>Ga0256406_1003865_pt1 | contig 17914 bp, 16 predicted proteins | sample RumenRJG_03DNA_FD_185986 | JGI IMG/M metagenome (GOLD analysis project Ga0256406, IMG submission 185986) | Bovine rumen microbial communities from Lethbridge, Alberta, Canada - RJG_03 | ecosystem: Host-associated > Mammals > Digestive system > Stomach > Rumen | place: Canada: Alberta | collected...
CCCCTGCGGCTGTGCGTTATTTAATCATGTTCGTGTTACAATCCTCTGCTGCCGCAACCATTGAGAGAAACCGTCCTTTCGTCCTGTCCCGGAGAGAGAGTTGAACCAGATCCTGATTTTCTGCGCGCTCATTCTTATTGTCTGTATCCTCGCGCACAAGCTGTCAGACCGCATCGGAGTTCCCGTCCTTATAGCATTCATCGGCATCGGCATGCTCTGCGGCGTTGACGGGATCCTGAAAATCCCGTTCAACAACTTCGCAATTTCCGAGAACATGGCAACCATAGCGCTCATCTTCATCATGTTCTACGGCGGTTTCTGCACCAAGTGGGCCACAGCGAGGAAGTCCGCGCTGCCTGCCGTGCTGCTCTCATCGGCGGGAGTCTTCGTCACGGCGCTCGTGACAGGCGTGATAGTCCATTTCGTCATAGGGACAGGGTGGCTCTTCAGCTTCCTCATCGGCGCGGTGCTCTCCTCTACCGATGCGGCCTCCGTGTTCTCCATCCTGAGGTCGCGGCAGTTCAACCTCAAGTTCAACACCTCGCCTCTTCTTGAGGTGGAGAGCGGCTCGAACGACCCGGCAGCCTATCTCATGACCGTCATCTGCATAGCGCTCCTCAGGCAGGACGAGTCGCTCAACGTTCCCTGGCTTCTCCTGAAGCAGGTGGTGTTCGGCCTCGGCTTCGGCGTCATCATCGGCTTTGCGACCGCATGGATCCTGCAGCATTTCAACTTCGTGAGCACCGGCCTCTCCGCGGTATTCGTCCTTGCGGTCGCCCTGATCTCATATGCGCTCCCGTCGGTGCTTGACGGCAACGGCTTCCTCTCGACCTATCTTGCCGGCATCATCATCGGGAACTTCGACATTCCGGACAAGCGCACGCAGGTGAACTTCTTTGACGGCATCACTGACCTGATGCAGATGATGCTGTTCTTCCTCCTCGGACTGCTCTGCACTCCGTCGAACCTGAACAACGTCCTTGTCCCTGCAGCTGTAGTTGCCTTCGTGATTACCTTTCTCGCGCGCCCGGCGGCAGTGTTCCTGCTGATGCGCCCGCTCAGGGCGCCCAACAGGCAGATGCTTCTTGTCTCCTGGTGCGGCCTCAGGGGCGCGGCGTCGATTGTGTTCGCCATAATGGCCGTGAACAGCGTCCCGCCCTCGGGCATGGAGTTCGACATCTTCTCCATGGTGTTCCTGGTCGTCCTCTTCTCCATCATCATCCAGGGCTCGCTCCTTCCGGCTGCAGCGAAGAAACTCGGCATGATCGATACGGAGAACGATGTCATGAAGACCTTCACCGACTACAGCGACAGCATGCCGGTGAGGTTCATCCAGTTCACCATGCCTGAGGACTACAAGTGGAACGGCAGGGAGGTGAGGAACATCACCCTTCCGCCTGACACCCGTCTGGTGCTCATCCAGAGGACCGAGAAGAACAAGCTCGGCATAGACGTCGTGCATGACATTGTGCCGCGCCGCAGCACGGTGATAAAGCCCGGCGACAGGCTGACGCTCTCGGCGAAGTCACCGGTCGGCACGCAGGATGTTGAGCTGACCGAGCGCACTGCCGAGAAATGGCATGACGGCCGCACTGTCGGCGACATTTTCGGCGACAGGAGCGAGCTCGTGGTGCTTATTGAGCGCGGCATCAGGGTAATCATCCCGAACGGCAACACCGTCGTGAAGACCGGCGACCGGCTGGTCCTTTACAGCCAGTCAGAAAAGCCCGAGAAATAGCCCGGCCTGCCCGGGCGGGCCGCATCAGGCATTCTTTGGGAAAACTCATCTCATGCCTGATAAAATCACGCTGTGGAACAGCTCCACGGCGTTTTTTTTTCAGGCTCATATGATGCTCAGAATCACAGGCAGGACGTTTCTGATCGGGTCCTGCAGGATATTTTCGGCGGCCGTCCTAGCCGTTTTCATGCTCATGGCTTCCTCATGCTCGGACGATGCTCCGATCCCGAAGCCCCGCCTTCTCGGGACTGACAGCGACGGCGACGGGGTGCGCGATGACGTTGCCGAGGAGATCGCCATGAACGCGCTCCTCAACGGCGAGCAGAAGAAGGCGCACATGCAGTGGGCAGCCGCCTTCCAGACCATGTTCGCGGCGGATCTCGGCAATGAGGACGAGGTGCGCAACGCCATCTATGAAATCGACGAGGCAGCCAACTGCTTCTTCCATGTCTATCTTTCTCTCTTCGGCTCATCGGCGGATGCGCAGACCGCCATCAGGACCGACATGCGAACCCTTTCCGCGAAAATCAACAACACCCGTGAGAGAAGGACCTTCTTCAAGCAGTTCAACAAGAAAAAGGAGATAACACCCGCGAGAAAGCCTGATTTCGGCGACGCCGACACCTGCCACTTCCATATGGGCGGGAACGCGGGCGGCAGCGCGGCAGAGGCCTCCGAGGTCGAGAAGCTCAGGAAGTTCAGGGATGAGGGCTCATCATCAGCCGGAAAGTCGGACGCCGGCAGTGACGGAAAAGCCCCGGCCGGGAAATAGCTATGGATGACATCACTCTTTTTATCCGCTGCTTCGTGAACCTATTCGCGATAGTGAACCCGCTCGGGGCCTTCCCGGTGTTCGTTGCGACGACATCGGGGCTCTCCTCCACGGTGCGCTTCAGGGTCGGCACGGTCTGCGCCGGCACAGTGGTGTTCGTCCTTGTGATAGCGCTCCTCATCGGGCAGTTCATCCTCAATTTCTTCGGCATTTCGATCTCGTCATTCCGCACTGCCGGAGGAATCTTCATCTGCCTCCTCTCGCTCTCGATGCTGAAGGGCAGCATGACCGAGGCGAGGAAGGAGGGGCAGGCCACAGCTGCCCTTGAGGAGGAGGGGGCCATCGGCCAGGCCATTGTCCCGCTTGCCATCCCTATCCTCGCAGGCCCCGGCGCCATCAGCTCGGTAATCGTCTACTCCTCGCAGATCACTCACTTTCACCAGTGGTTTGTCATCGGCGGCGCAATACTCCTTTTCGGCTCGATCCTCTGGCTGATGTTCTGCTCGGCGGGCTGGCTGCAGAAAATCCTCGGCCCGCTCGGAATAAATATCTCGACGAGGGTGATGGGACTTATAATGATGTCGCTCGGCATCGAGATTATGAGCGTCGGACTCAAGGGAATATTTCCGATCCTCGGAGGTTAGACATGGACATATCAGGCATCAGAAGACAGTACAAATACGCGAAGCTCCACAGGAGCGACATGCCGGATGATCCGCTCGTCATGTTCGAGAAGTGGCTCGGCGACGCAGTGAAGTCGGATCTCCCGGACCCTACCGCCATGATTGTCTCGACGGTCGGCGAGGGCGGCATACCGTCGCAGCGCACAGTCCTCCTCAAGAAGTATGACCATGACGGCTTTGTCTTCTTCACGAACTACGGATCAAGGAAGGCGCAGCAGATCGCGGGCAACCCGCACGTGAGCCTCCTCTTCCCCTGGTATCCGCTCGACAGGCAGGTTGCGGTGCAGGGCACGGCCACGAAGACCTCCTACAAGGAGATCGTGAGCTATTTCCTCTCCCGCCCCAAGGACTCACAGATAGGGGCCTGGGTCAGCCATCAGTCGAGATTTATCTCTGCAAGAGGCATACTTGAGGCAAAGTTCCTCGAGCTCAAGCAGAAGTTCCAGAACGGGCAGGTCCCGGTTCCGGATTTCTGGGGCGGCTTCAGGGTCTCGATTGACACCATCGAGTTCTGGCAGGGCGGCGAGAACAGGCTGCACGACCGCTTCCTCTACACGAAGCGGCCGGACGGCGGCTTTGACATCGGGAGGCTTGCTCCATGATCATCAGGCACGCTAAGCGCGACGAGTACGGCACCATCGCCTCGCTCATTGAGGAGGCGTTCAGGGACTCAGCTGTGTCCCTCGGGCATGAGGTGCAGTTTGTCGAGATCCTTCGCTCCTCGGACGCGTACATCCCGGGGCTTGAGTACGTGGCAGTGGATGATGACTCGGGACTTATAGTCGGCCACATCATTCTCTCCGTGCTCCCCATCAGCCACGGGAACAGCAGCATCAGGGGACTCCTCCTTGCTCCCCTTTCGGTGCGCCCGGAGTTCCAGCACCGCGGCATCGGCACGGCGCTAGTGGAGCGCTCCATAGCTGACGCCGTGAGCCAGGGCTACCGGGGGATATTCCTCGTGGGTGATCCGGAGTATTACTCGAGGTTCGGCTTTGTTCCGGCGGTGACCGCCGGCATAAGGAACCGGAGCGTCTACCCTGACGAGTATGTACTCTTCCGGCCGCTTGACGAGTCGCTTGGCGCAGATCTGAAGGACGGCAGCCCCTACTCGGTGGTGCTCCCGGGCTGAATGCTTCCCCTTCTCCTGATGAACGGCATTCTCATGCTGCTCTGCATGATTCTCTGCGGGGCGGCAGTGGAGAAGGCCGGCCTTGTCACGGCGGAAAGCAGCAGATCGCTTTCCGTAGTGCTCATCTACATCATTACGCCCTGCGTCATCATCGAGGCCTACGAGTCACCGTCCGGAGGCTCCGGAGCGGGGCTCTTCCTTTCCTTCGGTGCGGCGATCTTCTGCCATGTGCTTTACATAGCTGCGGCAAGGCTCCTCAAAAAGCCCCTGGGCCTTTCTGACATCGAGCAGGCCAACATCGTCTACTCGAACTCCGGCAATCTTATAATCCCCCTTGTCGCGGCGGTGTTCGGGGAGAAGGAGATTATGTACTGCTCAGCGTTCGTAGCTGTGCAGACCTTTTTCGTCTGGACCCACGGGCGGAGCCTGGTGAGCGGGGAGAAAAAGCTTTCGCTGAGGAGGGTTTTCCTCAACATCAACGTCATCGCGGTATTAGTTGGGATCTTCCTTTTCATCACCGGGATACGGCTGCCTGACATAGTCTCCTCAGCGATGAAGTCCATGGGTCTTGCCATGGGGCCTGTTGCGATGATACAGATGGGCATAATCCTCGGCGGCATGAAGCTCAGGGACATCTTCCTCGTGAGGCGCGCCTGGTTCACTGCGTTCATGAGGCTCATTGCGCTCCCGCTTGTCGCGGCTCTCTGCTACGTCTTCAGCGGCGCCGCGTCGCTGGTCCCAGACGGGCGCGAGATCCTGACTGTCTCCTATCTATCTGCCGCGGCCCCGTGCGCAGTCCTCATTACCCAGTTCGCGCTGGTGTTCCACCGCGATTATGAGAGGTCATCTGCGGTCAACATCATCTCGACGCTCCTCTGCATGGCGACAATCCCGCTCATGGCCTGGCTCCTCGGCCTGATGTTTGATCTCGCAGGATACTGATTATCTTTGAGCTCTCAGACAGGAGGCAGCTCGTCCCTGAGCCTCTCGGCCCTCATGATGATGTCAGAAAGCTCTGCAGAAAGCCTTTCCCCGACAGTCTCATCGTCATCGGCTCCCTGGCAGCCCGAAGTCCGGATGCTCCGTCCCGGCGAGTCCTGCGGCATAGCCTCGTTCATTACCGAAAGCTCCTCGCTCTCGAGGAACTCTGCGTCATATTCCGCTCCGGCGGCGGATATCAGTTTTTTCCTGTCCTCTTCTGTCATAATGTCACCTGCATCACATTTTTACAGCTGGATTATAATGCTCTCTGAGCGCCGGGCCGCGGCCTGCCAGCGGGCTGGCATACTTCATCTGCTAAAATCGGCCGGTGCGGCAGCATGCCGGATGATTCTTTGAGAGGTTTTGAATGAATTGCAGTATTTCCCGTATTCTTGTTTGCACATTTGCCGCAGCGACGGCTTTCTCCGGATCTGCTGTGCTTACGGGCTGCGATCAGGTGGCAAGCCTTTTCCGTTCCGGCAAGAATCCTAAGAACGTCGCTGAGCTCTGCGACGGGAAGCATACCGGGCGCCACGCCGCGTACCAGAATGTGATCGATGAGGCCTGCAGGAAGCTCAAGGACGCCGAGAGCAGCAATGACAAGCTGCGCAAGAAGTCGGAGAGCCTTGGCAACACCGGTGAGATCCTCTCAGCCGAGGTGGAGTCAGTGCGTGAGAAGTCTGAGAAGAGGATCGCCGAGAAGGACGCAAAAATAAAGGAGCTGAACGTGCAGATCAGAGAGCTCACCGTGAAGCTTTCTGAGACGGAGAAGCGGCTGAATACCGAGTCCTCTAAAGCTGCCTGCGTCTACCGGAAGGGCGTATCAGGAGATGAATTCATCAAAAACTGCCTCTCGCTCGATCCTGATGACATGTTCGTCGCCTCAGCCATAAGGGACGCCAAGAGAAACAAGGACTGCGGTTTTGTTCTGAAGGTTTACGAGAAGCAGGGCGAGAAGAGCGCGGTCTGGGCAAAGCTGCTCGGACGTGAGTACGATCCGAAATACAGTCAGAACTCCTGCATAAAGGCGGATAAAAAGAAGGCAGACAGCTGGTACAGCAGGGCAAAGTAAAATCTCTGAGAAGCCCTATAGCCAGCGCAGCTGCTGTGGTAGAATCTTATTCCTGCCGGAGGCATCGATAATGCCCCGGCGCTCTGATGGAACTGCAACCGGAAGAATCAATGAAAACTTATCTCGTTGGCGGGGCCGTACGGGACAGACTGCTCGGACTCCCGGTGCACGACAGGGACTTTGTCGTGACCGGGGCAACGCCTGAGATGATGCTGGAGCGCGGCTTCCGGCAGGTAGGGAAGGACTTTCCGGTCTTCCTCCATCCGGAAACCCACGAGGAGTATGCCCTTGCCCGCACCGAGAAGAAAAGAGGACACGGCTACGACGGCTTCATCTGCGACTTCTCACCGGACATCACCATCGAGGAGGATCTCTCAAGGCGCGACCTCACAATCAACGCCATGGCGATGGATGAGGACGGGAACATCATTGATCCATGGGGCGGAATGTCAGATCTCAAAAAGCACATCATCCGCCACACCTCGCCTGCCTTCGAGGAGGATCCGCTGAGGGTTCTGCGCGTCGCGCGCTTTGCCGCGAGGTTCGCGCCGCTCGGCTTCACCATCGCCACCGGGACGATGGATCTCATGAAGAAAATCGTAAGGAGCGGGGAGCTCACCTATCTTGTCCCGGAGCGGGTGTGGCAGGAGTTCTACAAAACCCTGCAGCACGGCATGCTCGATGTGTTCGTGAGGACCCTACATGAGTGCGGCGCGCTCAGGGCGGTCTTTCCGGAGCTTGACGCGCTCTACGGCGTCCCCGCAAGGAAGGACTGGCATCCGGAGGTTGACACCGGCATACACATGGAGCTCTGCCTCAGGATAATCTCCGATGATCCGGATCCGGTGGTGAAGTTCGGCGTGTTCTGCCACGATTTCGGAAAGGCGCTCACCCCTAAGGAGCAGCTGCCGAGGCATCCGATGCACGGGCCGAAGGGCAAGCCGCTTGTCGAGAGAATGTGCGAAAGGCTCAGAATACCGAACGAGTACCGCGATTTTGCGAGGATTGTGTGCGAGAACCACTCGCTGGTGCACCGCTTCATCAGGCGCTCAAGAACTTCTTCTGCGCTTAAGGTGTTCTATGCCATTGACGCCTTCAGGCACCCCGAGCGCGTCGCGATGCTCGCGAAGGCGGCGGCGACCGACTACCACGGGCGCCTCGGCTTCGAGAAGCTGCCCTATCAGCCTGCCACGTACATGATTGACATGTTCGATGCGGTTAGGAAGGTCACTCCCGCGGACATCATAAAGGCCGGGGCGAAGGGCATTCAGATTAAGGAGCGCCTTGCGCGCCACAGAATGCGCGCGCTCGTCATCGCGCGGAGAAACTGGTTTGCCACGCATGAGATCATCCCGGAGCATGGCGGCGGCTGGAGCAGGTCGCAGAGGGCGCTTGAACCGCTGCGCGTCAGGGAGCCTGACACGCCGCTGACACACTGAAATCTTTCCCTGAATAGTCATCCGTCCGGGGCATGTACGCTGAGCGAGGAGCTCCGGTAAGGGAGCCTTCTTGCCGGAAGTTTTCAGATTTTTGCGTTTTACGTCATTCTTAGTTCCGTTTTCCCTGCATATAATGAACTGTCAGGCAGATGCTGCCGGCATTCCGGATCTTCCGTTCAGCTCAATATGGAGGCTTAATGTACCCGTATAATCTTTGTCTTCCCACCAACCTGGTATTCGGAAAGGGCCGCGTGAGCGAGCTTCCTGATCTCGTCAGCGGCATGGGGAAAAATGTTCTGCTTGCCTACGGCGGCGGCAGCATCAAAAAAATCGGCCTCTATGACAGGGTCAAGGCGCTGCTCAACGGCTTCAATATCGTGGAGCTTTCCGGTATCGAGCCCAACCCGAAGATCGGCTCTGTCCGCGAGGGCGTGAGGCTCTGCCGCGAGAACAAGGTGGACTTCATCCTCGCAGTCGGCGGCGGCAGCGTAATCGACTGCGTGAAGAACGTCGCCTGCGGCGTCTTCTACGAGGGCGATCCCTGGGATCTGGTTCTTGACCGCACCAAGATCGGAAAGAGCCTTCCCATCGTCTCGATCCTCACCCTTGCGGCAACCGGCTCCGAGTACGACGGCGGCGCGGTAATCACCAATCCTGACACCCACGAGAAGCTTGCACTCCTCGGCGGCCCGTCCCTCTTCCCGAAGATTTCGATCCTCGACCCGGAGTACACCTATACCGTAAGCGCCAGGCAGACCGCCGCGGGCTCCGCAGACATCTTCAACCACACGCTCGAGAGCTATCTGGTGAAGGAGGGCAATATCCTCACTGACGGCATCTGCGAGGGCATGCTGAAGACTGTAATAAAGTACGCCCCCATTGCGATTAAGGATCCGCAGAACTACGAGGCAAGGGCTGCGCTGATGCAGGTCGCCTCCTTCGGCTGCAACGATGTTCCGGCTATCGGCCGCACTCCCTCGGTCTGGGTCTGCCACGGCATCGAGCATGAGGTCTCCGCCTGGTACGATATCACCCACGGCGTCGGGCTTGCTATCCTTACTCCTCCCCTGATGCGCTGGACTCTCCGCGATCCTGTCTCGCTTGACCGCTTCTACCAGTACGGCACCAATGTCTGGGGCATCGCTCCGTCTGACGATAAGATGAAGGTCGCGAACGAGGCTATTGACCGCACCGCGGAGTTCTTCAAGTCGATCGGCCTTCCTGCGCGCCTCAGCGAGCTCGGCATCACCGACGAGCATTTCGGCGAGATGGCCGATCACGTCCTTGCCCACTGGTGGCCGCTCGACAAGGCCATGAGACCGGTTGACCGCGATGGAGTCATTGAGATCCTGAAGATGAGCCTGTAGCCTTTCTCTTTTCAGGGAATTAATGAAGCCGGCTCCTCCTTGCGGGGGAACCGGCTTTTCCGTATCTGATTCTGTGCCTGCGGGCTCGCTCTTCAGAGCAGCGCTTATGCCTGGAGGTCAGCGCGCGGCGGCGTACTTTCTGATCCCCTCAGCAAGACGCCTCATGCCGTCCTCGACAAGGGCCCTCGGGCAGGCGAGGTTTATCCTGAGGAATCCCTGTCCTGCCGTGACTCCGTACTGCTCGCCGCAGGAGACGTAGAGCCCGGTCTCCTTTCTGATGAACTTCTGCAGATCGGTCCTAGGCCCAGTTGCCTTCCGGCAGTCGGCCCAGAGAAGGTAGGTTGCCTCGGTGTCGAGCGGATCGATTTCCGGCATGTTCTTCCTGATGAAGTCTATGGCATAGTCCTTGTTGGCCCTCACATAGGCGTTCATCTCATCAAGCCACTCGCCGCCTTTCTCAAACGCTGTTACCGCCGCTGTTATGGCCAGGAAGTTCGGCTCGCCGCACTCGTCGGTGTTCAGCTGCCGCCAGACCTTATGGCGGAGGATCCTGTCCGGGATAAACGCGGCGCTCGTATTGAGCCCGGCGATGTTGAAGCACTTGGTGGGCGCTATCGCGGTGACGCTTATCCTGCGGCAGGTCTCCGAGACGCCGGCAAATGGCACATACTCCTTCCCGGGATCCGCTATGTCACAGTGGATCTCGTCTGAAATCACCGTGACTCCGTACTTGGCGCAGAGCTCTCCGACTCTTGAGAGCTCCTCCTTTGTCCAGATGCGCCCTACGGGGTTGTGCGGGTTGCAGAGGATCATGAGCGAGGTCTGGGGATCGGCGAGCTTTTTCTCGAGGTCCTCGAAGTCCATCTCCCAGCGGCCGTCCTTAAGGATGAGAGGATTCTCAAGGACACGTGCTCCGTTGTTCACGATGCAGTTGAAGAAGATGTTGTACACCGGAGTCTGTATTACTACATTCTCGTTCGGTGTCGTGAGCTTCCTAACCGTGCTCGAGACAGTCGGTATGACGCCTGTGGAGAAAATCAGCTCTTCCTTCCTGATGTCTAAGTGATGCCGCTCCTTCCACCAGTGAATGTAGGCATCGCTCCACTCGTCAGGAATTACCGAGTAGCCGTAGGCTCCGAGCGCGAGCCTCTTCTGCAGCGCCTCGGTGATTACCGGGGCGGTCCTGAAGTCCATGTCGGCAACCCACATCGGGAGCTCGTTCTCCCCGACGTTCCATTTGAGCGAATTGGTGCCGCGGCGGTTCAGGATCTCATCGAAATTGTACTTCGGCATCTGTGCCTCCCTGTGGGTTATACTGCGGCCGTTATGCAGCAGGCCGGCTTGTCCTTGTCATTTTTTATGGTGATGCAGGTCTTCGAAGCGTCGCAGTTGTCGCTCTCGAAGATGAGGTTCGCGATGGTCCTTGCCGTGATCTTCCCGGAGCCCGGGTTCAGGACGGAGTCAATCCTGTTCCTGATGTCGGCGTCGATGTCGGTCGAGTACTCGAAGGCGAGCCTGGTGTTGACGAGCCTGCAGTTCACCATCTTCAGGTGATCAATGTAGCAGAGTCCCTGGTCAGACTCAATGGTGCAGTTGATGAGCGTGAGGTTCCTCGTGTTCCAGGCAAGGTACTCACCGGAGATATACGAGTCGTAGACGGTAACGTTCTCGCAGTTCCAGAAGCAGTCCTTGGTGAGGAGCTTCGAGTTGTGGATCTCGATGTTGCGGCCGCCGTCGAAGGCGTAGTTGCCGTAGAGATCGAGCCCGTCGATATAGATGTCAGAGGAGTTCATCCCGAAATAGTCCCCCTTCGCGGTGACGTGCTCGAGCCTTATATTGCTGCATGACCAGAGCGTCTCCGCGGCGTCAGGGAGCGAGGTGTTACTTATCGTGATGTCACTGCATCTGCGGAAGTTCTTGGGGCCCCAGATCATCGAGTCGTCGACGGTCATGTGCTCGGTATACCAGACGCCGGATCTTGCCATGGGCTGCCATACGCAGTCCTTAACATAGATATTCTTCGAGTACCAGAGCGGATACTTCCACTGGAACTCCGTCCCGTAGAGCTCGATGTCGCGGCTTTCCTTGAGTGGCGACTCGCCGTCGTGGAAAACGGTGTCGTAGATCTTGAGGTTCGCTCCGCGGTAGAGGGCGCGCTCGCCGCTGAGGCTCTCCTGGTGAATCTCCTCGTTCTTTCTTGACTTGGGGTTGAACCTTTCCATTTCTGCCATTGCTGTCTCCATTTCCTTGCTTTATTTGATTGCTTGCTTACTTACTTATGAAACCGTGACGCAGCGCTATTCCTTTTTCCCGCCGGACTTCTCTTCCTTGTCCATCTGCCAGGAGAGGAAATCGATCTGGTCGATTTTCTGCTGCTCCTGATGGAGGCTCTCAAGCGCCTCCTTCCTCTTCTGCTCGAGGATCTTCCTGGCGCCCTTACGGTCGCTGCTCTCAATCTTCTCGATTACCGAGTCGGCGGTTTTGCAGCAGCAGCCGCATTCGCTTAGGCACTGCTTTAGGCTCTCCTTTGTCATGCCGCAGATTTTCTCTTCCATTTGAGGGCTCCTGTTTGCTGGCCGTTCTTTACGGTGAAGAATATTGTAACTGTAATTTTTACAATATCAAATACTCATGAAAAATAGTGTATGATGCTTTTTAAGCATAATAATGGTTAACCACGCCGCATCTCAGGTGATGGCGGCAGTCAGTCTGAAGGAGGGATAAATGGAGCTTCGCGTGCTTGAGTATTTCCTGGCCGTGGCGAGGGAGCAGAACTTCACCAGGGCCGCAGAGTTCCTGCACCTCACGCAGCCGACTCTCTCAAGGCAGCTTGCGGATCTCGAGTCTGAGCTTGGCAAGGTGCTTCTGGTCCGCGGCAAGAGGAAGGTCACGCTGACCGACGACGGCGTGTTCCTCCGGAGGCGCGCCGAGGAAATCCTGAGCCTCGCGCGGAGGACGGTGAGCGAGATGAAGTCCTCGGAGGAGGAGGTCTCCGGCGACATCTGCATCGGGACAGGAGAGTCAGAGGCGATAAGGAGCATCATACAGGCTGCGAGGAGGGTTCATGATGAGCACCCGGGCATCCGCTTCCACTTCACGAGCGGCACGACCGAGGATCTCACCGACCGCCTCGACAGCGGCTTCTTTGACTTCTGCATCCTCTTCGGCGATGTGGATCAGTCGAAGTACGACTATCTGTCTCTTCCGTACACCGACAGCTGGGGGCTCCTGGTGCCGGATGACGATCCACTCGCAGTGCGTGACTCGCTTGAGATAAGGGAGCTCTGGGACCTGCCGCTCATCGCCGCGAGGCAGCCTTTAGCGTCCGGCAAGTTCAGGAAATGGCTCGGTAAGGATCCCGGGGAGCTTGACATCAGGGACACCTACAGCCTCGTCTATACCGGAAAGATGATGGTTGAGGAGGGAATGGGCTATGCGCTGTCCCTCGGGCACATTTTCAATCTTGCTGGCACGCATCTCAGGTTCATACCTGTTGTGCCGGAGCTTTCCGTGAGCCTCACCGCTGTCTGGAAGAAGTTCCAGAGCCGCTCACGGGCGGCGGATCTGTTCCTTTCCGAGCTGGAAAAGACTGCGGCCGGGCAGGGCAGTGCCGGCGGGGCATGACCCCAGAGGGCCTCGGGGTGATATTCCTGCAGGCGCGGAAAAACGCAGAGGCCGCGCGTTTCATAATCACAGGCTGCTTGTTCATGGCAGGCTGCTGAGCATATGGCTGGGTATCATGAGATCTCACAGGTGGGTGTCGGCCCCTGGCATAGCCTTGCTTTCATGGACAAGCCCATGCAGTCCGTGTTTGCGGTATGCTTTTTCTGCTGTCGCTGTGATGACAGGCAAATGTCGCAAAGCGACACTGAGAGTGCCGCCTATGCCGCATGGGTGGGTCTCGTGAGATCTCACAGGTGAATGTCATTCATCGGTATAGCTTTGTTTTCATGGACAAAATCATGCAGTCCATGCTTGCGGTAGGCTTTCTGGGCTGTCGCCGTGGCGACAAGGCAAATGTCGCAAAGCGACACTGAGTCATGTCGCTGATGTCGCAGTACTGTCTCACAGGGAGACTGTCATGAATATCGGGAAAGAGACTGAGTTCATCGAGTTCTGTGAATCCACAGAAGACAGGGACAGGGGAATTGAGTCCATGTCCTCTATACTCAATAAGCACGGAAAGGGAACCCTTTATTTCGGCGTAAGGGACAACGGGGATGTAAGTGGGCAGACCGTAGACGATTCTACACTGAGCAGGCTTTCCCGGGATATTGCGCGGGATCTGAAGCCGCAGTGCCGTTACAGCGTGTCAGAGCATGCCTCTCCTGACGGAAAGCGCTTCATCGAGGTTGAGTTCAGCGGCAGCCGGGCCCCGTATTCAGCGGGAGGCAGATATTTCATCAGATGCCATGGTGAAGACCGCCTGATGGACAATGAGACCATCCGGCAGTATTACAAGAACATTGCTGGTTATTCCGGATGGGAGAAAGCCGATTCGGGCTGCAGCTTCAAGAACATCAACGAGGAGCAGCTGAAAGCCTATGTGGCTAATGCCAGGGAAAAAGGAAGGCTGGCGCTGAAGTACACGGCAGCAGCTCAGGTGCTCAGCCGGCTGGGTCTCATGTTTAACGAGGTTAATCTAAATAATGCCGGGAATGTCCTGTTTTCCCGGAACGGCCCGGTGCGGGTCAGGCTGGTGAGATTTGCAGGTGCTGCCAGGCTGACGGTTATCAGCCTGCATGTATTCGAGGGAAATGTCTTCGAGTGCATAGATGCCTCCATGAATTTCCTGTCATCCAACATAGACCTGAAATTCATTCTGGACGGCAGTGTCAGACGGAAGGAGGAGCCGGAGATACCCCGGGAGGCGTACCGCGAGATAATTGTGAACGCGTTCAGCCATGGGGACTACAGTGCCGGGACGGACTTTGAGCTCGGTATATACAGCGACCGGGTCTCAGTTTATTCACCTGGCATATTTCCCAGGCCTTTCACTCCTCAGGATTTTGCAGACAGGGAGTCTGAGCCGCTCCCGCTCAATCCTGCCATTTCGGACATCCTTTTCCGGAACGGCACGGCAGAGCAGGCCTCAGCCGGATTTGAACGGGCTTTCAGGGCCTGCAGGGAAAAGAATGTACGGTATGAGTACGCCGAGACCACGACAGGGTTCCGCTTTGACTTTTTCCGCAAAAGGGCCGCCCGGAACAAAACTCCGTCTACAGAGAAAAAGATCGCTCAGCTGCTGAAAGAGGATCCCTTCATGACAGAGAAGGAGATCTCTGAGAAGTGCGGCGTAACTTTGAGGACAGTTCAGCGGTATATTAAAAAGCTTAAGGAAGCCTGGCTCCTTCTGCAAGTCAAAGATGCTGACGGAACCAGCCGGAACATAATGAGCTAGGCACGTCAGCCGGCTTGCCGGACTACGTAAGCCTGACCGGCAATAAATTCTCAGGCGAAACTCAGGCTATCCGCTTAATGGAGGCTTTAATGGGAGAAAAGGCAGTCTGCCCGGGATGCTCTCACCGCTGCAGCCTTAATGAAGGGGAGTACGGCATCTGCCGGGCAAGGAAGGCGGAGGGCGGCAGGGTAATCCCGGCAAACTACGGGAAAATCACTTCCATGGCGCTCGATCCCGTGGAGAAGAAGCCCTTCAGGCATTTTTATCCGGGCTCGCTCATCCTCTCAGCCGGGAGCTTCGGCTGCAATTACCACTGTCCGTTCTGCCAGAACCACTCAATCTCCCAGATATCAGAGCAGGAGGCGGAGTACCGGTATGTATCGCCGGAGAGCCTCGTCTCGGCCGCACTCAATCTCATGTCCAGGGGAAACATCGGTATCGCCTTCACCTACAATGAGCCGACGGTCTCATGGGAGTATATCATCGATACGGCTGAGGCCATGAAGGGGACTGATCTTAAGCTCGCGCTCGTCACCAACGGCGGAGCGGCGCCTCAGATCTGGGACCGCCTGATGGCTGTGACGGATGCGGCCAATATCGACCTGAAGGCATTCACAGAGGGATTCTACCTGAGGGTAGGCGGCGATCTCGAGACCGTGAAGCGCAACATAGAGACCGCCTCCCGTTTCTGCCATGTCGAGCTCACGACGCTCATTATCCCGGGGGAGAATGACTCCTCTGATGAGATTAGGAAACTCGCGGAATGGGTATCATCAGTCGATCCTGAAATCCCCCTCCACGTGACGCGCTTCTTCCCGCGCTGGAGGATGACTGACCGGGATGCGACCGATCCTGACATCGTTCACTCGCTTGCCGGCGTGGCGGCGGGATACTTAAGGCATGTTTATACAGGCAACTGTTAGGAGGCAAATATGTCAATAGCAGGCGGCATCATGGTTCCGCATCCGCCCCTCATCGTTCCTGAGGTCGGAGGAGGACGTGAGTCAGAGATTGTGAAAACCTCGGACGCGTACCGGAAGGCCGCGGCGTTCGCGGCAGCTCTGCGGCCGGACACGCTCATCATCACGAGCCCCCACACGGTAATGTACAGCGACTATTTCCATATCTCGCCTGGGGCATCCGCCTCAGGCGACCTCTCGCGATTCGGCGCGCCGGAGGTCTCGATTGAGACTGACTATGACGAGGAGCTTGTGTCTGAGATCTGCTCGATTGCGCGTGAGCGGGGCATCCACGCGGGAACATTGGGGGAGCGCGACAGCAGCCTTGATCACGGCACGCTGGTGCCCCTGTATTTCCTCCGGAAGGCTTTTGAGGACGCCGGGCTCATAAATGACGCGAAGCCGCGCCTTCGCATTGTGCGGATCGGGCTCTCTGGCTTTTCCCTCTCTGATCACTACCGCCTGGGCATGGCGATAAGGGACGCCGTGGAGAAGCTCGGGCGCAGGGCAGTGTTCGTCGCGAGCGGCGACCTCTCCCATAAGCTTAAGGACTACGGCCCGTACGGCTTCGCGGAGGAAGGCCCCGTCTATGACGAGCGGATCATGCGCGTCATGGGCTCAGCCTCGTTTGGGGAGCTCCTGGATTTTGACGAGAACTTCTGCGGAAAGGCAGCGGAGTGCGGCCACCGGAGCTTTGTCATCATGGCCGGCGCCTTTGACGGAGTGTCGGTGAAGGCAGATCCCATCTCTCATGAAGATGTGACTGGTGTCGGCTACGGCGTCGTGACCTTCACTCCCGGGGCTCCTGACAAGGCTCGCTGCTTCCTCGATGAGTTTGACCGGATCTTAAAGGAGAAGATCGCGGAGCAGAGGAGGTCAGAGGATCCCTATGTAAGCCTTGCGCGCATGACCATCGAGAAGCATATTTCAGGAGAGACTCCTGTTATGCCGGATAATCTTCCGTCTGAGATGCACTCACGCAGGGCCGGGGTGTTCGTGTCGCTGCACCGCCTCGGAAAGCTCCGCGGCTGCATCGGAACAATACTTCCTGTCACAGGCTCCATCGCCGAGGAGATTATGAGAAACGCCGTCTGCGCCGCGACTGAGGATCCGAGGTTCCCTCCTGTTGAGCCTGACGAGCTGGCTTTGCTTGAGTACAGCGTAGATGTGCTGAGTGAGCCGGAGAGCATCGGGTCTGAGTCGGAGCTTGATCCGAAGAAGTACGGCGTGATTGTTGAAAGCCGCGGAAGGCGGGGGCTGCTGCTTCCGGATCTTGACGGCGTTGACACGCCGGAGGAGCAGATTGCGATCTCAAAGCGCAAGGCCGGCATCGGTGACGGCGAGAAGGTCAGCCTGCAGCGCTTTACCGTAACCCGCCATTTTTAGCCTTTTGCCGAAATGAAAAAAGCGCTGCATGATGCAGCGCTTTGATTGAAGTACTGTGAGCGTCAGCCTGATGAAGGCATGCTCAGAACCGGATGATTAATCAGCTCTTTGCTCCTTCCGTGGCTTCGCCCTCGCTGGCTCCTTCTCCGGATTCAGCAGAGTTTCCTGACTCACCGTCTGCTCCTGACGCACCGTACTTTTCAGCAAGCCAGTCGTCGAAAAGCTGTACATCCATGCTCTCATCCTTCAAAGCGTATGTAACCATGCTGGAAGTGGCCTCGTCGCCCTTGAAGTCGGATACCTGGTAGTACATGAGCAACCTGGCGTCCGCACCCATGTCCTCTTCCTCGATCTTGAGGTCGTCGCTGTACTTGAAGGTGTCCATCTCAGTATCCCATTCCCTGCTTTCATCTTCGAGCGAGACAGCATGGAGTACCGTTGTGATTTCATCGCCTTTCTTGAACTTCGCGCTTCTCTGTTGAATGCCGCTCTCATCTATCGGTGTATAGCCGATAATCTTATAGGTCTTTGACTTTTTATCGTAGACGATATTCATGCTGGCGTCTTTTTTGTTGACTTTGACCTGGCTGTCGTAGGTAATGAAGCGATCCGTGATGTTTGTTACCTCAAGCATGAGCATACTGCCGTTTATCATCGGCCATGCACCGCCGAACTGGTCGCTGAACACACCCTTGTCCCAGTCTGCCGTGAGCTGCCCGCCCTCTCCGATTACCATGATGAACGCCGGAGTTTCCGCCTTTTTGTCCTCCTCGACATATGCGCCCATGACGTAGGTGACCCTGCTCACGCTGCTGAGGTATTCCTTCGGGATCTCTATGTAGGATGTTCCGTCATCCTTAAGCTTTACGGCAATTTCACCAAGCTTTGAGATTCCGTCATCCTTCTGGATCTCCGAGTTCAGGCTCTGCATTGATGCAGCCTGAGCCACAAGCGACTGTGATAGCCCTGCTAAGCCTGTTCCTGAGC
>Ga0256406_1003866_pt1 | contig 17905 bp, 9 predicted proteins | sample RumenRJG_03DNA_FD_185986 | JGI IMG/M metagenome (GOLD analysis project Ga0256406, IMG submission 185986) | Bovine rumen microbial communities from Lethbridge, Alberta, Canada - RJG_03 | ecosystem: Host-associated > Mammals > Digestive system > Stomach > Rumen | place: Canada: Alberta | collected...
GCCGATGAGGAGCTGTTGTTGGAGTTGTTCGTATTGCCGGAATTCCCTGAATTCGAAGTGTTGCCGGTATTGGTTGACGGTTTGGACGTGCTCGGCTTCGGCGCGGGGGTTGTGGTCGGTGCTGGTGTGCTCTTCGAAGGAGAGGGGCTTGACGTGGCTGTTTTCGATGGTGATGGTGATGGTTTGGCGGATGCGGACGGACTGCTCGAGGCTGATCCGGACGGCGACGGAGAGGATGAAGCTGACGGTGAAGAGGATGATCCGGACGAGCTGGAGCCCTTGTCCGATCCGGATGATGTCGATCCGCTGCCGGAATCGGACGATCCGCCTGCGGATTCGCTTGAATCGGCACCGGAATCAGTGTTGGTGTCGGCATCGTCTTGTGCCGGCTGTGCTGGCCCGACGGCGATGATCTGCGTCACCGGGATAGCTGTTGTTTGCGAGGAGATGAGTGTTTCGCTTTCTTTGACACCATCGACATATGTCACGTTGTAGGTGTCGGTTTTGCTGCCGTTCTGTCCTGCCTGTTGGATGACGGTTTGTCCCGGTTGCAAGCTGGTGTCGACGATGGTCTGTGTGTCGAAGGGGATGTTTTCCGTACGGGTTTCAGTTTCATGCTTGACGCGTTGGACGCGCAGGATTGTGGTGCCGTTATCTTTTTCGACGCTGACGCGGTCTTCTTTGCCGAGCGTGATGCCTTTGGAATCGAGGATTGAGGCGGCGGTCAGTTTGCCGTTGGGGGCGATGGAGGTTTTCCCGTCCGCGATGACGGTCACGGGGCCGTTTTCGTTGATGACCAAGCCGCCGGTGAGCTGGTTGTACACGTTTTTGATATCGACGGTGACTTTGGATGCCGCGACCTCGTTGGCTTCGAAGAATCCCAGCAGCTGGTCCATGCTGGTGGCGACCGTCCAGAACGGCACTTCGGTGCCGTCGATGTTGATTGTGGTCTCGTACGCCGAGCGGACGGTGACTACATCGTGGTCTTTGAGCTCGCCTTTGACGGTGGATTCGACGATGTCGTGTGACTTGACTGTCACGTGTTGTTCTTGCAGCAGCCGCTGGACCGTGGATGCATAGGTGGTCACGGTTGAGGTCTGCCCGTTGATGGACAGGGCGACAGTTTTGCGCGCTCCAACCGCGAATGTGCCCACTGAGGCGAGTATGACGGCGATTGAACAGCACGCCACTCTGATACGACGTAACATCACTGTGCGCTGTGGTGTCCAACGACGCGCCATGCCATCACCTTCCGAATACGTTGAATGGGTTGCCTGTGTGGCAGAGCCTCTGGCTTGCATTGTAGCGGTTTGGGCGGGCGTGATGCTCAATCTGGCGGGAGCTCGCAACATTCTCCCACATTCTTTGGGGGCATTCTTTGCTGGAGGTGATGGCGGCCTATCCTGCCTCGTAAGAAAAACGTCGCGATATAACGCGAGTCGCCCGGGGTTCTGCACCGCCGGACGACTCGCGCCAAGAGAAAGGGGAGCCGAAGAGAAGGGGATGTTCCGGCTCCCCTTAAGGTGAAGCTGGTTGGGGGGACGCTCCACCTTTTCCCAAGGGCCGTAGTTGGGGGGAAGGCCCTTGGTTTTACTTACTCGTGGTAAGACTCAATGTGATGCCATTATGCTGGCATGTTAATACTGTATCACGTTTAGAGCCTCCTGTCGGGATCGAACCGACGACCTGCCGCTTACAAGGCGGCCGCTCTGGCCATCTGAGCTAAGGAGGCGCTGGCGTGTTCCCGCTGATTCGGCGTGTCGCCGAGCGCGGAACATACGAAAAGTAGCTTACCAGTGGTCGGGGATATTCGGTGAGATGATGTGGCGGATGTCTCGCTGTCTGAGCGGTCTATGAAACGTATGGGGGTGGTTCTGCCGATACCGCATATGTTCACTATAGGCGAAATGTTATCGGATTGATTGACCATAACCGGATCGCCACGTCTTTCGACCGCGTTCAGTCACACGGATGCCACGTACACAAAAGGGCCCGCCGGCAACCATGCCAGCAGGCCCCATCACAACCGTATGCCGTGCGATCACTCGCCGGTATCGATCGACTTCGGTTTATCCTTCGAACTGACCGACGGCATGACACCGCTTTTGCCGACATTGCTCTCAGAAAGACCGATCGCGTTGAGTATCGCGTCCTTGACAGACATATTCAGCGACGCGACCTTATTCATATCGATGATCTTGCCGTTGATGGTCACGGTCGGCGTGGACATCTGACCTTTCAGCGAGCCGGACACATTCTTCAACTCGTTGCGTTGTGTGGTGTAGCTGTCCACAGCCTTGAGCCACTTGGTATACGTGCCCGCGTACGCCTTCGACGCGACCGATTCGGGCACGCCCGCCTTGATGGCCTGCTCTTTGAGCTTGTCATTGCTGACGGGGACGTAATCACTGCCCTCGCTCGGCTGGAAGTCCTCCGCGTACAGGTTCGTCATGTACTGCAGCAGATGCTCCGGATTGCTGTCATGCTGGGCGATATACACAGCAGAGCTTGACGCGCGCGAAGAATAATCATCACTGGAATTCGCGTCCAACGAAGTCATCATATGGTATTCGAGATTCACCTGGCCGGCCTCATACATGGATTTCAGTGTCTCATCGATCTGACGATGCATCTGGCCGCAGCCGGGGCACATCGGATCCATGTAAACCGCAACCGTCGGAGCGTCGCTGATGGTCTTGTTATAGCCGTCTTTCGAGAAGGTGAAGCCGCCGTCACTATTGGCGACAGAAGGCTTCGGCTTGACCGCGCTCATCGCTTTCTTCGCTTTGGCCAGGCTGGCGGAAGACGTCGTTGCGGTGGGGGCGCTGGAAGGATGCGTGTTGCGGTACACGGTAATGCCGATCACCGCAATCAAGGCGATGACCACGACTACGACGATGGCGCCGATCAGTGTCTGCTGTTTACGCTCTTTTTCGGCCTGCTCGGCTTCAGCGCGCAGGCGGGCCTCTTCCTGTGCCCGGCGCTCTGAGCGTGTGCGGCGCTTCACGCTTCTTTTATCGTTCTGAGGCATGGGTGTCCTTTCTGCAATGCCTGATTGCGCGGCCGCATCCGCGACCAGCCACTGCCGGATAGTCTAATCGACGACAATGAGAACTCGAGAGGCATATCTCGCAGCGATAACACCGGTGGGCGATCAGGCTACGCAGTCAGCGGCGACCAGTCGATTGAGCCGGTCATAACCATCACGGTTGCGGCGCAGGCAAGCATCAGCAGCCAGACGACCAGCAGCGCGGTCCTACGCGTATGCGTACGGGAAGCATCCTGCGAGCCGGCTTGGCCATCGGCGGCCGAATCCGGAGTATCGGTGGGAATATTCGCATCCGCAGGCAGACCGCGCAGCGACCCGGCACCAATCCGGATCATCGCGGCGCCGGGCGTGAACACGCTCGCCAGCCAGCCGATAGCCGTAAACCCGGCCAACGTCAAGCCGCTCGCCGACAGCGGGCTGCCGGCCAACAGCACGAACGGCACAACCCAACCTTGCCAATGCCACGGGGCCGCGAACGTCGGCAACTGAAGGGCGAGTGCCGCCACAACCGTGCCAAGCGCCACAATCGCGGCAATCAACGCCATCCGAGGAATGGCGAAAACCAGCCCCTTGAGCAGATGCCAAGGCATCGTGACCGCACGCAACGCACCATCGCCACGCTTGCGGTTCCCGCCGCGTTTGCTTTCACGCTCCAATTGGGCGTCGGCGTTCAGTCCGACCGCCGTAAGCAGCCACGCGGCTACACCCGTCGCGATCACGCCGATCACCGGCATGGCGGCCGACAGGACGGCGATCGGAACGGCAAGGAGAAACAGGGGAAGCGTACCCCGTTTGAGATAGCGGCTGCGCTTCAAGTCAGCCGCATCGGATGGGCCGGAATCCGCGGCGGCCGCGGATGCGTCAGGTTCACGCTCGGTAGGCGGGATTGTAGGCGGCATGACAGTGGTCTCGTCCGGTCGTACCGGATTGGCCATCACTCGTGTCTGGCCGGATTGCGGCAAAACCGCCGTACCGTCGGACAGTGTGGTGGTCGGGCTCACAGGCTTGTCGGGAGTTGCCGATGGTGGACGCTTCGAGGCCGTGACCGTCGGGGCGTCGCCGATCACCGTGGTCGCGCCGTCGGTCCCGACACTGTCGGTGTCAGGTGTGTCGCCGCTGCCCTGCGGTTCCCGCGACAACTCCCGCGAAGTTGTCGTCCACAGTGTTCGTGGATTGTCTGGGGTGTCGGGAACGACTTCGCCAGCGTTGCGCTCAAAAGGGAGCATCGTCGACCCATATTCGCCGCCACGCTCGGTACGGTCATGGTGCGTGGACTCATCCGATGACGCGGCAACATGCTGTCCATCGACCATCTGCTGCTGCGCATCGTCCCAAGCCGCAGGATTCAACGCGTCGATGGATATCGCCTGCACCAGCTGATCCGGCGTGCACCGATGGCCGGGGTCAGGAGACAACGCTGAACGGAACGCCGCCGACGTGCGTGCCGGCAGCCCGGCCAGATTCACATTGCCTCGCGCCTCACGCTCCAACACCGCCATCATCGGCTTCGTGCCGAATACCGGCTGGCCGGTCGCCGCAAACGCCAACACTGACGCTGTCGACCACCAGTCCGTTGCTTCGCTTGACTCAGCGCCATCAATGATTTCAGGGGCGATGAATCCGGGCGTGCCCATCACCAGCCCGGTACGGGTGACGTGGCTTTCCCCCTCACCCATCGCGATACCGAAATCCACCAGAATCGGTCCGCTCGCCGAAACCATCACATTCGTCGGTTTGATATCACGATGCACGATCCCCGCCGCATGCACCGCCTTCACCGCATCAATCAGTTTGCGTGACAAACGCTCCAAATCATCGCCGATATACCGGCCGTTCACGGCGACATCCTCACGCAGATTCCTGCCCTCAATCAACTCGGTGACAATGAATGCGACCGCATCGTCCAACTCCATATCAACAATGGAGCACACGCCGGGATGCTTGATGCGGCGTAACGCCATCGCCTCACGGCGCAGGCGCTCGCGGGCCGTCGCATGGTCGCGCGCCTCCTCCGTGGTCGTATTGCCTTCGTCGACCAGGGAATCGCGCAGGATTTTCATCGCGTATTGTTGCCCGCCATCATCTTTGACGCGCCAAACCGACCCCATCGCTCCGCTGCCGAGGCGGGAAATCAGCGTGTAACCGCCGATTTCCTCGCCCGCTTCAAGATTCAACGCGTTCAAATCGCTCATATCATCAATCCTAGTGGCGGCAGGGGAGGCGCGCGCGGGAGGCGACATGCAGTTATCTGGCAGTATCCGGAACAGGAAAGCCGGGATGCCGCCGAATTTCTGACGTCCTGCGCGTCGGGGCAGGCCGCAACCGAGAGTCGTCGGTCTTGTCCGCGGTTGTTGTGCGGACTGTGCTTCAGGAACTCGGATCCGTGTTTTCATCTTCGATTTCCCGTAGCGGGCGCGGCGCAACATATGGAAGATATCCGCATAGACGCTTCAGATTGTGGTGGATGCGCCGACTTCAGCAGGTCGCCGCGGCACGTCGCGCGCAGGAACCCGGAACTACGCGTCGTTCTTCCGGTCACCGATCGTCGCGTACCTATTCTTCATATCCGCACGGTGTACGGGTACTACCATCGGCCGGCGGAGGCATCCGGCGGCCGATGTAGAACGTTGCACGACACGCCGTTGAGATTGTCATTTCCTCGTGTATAGTAGGGGATGGCTCAAAGAAGAGAACCTTCAATGGACCGGAACAAGTAAACGCCGAAGCTTGCAGTTTCCGACGCCGGATACTACGAGTGAACGCACCGAACCCTCTCACTACGGATCGTGAGGCACGTACCTGCCTCTGAAAGGATGACATTATGGCAGAAGTCGTATTCGACCACGTCACACGTATCTACCCGGGCAACGACAAGCCCTCGGTTGATAACCTCAATCTCGATATCAAGGATGGCGAGTTCCTCGTGCTCGTCGGTCCGTCTGGCTGCGGCAAGTCCACAACGTTGCGTATGCTCGCCGGCCTCGAAGAAGTGAACAAGGGCCGTATCTTCATCGGTGGCAAGGATGTCACCACCATGCAGCCGAAGGACCGCGACATCGCAATGGTGTTCCAGAACTACGCGCTGTACCCGCACATGACCGTCGCCGACAACATGGGCTTCGCCCTGAAGATCGCCGGCACCCCGAAGGATGAGATCCGCAAGCGCGTTGAAGAAGCCGCGAAGATCCTCGACCTGACCGAGTTCCTCGACCGCAAGCCGAAGGCTCTCTCCGGTGGCCAGCGTCAGCGTGTCGCCATGGGCCGCGCTATCGTGCGTAAGCCGAAGGTCTTCCTCATGGATGAGCCGCTGTCCAACCTGGACGCCAAGCTTCGTGTACAGACCCGTACGCAGATCGCCGCACTGCAGCGTCAGCTGGGTGTCACCACCCTGTACGTGACCCACGATCAGACCGAGGCTCTGACGATGGGTGACCGTATCGCCGTCATCAAGCTCGGCAAGCTGCAGCAGGTCGGCGCTCCGACTGAACTGTACGATCGCCCGGCGAACGTGTTCGTGGCAGGCTTCATCGGCTCCCCGTCGATGAACCTCAACACCCACCCGGTGGTTGACGGCAAGGCAAAGATCGGTGATGACACGCTCGATCTGCCTGCTGAGGCTGTCAACAAGCTCACCCCGGAAGATGGCGGCAAGATCGTCGTCGGCTTCCGTCCGGAAGATGGCTCCCTGGCTGCGCCGGATGAGCCGAACGCGTTCTCCCTCAAGGTCGTCAACGTCGAAGATCTCGGCTCTGACGGCTACATCTACGGCAACATCATCACCGATGGCTCGGTCGCCGAAACCACCACGCTGATGTCCGATCAGAACAAGCTCACCACGATTCGCGTGAACCCGCGCGTGCTGCCGCGCGTCGGCGAGGTCGTCAAGATCAAGATCGACCCGTCGAAGATGCACCTGTTCGCGCCGTCCACCGAGCTGCGTCTGAACTAATACTTGGCGGGAGCGATCCCGTCAACCAGTAACACGAGGCTTCTCTTCCTCTCTTCGGCCTCGTTGGAAAAGCCCCGCATAGCTGCGGGGCTTTTCTGTTGGAAAGGGTAGCATAAGCACCATGGATACGAACGACCAGTCACAGCTTGATCCGCGTGCGGTGAACGCGACATCCGTCAACGCAGAAGATGACACCGAGGAATCGAAAGAACCCGAAGCGTTGAATATCACGGCGGCGAGCTCAAACCCCAAAATGTTCACCCTGCCGTGGAACCAGCCGTTGGCCACGTGGCCTGATGATCTGCTGGTCAACCTGCCGCGAGGCATCTCCCGGCACGTGGTGCGTTTCGTGCGTGTCGGCGATGACGTCTACGCCATGAAGGAAATCACTCGCAGCGTGGCCGAGCGCGAATACGAGCTGCTGCGTCGCCTGCGCAAGCTGGACCTGCCTACCGTCACGCCGATTGCCGTCGTCACCGGACGCCATGACAAGGACGGCAATCCGCTCGAAGCCATGCTGGTGACCGAACATCTCAAGTATTCACTGCCGTACCGTGCACTCTTCGCCAGGAACCTGCGCACCGATACCGCGGAGCGATTGATTGACGCGCTTGCCGTGCTCATGGTCAGGCTGCATCTCGCCGGCTTCTACTGGGGCGACGTGTCCCTGTCCAACGTGTTGTTTCTGCGTGACGCCGACGCGTATTCCGCGTTCCTTGTGGACGCTGAAACCGGTGATTTGCACGCGAACCTCACTTCTGGCCAGCGCGAATACGATATCGATTTGGCGCGCACGAATATCATCGGCGAACTCATGGATTTGAGTTCGGGCAAACTGCTGCCGAGCGACGTGGATGAGGTCGAGGTCGGCAACCGTCTGGTTGACCGATACCATTCGTTGTGGAGCGCACTCACCGACGTGGACACCTTCAACCCGGATGAGATGTGGAAGATCGAGAAGCGTGTCAACAAGCTCAACGAGCTCGGCTTCGACGTGGATGAGCTCGAAGTGAAAACCGCAGCCGACGGCACGCATGTGCTCGTACGCCCGCGCGTGGTTGATGCCGGCTACGCATCCCGCAAACTCATGCGTTTGACCGGTCTTGACGTGCAAGAGAACCAGGCTCGCCGTCTGCTCAACGATTTGGATACGTATCGCGCCTCCACATGGCGGCAGAACGATGATCTTGAAGTCGTGGCGACCGACTGGATGCGCGAAGTGTATGAGCCGACCGTGCGCATGATCCCGCCGGAATATCGTTCGCAAATCGAACCCGCACAGTTCTTCCACGAAGTGCTCGACCATCGTTGGTTCCTCGCCGAGAACGCCGGCCACGACATCCCGATGGCGGAAGCCGTGCAAAGCTACGTCAAGAACGTGCTTCCGCAGTACAAGCTGGATAAGAAAGCAATGAAGGCGATTAACGCCGACGCGGACTCCGGCGTGATTGACGACGAATTCACCTATGGCGACAATCCTGCCGCCACGGCTGGCGGTCATGGCGTTACGGGAACCGATGACGACGGGTACAATCCCGAAGACGACCCCGACGCCGCAGTCTGGAGCCACTGACAGGTGGACTGACAGGTGGACTGAGACAATCCCCGCCCCGATACACAAACTGGTTACGCTGGGAAGCTTCCCAGCGTAACCAGTTTGTGTATCAGGGCTGTACGGTTGGCGGTTGGTTACTTGGCTGCCGCCTGCGCCTGCTGTTGCGCGGCCTCACGGCGTGCGCGCGCCACCGCGTACAGGCTGATACCCGCAGCCACCGACGCGTTCAACGATTCAACCTGGCTGTCAATCGGAATGCCGGCGATAGCGTCACACGATTCGCGCACTAGGCGGCTGATACCCTTGCCTTCAGAACCGAGCACGACCACAAGCGGATCGGTTTCGAACCCGGTTTCCCCGACGAGCGCATCCCCGCCGCCGTCAAGCCCGACAACGTAATATCCGCGCTCTTTCAGCGCCTCGATCGCCTTGGTCAGATTCACGACGCGTGCAACCGGCAAATGAGCCGCCGCACCGGCGGACACCTTCCACGCGGATGCCGTGACGGAAGCGGAACGGCGTTCCGGCAGAATCACGCCATTCGCGCCGAACGCGGCCGCGGAACGGATCACCGCGCCCAAGTTCTGCGGGTCGGTCACACCATCCAAGGCGATGAACAGCGGGCGAGCGGAAATACGGATTTGCGGGGAGTCGACCTGCTCCATGGCTTTCGCACGCTTCTCCGCTTTATCAGCCAAATCACGCAGTGACGCGTACTCATACGGCTGCACCTTGAGGATGATGCCCTGATGGTTGCCGGAATGGGCGATATGATCCATTTCCAAACGGTCGGCTTCCAGCAGGTGCAAGCCCTGGCCGGTAGCGATTTTGATGATTTCGCGCGTGCGGTCATCATGCTCGATATGCGAGGCGATATACAGCTGGGTGCTCGGCACGCCTACGCGTAGCGCCTCAAGAACAGCATTACGACCGATGACCAGATCAGCGCCGTCGGACGTATATTTGGCGGCCCGCCGGCGGGCGGCAAGACGCGGGTCGGCGGCCTTGCGGCGATCCGCCACCTGCTTTGCCTTATATGCTTTGTGATAGACACGATCCTCGGCTTTCGGGGTCGGACCCTTGCCCCGAAGCGCATTACGATGTTTTCCGCCCGAACCCTTGGTCGGACCTTTCTTGTTAGCCATACCCTCCATTATCTCATGGCCGATGGAGCAAACGCCCCGTACAACACGGCAGGGTGTGATGTTGAAATGTCGCAAAGAAAAGCGAATTTCCGCGTTTCGTGAACACTCGGATAGGGGGTGCTTTTGTAGAATATCCAGTATTGCGTCGTAGGCATTCGCCCGGCGCCCATAACCGCGCAGCCTTGCCGTGCCGGCCTTGTCATCACAGACAGCGGCACGAGGGCTGACTACTCCGCGGCTGACTGAGGAGACCATCATGGTTGATCACCAGCTCGATCAATCCGTATCCCATACCCCCCAGGCGCAGCTGTCCTCAGATGTCGACCCGTCGCTCGCCGACGCGTCGGATGTCGCCAAGGCCCTGCACGTCGATCCCGCAGTCGGATTGAGCACGCAGGAAGCCCGCCGTCGCAAGGAACAGTTCGGCCCCAACCAGCTGGCCAGTGCACCGCCCATACCCAAATGGAAGAAATTCCTCGCCCAATTCCGCGACCCGCTGGTGTACCTGCTGCTTGTCGCAACAGCCATATCCCTGGTCGCATGGTTCATCGAACGGGCGAACGCGCAGCCCGGCTCATCCACAGAAGCCCTGCCATTCGACGCCATCGTCATCGTGATGATCCTCATCGTCAACGCGGTGCTCGGCTACATCCAGGAAGCACGAGCGGAACAGGCGGTGGCGGCGCTCGCCAGTATGACCGCCCCACAGACTTCCGTGTTGCGTGATGGCAAAGTCATGCGTATCGACACATCGGACGTCGTACCAGGCGATATTCTCGTACTTGGCGAAGGTGATTCCGTATCCGCTGACGGCCGATTGATCGCCGCCGCCTCCCTGCGAATCGCGGAGGCAAGCCTGACCGGCGAATCCGTGCCGGTCGCCAAGAAGCCCGACATGCTGGACAGCGCCAAAGCGCTCGGCGACCGCACCAACATGGTATTCAACGGCACGTCCGTCACTCAAGGCACCGGGCGTGCGATCGTCACCGGCACCGGCATGGACACGCAGGTTGGCAAAATCGCGGATATGCTGTCGCAAACCGACGACGAGCAAACCCCACTGCAAAAGGAAATGGCGCACGTTTCCAAGGTCTTGGGTATCGCCGTGTGCATCATCGCTGTCGTGGTTCTGGCGGCGCTCGCATTCATGGAAGGTTTCCACAGCATCGATGACATCATCGAATCCCTGCTGCTTGCCGTGTCGCTTGCGGTGGCGGCTGTTCCCGAAGGCCTTGCCGCGATTCTCACCGTGGTGCTGGCACTCGGCGTGCAACGCATGGCCAAGCATCATGCGATTGTCAAGAAGCTGTCGTCCGTCGAAACGCTTGGTTCCGCTTCAGTGATCTGCTCCGACAAGACCGGCACGCTCACCCGCAACGAGATGACTGTCGAACGGGTGGTCACACCGAGCGGCGAAGTGCAATTGACCGGCACCGGGTATGCTCCCGAAGGTCGGATGATCGCCGTCGGTGCTGCGGACGGTGACCTGGAGGTGCCAGCAGATATCCGTGCGGAAGTCTATGCCACGTTGGGTGCTGGCGCCTTGGCGAATGACGGTGAACTACGTGAAGGCGACAAGCCCGGCACGTGGGATATCGTGGGCGATCCGACCGAAGTGTCGCTGATTGTCGCGGCACGCAAGACCAAGACCGACCGCCGGTTCGAGAACTTCCAGAGGGTCGGCGAAGTACCGTTCACGTCGGAGCGCAAACGCATGTCGATTGTCGCCAAGGACAACGCGGATTCCGGTAATCTCACGGTATTCGCCAAAGGCGCCCCTGACGTACTGCTTGGCTACTGCACCCGCATCGCCGTGGGTGGTGCGGTACGCCCGATCACCGAAGGCGACCGGCAGGAAATCCTGCACCAGGTCGAACGACTGTCGAACGAGGCCTACCGCACGCTCGGCGAAGCTTACCGCCCGCTCGACACGGCGTCCATCGCCGAAGTGCCGGGCATGGTTTCCAACGCCGCCGGTGAGGTGATGGATATCGCCGACCAGAGCGATGCACTGGAACGCGACATGATTTGGACCGGCATGGTCGGCATCATCGACCCGCCGCGCACCGAAGTGCGTGACAGCGTTGCTGAAGCGCATCGCGCCGGCATCCGTACGGTTATGATCACCGGCGACCACCCGCTGACCGCCGCACGCATCGCCAGCGATCTCGGCATCATCGAGCAGGGCGGCAAGGCCCTGACCGGCGACCAGCTGGATGCCATGAGTCAGCAGGAGTTCGACAAGGCGACCTCCGAAGTGTCCGTATACGCTCGCGTCGCCCCCGAACACAAGCTCAAAATCGTCGATTCCTTGCAACGGCAGGGCAATATCGTGGCGATGACCGGTGACGGTGTCAACGACGCCCCAGCCGTCAAAACCGCGGATATCGGTGTGGCGATGGGCATCACCGGCACCGAGGTGACCAAGGAATCCGCCAAGATGATCCTGGCGGACGACAACTTCTCCACCATCGTGGCCGCCGTACGCGAAGGCCGCGGCATCTTCGACAACATCCGCAAATTCCTGCGTTACCTGCTCAGCTCGAATGTCGGCGAAGTGTTCACCGTGTTCTTCGGCGTGGTACTCGCCGGCTTCCTCGGCATCACCCAGCCGGGGGCCGCCGGCGTCACCGTGCCGCTGCTGGCGACGCAATTGCTGTGGATCAACCTGCTGACGGATGCCGCGCCGGCGCTCGCCATGGGCGTCGACCCGCAGACCGAAGACGTGATGAACCGCAAGCCGCGCAAGCTCACCGACCGGGTGATCGACCGCTCCATGTGGGGTGACATCGTATTCATCGGCGTCATCATGGCTGCGGTCACGCTGATCGGCATGGATATGCACCTGTCCGGCGGCCTGTTCACCGACCGTTCCGTCAGCGCCATCGGCCATGACGCACAGATGGTGGAAGCACGCACCATGGGCTTCACCATCCTTGTGTTCGCCCAGCTGTTCAACGCGCTCGCCTCACGTTCGGCACGCCAATCCGCATTCGTCGGCCTGTTCTCCAACGGCTGGCTGTGGGGTGCGATTGCGCTGTCTGTCGTGTTGCAGCTTGCGGTGATCTACCTGCCGTTCCTCAACACGGCGTTCGGCACCACCCCGCTCAGCGGCGGCGCCTGGCTGGAATGCATCGGTCTGGCCGCCATCGTGCTGGTCGCCTCCGAACTGCGCAAACTGGTGCTCCGCACGGTGGAACGCGGCAAGAAATCCGTGAAATAACGCCGGATTCGGCTGCCGGGAGCGGCATCACGTCAACTCCCGCAGCCGGACCGCGCCGCAAGCAAGGACGCCTTGTGACGGTCAAGCAATCAGATCCGTCATGCGGCGTCCTTGCCGTATTCGGATGCGGAATGCGCAGTATTCTGCGGTTGCGGCGGCATATGGTGAAACGATGGTGACAACAATACGTACGTGCGTGAGGCTGTCAGACGGTGAACGATAATGGCTTGTGCATATTCGTGCATATTCGTGCATGAGCACGGCAAGTACGGCTGGAAACGTGAATGAAGGCATGATGACAGACGACGGACAGACGCAAGCGCAGCCCGCTTTCCCACAGCAGGACGCGTTCGACAACCAGCAGAATAACCGCTGGGATGATCCGCTCAACCCGTGGGGCACCCTGTATGGCCGTGCTCAAGCATCTCCACAGCCGGATGACGACGTGATTGCCGCACGCCGGGAACATGAACACACGTCCCTGTCGCCCCAAGCCTCAGCGGCGTATGCGGCAGGCAAAGCGCCGGTACCGCCGCCGCAGCAGAGTGAGCGTAACGGATCGGCAGCCGCAGGTCGGAGGCTTGCCGCAGACAAGACGCCGTCCAACGAATCGTTGACAGACGTCCACTCCAGCCGGGAATCTGACCATGCCGCCGAGACAACTTCCGCAGACCAGCCGACGGTCGAGCATCCCCATGAACGCGAGTTCCACGCCGGTGAGAACCGTGACCCGCATGCTCTTGCGACACCGCGGCCCAAACGTGAGCGCAAGCCCATCCCCACCGCCCTCTGGATTGCGGGAGGTGCAGCATGCAGCGCCATCATCGCGCTCGCATGTTCGGCATGCGCAACGGTCCGTGCAGTCGCCCCAGGCAAGCTATCCCAGCTCGCTGCGGTTCCCGTCTCGGCGCTGACCGCCGTGGCGTGCGTGTTCGCCGTACTGGCCATCATTCTGGTGATTGCGGCTCGTGTTGCGGATTCCAAACGTCGCAAACGCGGGTATATCGGCACTACTGCCATCGTGCTCACCGCCTTGGCTGGCATGTTGATCGCCAGTGCGCTGGTGGTCGGCAACTTCTTCCCCGACGGCATCATCAAAGCGTCAGGACGTGATAACGCCCCGGTCAACAGCGTGGCACGCATGGAAACCGATATCGAGGCGGCAACCCAACGATGCACGGATGGCTGGCAGGTTATGGACGTCAGCGGATATCCAGGCATGAGCACGGTGGCGGTATGCAAAACCACGCGGATGGCGTTCGTCACCTTCGACAACGCGTCGGCCGCCTCCACGTACCACAGCGCGATTACGTCGAAAATTTCATCCACACTGGACAGCTACTCCACCGACTCGCGTGCCCAAGGCGACTGGTGCATCCTCAGCGGCGAACGCTGGATCGCCTTCGGCCAGAAATCCGACATCGAAGCCCTGCACGAGCAGTGGGGCGGCACCATCAGCACCGTGCAGTGACTGCGATTTCGGCATGATGACGCCACCATCGGACAGTTGAGAACAATCCGCGGGTATATTGGGCGGTATGAGTGAATCTTCGCAGCTGGTGGGTCGTGAATCGAGCGTGGTGCCGGGGCGGTTCGGCGAACCGATGCAGGTGCATGAAGCCCAATGGTCGCGCGGAGGCGGCAACGCGCAACCCAATCGTTCGATGCTGCTGTGCCTGCACGGCTGGGGGTCGAATGAGCAGGATCTGGCGGACATGATGCGCTATGTGGCGCCCTACAACGATTTCGTGTCGCTGCGTGCGCCGCTCGTCTTACAAGAGGAGCGCGGGTCGATTCCGGGTGCTTACACGTGGTTCCACGATTGCGTGCCGACTGGCGAGGATCTCGACTGTGACGCCTTTGCCGCCGCCAACGCGATCGACGCGTGGGTGTCGGAGCATATCCCCGCGGAACGTGACGTGGTGCCGATCGGCTTCTCCCAAGGCGGATTGCTCGCGATTCACCTGCTGCGTGTGCATCCGGAACGGTATCGTGCCTCGATTTCGTTGTCCGGATTCCTTGCCCCCGCGCAAGTGCCGGGCACTGCTCCAGCGGATGATCGGCTCGCCGACTTGCAGATCCCGACCTTCTTCGGCTACGGTCAGGCCGATACCGTGATTCCCGCGTATGAGATCCACGCGATGTCCGCCTGGCTGGAGGAGCACACCTGGCTGACGGAGAAAAGCTACCGCGGGCTCGACCATGCGGTGAGCCTGCAGGAGTTCAACGACCTGCGCCAGTGGCTGATGCTGAACAACATCACATCCGGCATGCTGTGAGCGGCGCGGTGCCGGCGGTTGTGTGAGGATTCGCTCACAATGTGGCCCCCCAGGATGCCCCCAACGGCTGATTGGCTGGTGTCAGGAACCTGTGCGTGAGACCCGCGATCCGCTCACACGCCGGAATCCGCGTCCACCTGCATCACATACACGTTGCGTCGCAGCTGTCGCATCTGAGCGCGACTAATCCGTCCGTCCTCGAACATATCCTGGATGATGCTCAGCTCAATCGCATAGCTGTCGCGCTTCACATCCTCCACTTCGTTGATGGTCTCCGCGCTACGCTCCATATTCGGCCGGTTGCGTAGGGAAGCCTCCGCCCGCTGGTAATCCAAAATCAGCGCCGAACAATCCTCGGTATTGTACGTGCCGGAGTGCATCTGCTCATACAGCTTGCCAAGCACCACGTGAATCGCTTGCAGCTGGGTGCCGCGTACGGCCGCATAAATCTCATCCTCACTCATCAGCGGGGTTGTGCGCAGAATCTTGCCGTAAATCCGTCGTGTCAACAGTGATACGCGGCGTTGCAGTGCCCGCAAGCGTCCGCGAATCTGCGATACCGCCCGCGAATTGCCGGAGCCTGCGGTCGCATGGCGCAACGTGGTCATCAGCTGGTCGAGCATGCGCTCGCAGGCTTCAATATGCAGGTCGCGCTGGTGGGTTGCCGCGGGGGTGGTGGGTTCTTCGTTTTTCAGGTCGATGATTCGCTGCTTGAGGAAATCTTTCTCCCACGTCAACGCTTCGATTTGCAATGTTTCGAAACCTTGCGGATCAGCACTGCCGATGCGGTGCTTGAGCCGTGTGATGCGTTTGGTGTACGAGTCGATGACCGCGAGTACGGACCGCCGGTTTTCTGGGGTTACGCGGCGTGCCAGCTCCTCGACAGTCTGACGAAGCACTTCTACGGTGATATCGTCAAGCTCCTTGGTGCTGTGCCGATGGTTCGGGGCGAGCAGCGGTAGCAGGAAATTCGCGAGCAGTAGCGTCACGATGATGACGCCAGCGGCCACGAATATCAGCTCGTCGCGCATCGGAAAATCAGCTCCCGCGGCGATGGTGTACGGGATGGTGAACATCAGGGACAGTGTGATGGTGCCCTTGGGGCCGCCGAAAGTCATGATTGCGGCGGAACGCCAACGTTCCGCAGTCATATGACGCCGTTGCCCGGTGTGCTGGTCGCGGGCGATGCGCAGCATGGCGGCCACCCATATGAATCGCATAACGACCACCACCGCGGATACCAAGGCGATAATGCCCAGCAGCCTCATGTTGTTTTCCGTGGGATCCGTCCATGTGGTGCCGAGCACGTCCGGCAGTATCATGCCGAGCATGATGAACACGGAACCGTTCAACGCGAACGAAAGTACCGCCCACACGCTGGATGACACGATATTCGTGCGCGAAACATTCGGACCGACCCCACTGCGGTCGTAGCGCGCAATCAGGCCGGCTGCAACCACGGTCAGAATGCCGGATACGCCGATCGCTTCGGCGCCCAAATACAGCAGGAACGGCAGGAACAGTTCCATAAGGATGCGTGACGTGGTGGTTTCCCAACCGAAGGATCTCACCAGACCAAACAGCCAGTTGGCGAAAGCGCCGGACACCAAGCCGAGCAGAGTCCCGCCAAAGAATGAAACCGCGAACTCCCCGGCGGCTGCCCCGATGGAGAACGTGCCCGTGATTGCCGCGAGAATCGAAAACTGGAATCCGACAATACCGGAAGCGTCATTGAACAAGGATTCGCCTTTGAGGATTCCGCGTTGCCGTTCACTCAGCGTGGCCTCATGGCTTAAGGACGCTACCGCGACCGCGTCAGTCGGGCCGAGGGCGGCACCCAATGCGAACGCGGCTGCAAGTGGTACGGCGGGCCATGCGGCATGCGTCACATACCCTACGGCGATCATTGTGGCGATTGCCAGGCCAATGGCAAGCGACAGCGATAGTTTCAGGTTCTTCAACAATGCTGTTTTATCAATGCTGCGTGCCTCAAGATAGAGTAGCGGAGCGATGAACAGCACCATGAACAGTTCCGGATCCAACGTAGCGTCCGGAAAGAACGGCAGTCGCGAAGCCAGCGCACCGAGCACGATCTGCACGAGCGGCGTGGACACTTTGGGAATGAACCGGCTGAGGAACGATGACACCACGACCGCGCCGACAATGCACAGTACGAGGGTCAGTTCCGTCATGATACCGCCTTTCTGCTTGAATGCGTCGAAGTGAAGCACGATGCTATGGCGCGCGTGCGCATACTTCCAGACTACTGGGGGCAAGTGAATTCTGTTCGCTGCCGGCAGTGTCGCTACACTGGCTGATATGGCGGAAACGGGAAATCGTGGGGCGGTTGGCGAGATGTTGTGTGAGTCGATGCGACTGGCGCTGAATCTTGCGCATGAAGCAGCGCAAGATGGGGAAGTGCCGGTCGGGGCAGTGGTGGTTGGACCGGATGGCGCGGTGCTCGGCCGTGGACGCAACCTGCGCGAGCACGGCGGCGATCCGCTTGCCCACGCCGAAGTCGAAGCGATGCGGCAGGCCGCGGCCACGCAGGGAAGCTGGAATCTCGCCGATTGCACGTTGGTCGTCACATTGGAGCCATGTCCGATGTGTGCTGGAGCATGCCTGCAAACCCACATCGGGCGTATCGTGTTCGGCGCCTGGGATGCCAAACTGGGCGCGTGCGGGTCGGTGTGGGACATTCCGCG
>Ga0256406_1003867_pt1 | contig 17902 bp, 16 predicted proteins | sample RumenRJG_03DNA_FD_185986 | JGI IMG/M metagenome (GOLD analysis project Ga0256406, IMG submission 185986) | Bovine rumen microbial communities from Lethbridge, Alberta, Canada - RJG_03 | ecosystem: Host-associated > Mammals > Digestive system > Stomach > Rumen | place: Canada: Alberta | collected...
GATCAGGCATTCAATAAGGCGCACTCTGCCTTTGCTATAAGAGATCGGCTCAACAGCGTCCCAGTTTACGCGGACTACAGGTATCAGATATTTAACAGCAGAAGCGTAATACGCGCTTGTGTTCTTAATTGCTGATTCACTGCCTTTGAAATGTAATCCGTAACTTGACGTCAGTATCATATGTTCCTCCATAGATATTATAACATATTCAGTGGTACAACATTCATAGAGGTGAAGCGCTATGCAATATAGTAATGGATATTACACAAATCTGCATGCGGTGTACAGATTGCAGTATCACTTAGTGGTTTGTACAAAATACAGGTATCCTGTATGAGTAGATGGCATTTACTGCTTTATCACAAAGATCGATACAGTATTGTTTTGATCTGGCTGAATCGGCTCTGTTGCAAAACTGAAACTGCCGCGGAACGACCAGCCGTCTGGTGCCTGTGTGACCTGCAGGGGACCCACACAGACTGTATTGCCATAAACAGTGAATGTCTGGACGCCTGCAGGAAATGACGTATCCACACTGGCCTGACCAACTTTGACATCATTGTTGTCATAGTCATAGAACGCAAAGGTGATTGTGCCTGTGGATGCCTGTATTTCCACATCTGTATAAGCAGAATCCTGATTCTGGTCATTTGTGGCACCGATATGTATGTGGATGGGATCAGAACCGACCATGTCATTAGGCCATGTGCTTTCATCGGTTGCAAAGGTAAACGATGGATCGCTTGTCAGAAAGTCTGCTCTGCCCCAGGAAATATCATACTGGGATGCGTTGGCTACAGGCTGCCATTGGATTGTGATCTGATCATCCGAGGCACTGACATCTGTGATGACAGGCGTTGATAAAACGTGTGTACTGCCGTCTGTGATCTCTTTGCTGGACCAGCTTTTGATAAGACTGGATGATACCGCAGTTTGTGATGGAAGGGCAGACGGAGCTGGCGTTGATGAAACGGCTGCTGCAGATGAAGAGGTTGAGACAGAAGGAACAGTAGATGGGGAAGGGGAAGAAGCAGTGGATTTACAGCCGTAAAGAGCACTGATACAGGCGGCTGCCATGATGATTTGTATTCTTGTATGCATAGGATCTCCTGCCTTCAGTCTAGACCAGATTTAGCAATACTTCAAATCACTGCAGATCTTCCTAGTAATTATGGCAGTAAGATCAGTGCACCTGCTGATCCAAATGTGCAGGGATATACCTTTACCAGCTGGTATACAGATTCTGCCTGCACACAGAAATATGATTTCTCCCATACTGTAACAGAGAATCTGACTCTGTATGCAGGATGGGAAACATCAGCCGCTTCTAATGTTTCATCTTCGAATGCGGACAGTAACAGAATCAGTCCGCAGACAGGTGTTGAGGCAATACTGCCAGGAGTGTATGTTATGTTTGGTGGGTCGCTGGCTATGTTTGGTGCAACTATTGCCTCTTCTCTGTTTATCCGCAGGAAATTTCCTCGTTAAGTCAGATAATTCAGAAACCAGATAACAGCTTGCATGCATAGAGCAGAAGTGGCTGCAACGCCAAGATTCTTTGACTTAACTATGTCAAATCATCTTATTCGTTACAGCCCCTTTGAGAAATTCTATTCAAAGCAAACTGTCAAAGTCCCGTTAAATAATGTGCAACTGCGTGCCTTCCCGGAGAAAGGATACATGCTGTGAGCATCATGCATTTCCTCACCTATTCTTCCATATATAATGTAGTTCATGAAAAGAATCACTGTGTTTCTGATGATTTTGGCGATGACACTGTCAGGCTGTGCACAGGCAAAGAAAGATGTGTATCAAAGCTCTGATACAACGGACTTTACTGCCATTGTGTCCAGTGATCTGCACTTTACACTGGATCCGGATTCTGCCAGTACAGTTGTACCGGCAGAGCCGTATTCACGTGAGTTCATGGAGGCCTTTGTCAGTCAGGTGATTGCGGAGCATCCCAATGTATTCATCCTGACCGGTGATAATACCAATACAGGCAATCCGGATGATGAAAGGGCATTGGCATCGATTCTGGAACGGGTCAGGGATGCCGGTATTCCGGTGGTGATGACAACCGGCAATCACGACTATGACTTTTCAGATGCGGATACGTATGAGGAAAACTATGCGTCTTTGCTGGATATGGAAGACAGGGATCCTTCTTCCCTGAGCTATGTGCGACGCATTGGTGATGTGACATTGCTGGTGATGGATGATGGCGCGGTTGATCAGGGCAGGACACCGCAATTCTCCAAAGAGACGATGAAGTGGCTGAAGGAAAAGCTGAAAGAGGCGTCTTTGCGCAATGACAAGATCATCTTCCTGGCACACCGTTCTGTATTATATAAGGCTGATGATGAACGCTATGCCAGCTATCATATCCAGAATGAAGGACTGTATGATCTGCTTGTAAAGTATCATGTACAGTTGGCCCTTACCGGCCATCAGCATCATCCCTCAATCCTGGTGAAGGATTCTCTGCATGAGATCATCAGTGGAATGCCTTTGACGGATACACATTGCTTTGGTGTGCTTTCGATCATGGGAAAGGATGTGTCTTTTTCCACGGAGCCAATTGACTTTTCTGCCTATGGCTCTCAACAGTGCGTGAGTGATATGGCAGCTGCTGATCAGCAGGCTGTGGACAATCAGCTGGCAACGGTTGAGGAATTGCTGAAGAATGCCGAGAGTGATCCGCTGTATGAACAGGGAAAGAGTCTGCTTCTGAACATCTTTACGGCACTGAAAGAGGGGAGTTTAGGAGCGCAGGCTGGTATGTTTCAGGCCGATCCGGCATTGGCACTTGTGCAGGCACAGCTGGCGGATACCAACTATGGACCATGGCTGAATGATCTGCTTGCCAGTCCCCCAGCAGATCCCAATCATCTGTCATTTGTGTGGCAGGATGACAGGTGAGTGCTTCTGGTATTGAGATGTTTCGTGGTCTGCAATAAATGTTGCTTGATGATCGGACATGCGTATGCATGTTTTTAGTATGCACGCATGGATAATGCGATCATGGCGTTATTGACATGGGAAAATGATATAATCAAAGAACACGAAGGAGAAATTCTCATGAGTACTGATTTTAATTCCAATGAATATCTGCACCGGATGCAGGAGTGGTGGCGGGCAGCGAATTATCTGTCTGCGGCCCAGCTGTATCTGCTGGATGATCCGCTGCTGAAGCGTCCTTTGACCATGAAGGATGTGAAGAAGAAGATTGTCGGCCACTGGGGCACGGTGCCTGGCCAGAACTTTGTGACGGTCAATCTGAACCGTGTCATCAACAAGTATGATCTGGATATGATTCTCTTGTCCGGACCTGGTCATGGCGGCAACTTCTACATTGCCAATGACTATCTGGATGGCACGTATTCTGAAGTGTATCCGAATATCACCCAGGATGAAAAGGGATTACAGAAGCTGTTCAAGCAGTTCTCGTTCCCGGGCGGTGTGCCTTCACACTGCGCTCCGGAAACACCTGGCTCCATCAATGAAGGCGGCGAGCTTGGCTATTCTTTAGCCCATGGCTTTGGTGCTGTGTTTGACAATCCGGATCTGATTGCGGCTGTTATTGTTGGTGATGGTGAAGCTGAAACAGGCCCGCTGGCTTCCTCCTGGCATTCCAACAAATTCCTGAATCCGGAACATGATGGTGCGGTTCTGCCGATTCTGCATTTGAATGGCTACAAGATTTCCAATCCGACTATTCTGTCCCGTATCTCCAAGGATGAGTTGACATCGTTAATGCATGGCTATGGCTGGAAGCCGTACTTTGTTGAGGGTGATGATCCTGAGAAGATGTTCCCGCTGATGGCAGAGACGATGGATAAAGTCATCGAAGAGATTCGTGCCATTCAGAAGAATGCCCGTGAAAATCATGATGATACCCGTCCGTTCTGGCCGATGATTGTCCTGCGCACACCAAAGGGCTGGACCGCACCGAAGAAGGTGGACGGTGTCCCGATTGAGGGCAGCTTCCATGCCCATCAGGTACCGGTGGAAATCAAGGATGAAGAACATCTGCATATCCTGGAGGACTGGCTGAAGAGCTATCATCCGGAAGAACTGTTTGATGAAAATGGCACCTTGAAGGATGAGATCCGCTCGCTTTCTCCGATTGGAGATCACCGTCTTGGAGCCAATCCGCATGCCAATGGCGGCAAGCTTCTCCGTGATCTGATCATGCCGGACTTCCGTGATTATGCGGTGGATGTGAAAGAACCGGGTTCTGTAGAAGCACAGGACATGATGGAACTTGGCAAGTTTGTCCGTGACATCTTCAAGGCAAATGATAAGGCACGCAATTTCCGTATCTTTTCACCGGATGAGGGTATGTCCAACCGTTTGAACCATGCCTTTGAGGCAGAGAATCGTCCGTGGGAGGCAGAGATGCTGCCGACGGATGAGCATCTGACCAGAGATGGCAGAATCATGGATGGCATGCTTTCCGAGCATATGTGTGAGGGGTGGCTGGAAGGTTATCTGCTGACAGGCAGACATGGCTTCTTTGATTCCTATGAAGCCTTCGTCAGAGTTGTCGACTCTATGGCTGCCCAGCATGCCAAGTGGCTCAAAGTATGCAATCAGCTGCCATGGCGCCAGGACATTGCCTCACTGAACTTCATCCTGACATCTCATATCTGGCAGCAGGATCATAATGGCTTCACCCATCAGGATCCTGGCTTCATGGACCACATTGCAAACAAGAAGGCTGATGTGGTGCGCATTTATCTGCCGGCGGATACCAACTGCCTGTTGAGTACAATGGATCACTGCCTGCGAAGCCGCAACTATGTCAATGTCGTGATTGCCTCCAAGCACCCGCGTCCGCAGTGGTTCTCCATGGAAGAAGCAGTGAATCTGTGCACACAGGGTCTTGGCATCATTGACTGGGCAAGCAATGACAAGGGATGTGAACCGGATGTGGTGATGGCTTGTGCCGGTGATACACCGACGCTGGAGACACTTGCTGCCGTATCCATCCTGAGAAAAGAACTGCCGGATCTCAAAATCCGGGTGATCAATGTTGTCGACCTGTTCAAACTGCAGCCATCTCAGGAACATCCGCATGGACTTTCCGATGCCCAGTATGACATGCTGTTTACAACCGACAAGCCGATTATCTTTGCCTTCCATGGCTATCCGACACTGATTCATGAGCTGACATACCGCCGTCACAACCGCAACCTGCATGTGCGCGGCTACAAGGAAGAGGGCACGATCACCACACCATTTGATATGCGTGTGCAGAATGATATCGACCGCTTCCATCTGGTTGAGGATGTTCTGCTGCGTCTGCCGCAGGATAAGTTCCATGATCAGACAGCACATCTGTTCCAGCAGATGGAAAACAAGCTGGTGGAGCACCGTCAGTACATTCGTGAATATGGACAGGATCTGCCGGAAGTTGCTAACTGGAAGTGGCAGAAAGGCTGATGCAGGGGAGAGATAAGTCTCTCCTTTTTTGTCAAAAAAAGTGAAAAACTGATTTTACATGTTCTTTACATACACTATACTGAAAGAAGATAGCAGCGTTTTTGGAAGAATGATAAATTTACAAAGAATGCATTGGGAGGAAAGGTATGTTAAAGAACTTTAACAAGCTGGAGAAGTCGTGGATCATGTATGACATCGGCAACTCGGCATTTACGATGATGGTGTCAACCCTGATTCCGATCTGGTTCAATGCGCTGGCAAAGAATGCTGGCATGTCAGGCAGTGCCTATCTGGCCGCCTGGTCCTATGCGACATCGATTGCAACTGTGGTGGTTGCCTTCCTGGGACCGATTCTTGGTTCCATTTCGGATAACAAAGGCTTCCGCAAACCGATGTTCATGGCTGTTCTGATCATTGGCGTCATTGGCTGTGCAATGCTTGGCGCTGTGCCAAACTGGATGTTGTATCTGGTTACGTATGTGGTTGCCAAGATTGCCTATCAGTCTTCACTTGTTCTGTATGACTCTATGCTGATTGATGTGACGACGCCGGAAAGAATGGATCAGGTTTCCTCCTTTGGCTATGCATGGGGATATCTTGGCTCCTGCATCCCGTTCATTGTTGCCCTTGCCCTGTATCTGCTCGGCAATACCGGCAGGATGAATGAAAAGCTGTCGATCTTCCTTGCCTTCCTTGTGGTGGCATTGTGGTGGCTGTTTGTGACGATGCCATTGCTCAAGGGCTACAAACAGAAGAACTATGTGGAACACGCTTCGGGAAAGATTCGTGCTTCCTTTGCCCGCATCGGCCATACGCTGACGCACATGTATACAAATGAAAAGAAGATATTTTACTTCCTGCTGGCGTTCTTCTTCTATATTGACGGTGTGTATACAATCATCGATGAGGCGGTTGCGATCGGTACTTCGCTCGGCCTGAATCAGGTCGGCCTGCTGGTTGTGCTGCTGTTAACGCAGGTGGTTGCCTTTGCCTTTGCGTCATTGTTTGGCAATCTGTCCAAGAAGTACAGTTCTTTGACGCTGATCTCCATCTGCATCGGCGGTTACTTTGCCGTTGCTGTATTTGCCCTGTTCATGCATTCTCTGTGGCAGTTTGGCATCATGGCATTTGTGGTCGGCATGTTCCAGGGGGCAATCCAGGCACTGTCCCGTTCCTACTACGCTTCTTTGATTCCAAACGATGCTTCGGGTGAGTACTTCGGCCTGTATGATATCTGCGGCAAGGGTGCTTCTTTCATGGGCACAATGCTTGTCGGCGTCACGGTATCTCTGACCAACAGCGTCAATATCTCGGTCGCAACGCTTGGCATTCTGTTTATCATCGGCGCCCTGCTGCTGCGCAAATCTGCCGCAACAAAATAACTTTGCTATAATAAAGGCATGCAGAGGTGTTTGGCAAAAAACAATCTTTGGCTTTGAGGACATCTTTTCAGATGTCCTTTTTTAACAGGAGGAGAAAATATGCCATTTTCAAAAGATTTTCTGTGGGGCGGCGCAACAGCTGCCAATCAGTTTGAGGGTGCCTGGAAGGAAGACGGCAAGGGTGAGAATGTCCCTGACCATATCCGCGGCGGTACAGTGAGCACGCCGCGTCTGTGGGACAAGGAAATCCATCCGGATGTTTACTATCCTTCCCATGAGTCTGTGGACTTCTATCATCACTACAAGGAAGACATTGCCCTGTATGGTGAAATGGGATTCAAGTGCTTCCGTCTGTCCATCAACTGGGCCAGAATCTTTCCGACTGGTGAAGAGGACAAACCGAATGAAAAGGGCCTTGCCTTCTATCACAATGTGTTTGCGGAGTGCAGAAAGTATGGCATTGAGCCGCTGGTGACCATTTCCCACTATGAGCTGCCATGGGCATTGAGTGAAAAGTACAATGGCTGGGTCGGACGTGAAGTGATTGACTGCTTTGTCAAGTATGCCACAACCTTGTTCAATGAATACAAGGATGAAGTGAAGTACTGGCTGACCTTTAATGAGATCAATATCGGTGCCGGTGCGATGGGCCGCATCATGTCGCTTGGCATGCATGGCGAAGATGGCAAGCCGATGTTCATAATGAACGAGACACCGGAAGAGGCATCTGATCGCTTTACGGCTTTGCATAATCAGTTTGTGGCAAGTGCAAGAGCGGTTAAGATCGGCCACCAGATCAATCCTGACTTCAAGATCGGTCTGATGATTGCCGGTCAGATGGTGTATCCGTATACGTGCAATCCGGCGGATGTCAAGGAAGCACAGGACCGCATGAATATGAACAACTGGTTCTGCGGCGATGTGCAGGTCAGAGGCCATTATCCTTACTATGCAAAGCGCTACTTCAAGGATCACAACATCCATGTACGCATGGAACCGGGTGATCTTGAGGACATCAAGGAAGGCACAGTTGACTTCTATTCCTTCTCCTATTACATGTCTTCCACCGCTACGGTAGATCCGGAAGTGCAGAAGAAAGCCGGCAATATGTTTACCGGTGTGCCGAACCCGTATCTCAAGGCAAGTGACTGGGGCTGGCAGATTGATCCGGAAGGCCTGCGCATCTATCTGAATGAGATCTATGGCCGCTATGAGATTCCGCTGTTTGTGGTCGAGAATGGCCTTGGTGCTGTGGATGAGCGCAGTGCGGATGGCAAGTTCCATGATACGTACCGCATCAACTATCTGCGTGATCATATCAAGGCGATGAAGGAAGCTGTGGAAGATGGCGTAGATCTGATGGGCTATACAATGTGGGGCTGCACGGATCTTGTTTCGGCATCTACCGGTGAGATGAAGAAGCGCTATGGCTTTGTGTATGTTGACAAGGATAACGATGGCAACGGTGATCTGCACCGTGAAAGAAAGGATTCTTTCTACTGGTACAAGAAGGTCATTGCCAGCAATGGTGAGGATCTTGACTGAGAAGGTGATGGCATGAGAGTTGGTGTCTGCGGCAATGGCATGATTGTCCGCCAGGCGCTGTCCTGCTTTGCAAAGGCAGAGATTCCGGTGACCGCACTGTGGTGCCGCAATCCTGATCATGGCCAGCCGGTGGCTGATGCTTTCCACATTTCATCTGTCTATACAGACTATGATGCCTTTCTGAAAGATGGCAGCTTCGACACAGTTTATATCGGCCTGGCTAACAGTGCGCATGATGCATTTGCGAAAAAGGCGATGCTTGCAGGCAAGAATGTCATTGTCGAAAAACCGTTCTGTGCTACCTATGCACAGGCACAGGAACTTGTACAGATTGCCCAAGAGACAGGTGTATGGCTGTTTGAGGCCATCATGTCCCGCTATTCTGCCAACTATGAAGAGCTGATTCCGTGGCTGGACAAGCTTGGTGACCTGACTTTGATCCGCTGCAATTTCTCGCAGTATTCCTCCCGCTATGACCGCTATGTCAATCATGATGTGGCACCGGCTTTTGACCCGGCTCTTGCCGGTGGTGCCCTGTATGATCTGAATGTATATAACGTGCACTTTGTGGCAGGCTTGTTTGGCGCCCCGCGGTTCAGCTATTACATGGCCAACAAGGGCTGGAATGGCATTGATACTTCCGGTGTGCTGTTAATGGACTATGGCCAGTTCAAGGCTGTATGTACAGCGGCCAAGGATTCGGCATCCCACAGCGGCATTGTCATGCAGGGAACCGATGGCACAATCGTGATTGATGACCGTCCGGGGTATATCGACAATGTGACGTTCACGGACCGGAAGACAAAAGCAGTGACGCGTATTGATACCCATGAGGAGCCGGACAAGATGGTCACGGAGTTTGTCCGCATGCAGGAAGTGATGGATCATAATGAACGCAGTCAGATGGAGATCTGGCTGCAGCGCAGCCTGCAGGTGATGGCGGTGCTGGACAATGGCAGACAGGATGCCGGGATTGTGTTTCCGTGTGATGAGGAGACGGAAGAAACACAGGAGCAGACACAGGAAATGCCGGAGATCATGAAGCATTTCCACATGGGCGGCTTTTGAACATTAAGTTTCTGCTGTTCACTTTGAAACAGAGTGCATTATAATAAGATCGTAAAAAGGAGAGATGAAGATGCTGGTAAATGTTAACTCAGCTTTGAAGCGTGATGAGATCCGCAAGCTTCTGGAAGCCAATGAGAATCCGAAGTATGTGTATGTAAAGAATCTGAGCCCGATGGAGATGCAGTTTGAGGCTACTTATAAAGAAGGCACGGATGGCAATCCGGCTGACTATGCCAAGAAGCTGATCAAGTCTCAGCCATGGGGCGGTGTGCTGATGATCCGTGTTCTGATCAATGGTCAGAAGTTTACGGGCGGCAAAATTGGCTGATACAGGAAGGCAGGAAGTTGTTTCCTGCTTTTTTCGTCTGGATGAAAAGTGTCATGAATACGTAAAATATGACAAAAAAAGACAGTTTCATGACACGGTAAATGATTGAAATGATAGCGGTTTCGATATATCCTAGAAGCAGAAAGGCTAATGTAGCTGAAAGAAAGGTGAATCATTATGGCAAAGAAAATCACATTGTTTTGCTCGGCTGGCATGTCTACCAGCCTGCTCGTCAATAAGATGAGAGAAGCTGCGAAGAAGAATGGAAAGGATTATGATATCAATGCATATTCTCTTTCAGAAGCGGATGCCAAGGGAGCAGACGCAGATGTTATTCTGCTTGGCCCGCAGGTTCGTTTCGCATTGTCCAAGATGAAGGGTTTGTTCCCGAACAAGCCGGTTGATGTGATTGATATGCGTTCTTATGGCCTGATGGATGGTGCTGCTGCACTGGCACTGGCCGAGAAGCATCTGAAGTAAGCATAGATAAAAAGGAGAAAGAATCATGGCTGAAAAGGTAATCAGATTATTCTGCGCAGCAGGTATGTCTACATCCCTGCTTGTGAACAAGATGAAGGAAGCTGCAAAGGCACAGGGCAAGGATTATGATATTGCTGCCTATTCACTGGGTGATTTTGACCGTGAGTATGAGAAGGCAGATGCCATTCTGCTTGGCCCGCAGGTTCGTTATGCGCTTGGCAAGCTGCAGGCTGCCCATCCGGATAAGGCAATCAGCGATATCCCGATGCAGATGTATGGCCTGATGGATGGCAAGGGAACACTGGCCCGCGCTGAAGAGCTGATGAAGAAAGGAAAGTAAGCATGGAAGGAACAGAGCTTGTAGCATTTAATATTATTGCATCTGTAGGAACAGCACGCTCCAATTATATTGGTGCGATTGATGCGGCTGCAGAAGGAAACTTCGACGAGGCTGAGAAGCTGATCAAGGAAGGTCAGGAGGCTTTCACACAGGGTCATGATGCTCATGCCAAGCTGCTGACAAAGACAGCACAGGGTGAGAAGGTTGAGATGGATCTTCTGCTGACTCATGCTGAGGACCAGCTGATGAGTGCTGAGGCATTTGGTATTCTGGCTGAGCGTTTTGTCACACTGTACAAGAAGCTTGCTGAAAAGAAGTAATTCTGTCACACACATGAGGGCTCTGCTTTATGCAGAGTCTTTTTTGTGATTCAATGGTGGCATGGAGGTTTTTGCATGACAAAGATGAAAATTGGTCTGCTTGGCAATTTTGAGCAGATGGACACAAATGATGTATTTATTGGCACAAAGCGTGCCTATGTCAACCAGGATTATGTAGACAGTATTTCTCTGGCTGGCGGCATTCCGATCATTCTGCCGGTGATTTCTGATCTGGATGATGTTTCGGACATGTTATCCGGCCTGGATGGTGTGATTGTGACTGGTGGGGCTGATATGGATCCCTTATTATATGGTGAGCAGGTTCTGCCCTCATGCGGCATGTGTGATACAAACACAGACCGGTTCTTTCTGGCTGTGATTCATGCCTGTGATGTTCTTTCAATCCCTGTTTTTGGCATCTGCAAAGGTCTGCAGGCCATCAATGTGGCATATGGAGGCACACTGTACCAGGATATCCCAAGTCAGTATCCCCATGCCATTCAGCATGATCAAAAGCGGCCCCGCGAACAGGCCACCCATGCTATTTCCATTCAGCAGGATTCCTTCCTTGCCGGCGTTCTTGGCAAAGAAGCCATGGTGAATTCCTGGCATCATCAGAGTGTCAAGGATATTGCAGACGGCTTTCATGTCACTGCCAAGGCACCGGATGGGATTGTGGAAGGCATAGAAAAAGATGATGGCACGTTCATGTGTGGGGTGCAGTTTCATCCCGAGATGATGACCGCCTGTGGAAACAAACAGATGCTGTCTTTGTTCAAGGCATTCCTGCATGTGTGTGAGGAAGCACATCATGATTAAGACGATCTTCTTTGACTTTGATGATACGCTTGGCAACCGGGAACTGTATGCCTGGAATGCGTATCATGACATTCTGAAAGAGAATACGGATCTTTCGGGAATGGAGTTTGAAGCGGTGCTGCAGGAAGTGATGATCTGGGATCAGAAGGGTGATGTAAACAAGAATTACATCAAGGAGATGCTGGCAAAGGTGTTTGATATTCATCTGCCCTATCCTGACTTCAATACGTACTGGGACTCCCAACTGTACAAGTACTGTGTACCAATGGAAGATGCGGCAGATACGCTTTCTTATCTTGAAAAGAAGTACCGGCTTGGCATCATTTCTAACGGACCTTCCGATGCCCAGCGGAACAAGCTGAAAAAAAGCGGGCTGGAGAGCTTCTTTGATGAAAACATGGTATTTATTTCCGGTGATTTTGGCATCAAAAAGCCAGATCCCAGGCTGTTTCTGAAAGCCTGTGAACTGGCTGGGGCGAAACCGGAAGAATGTGTCTATGTCGGCGATATCTTCTATCGGGATGTGCTGGGATCCTGGCGGGCAGGCATGAAGCCGGTGTGGATCATCAATCAGGAACGTAAATGCACAGTGGATATCCCGGTGATTCATCACATTTCTGACCTGAAGAAGATCCTTTAAACGCTTGCCTTGAGGATCTTGTCCATCTGCCGTTTGGAGATGATTTGGTGGTCGGTGCGGAAACCGGCATTGTCATGCAAGAGATCGGTCAGATCTGTACGGGTATACAGCGGCACATAGCCTTCCGACTGGATCTTCATGAAGTTCATGCGGCGCAATTGCTCGAGTACTTCGCCGGAACGGCCGAACATATCCAGCCGCTTTACAAGGGCAGACACAACCGTCAGCGTGCAGAAGCATATGATGAAGTGAGCCTGGATCTCATCGCTCAGCGGGATGCCGTCGGTATTGTCTGGGATTTCCATGCTCAGGATGCGGAAGATGTTATGCGCATTGGAGCGGGTATCTTCCATCTTGATGATGTCCTTTGCCGGAATCTCTGTGTTGGTGACATAGACGGCAATGCCATCGGCATAGCTTGGCATATTGGCGGGCTGCTGGAAGAGCAGCGGATCACCGCCTCGCAGCATGTTGAGTTCCCGTTCCAGGCGTTCAATCGTACCATAGTGATTGGAGTAGGTAATGATGACTCTGCGCAGTCCGCCAGGGGCATGTACCTGCATTTCTTTGTAATAGAAACGAGATGGATTGGTAATTTCACTTTCTTTGCGCAGCTTGCTCAGATCAAACAGGCCGGCAGTGTCCGAACGGGACCAGCCGGTGGGATCCTGGGCAGCGCGCTTTTCTTCATCCCGCATGTTGTCATAGCTCAGCTGCATGATGTAGCCATTGGGAATGCCCCAGTCTTTGAAGGTGGCACTGGCACCGGAGACGATGCCGCTGTCGGTAAAGGAAATGGCCTGCGAAGTGCGGAAGGAATCACGCAGTTGCTTTTCCAGTCTTGTCTGCGGTACTTCCTTGAGATGCTCAGGGTTGATGGAGTAGCAGATCGGCATGAAGTTGCCGTCAAAATACAGGTCCATTGGAATAACTGGCAATTGCCTGCTTTTGATGGTGCCGGCTTCATACAGACAGGTGGTTGCATCAAAGTACAGTGTGGAAGTGCTGTGGCCGAAGATTCTTCTGGTATTGGCATAGACTGTTTCTTGAATGCGGTCAGCTTCTTCAGCCAGAACTTCTGTGGCACGGATGATCTGGTGCGGCGTGAAATCCGGCTGTTCGATGAACAAGCGGGACGTATCATACAGCGGCATGCCGGCATCCGGATAAATCAGACGGCTGTAGATCATGCGTGACAGAATCGCATCCAGATTGTAATTCAGATGATGGCGCCGCTGGATATCCTTGCAGAGCTGCGGGAAACCAAGCGTGTTGTAAACCTGCTGCAGAAACAGATAGCCGCCATTGAATGTGCGCTGCTCATTCTTCTCAATCTGCTTGACCGGTGAGTATTTTTCCGTCACTCCACGGCGCTCTTCCTTCTCCAGCCGGTTCATCTCCTCAATGTGTTTCTTAGCCCAGACAATCGGATCTTTCCCATTCAGCTTTTCCTGCAGTTCCTCCACCGTTCCAAGCTTCTCGACAATCTTGGTCGAGTGAAAGCCATTGCTGTATGTGGATTTCAACACATACAGAGACGTAGAATTTTTTGATTTGGACATTCCCAGGTGCATACCTTCACCTCCGAAATATTATTACATTCATATATTACCCCACTTCAAAATAAAATACTCAAAAAAGTAATAATATTATGACACTCACAATAATGGGATAACACGTAGTGTGCATGATATGGAGTATGTTTGGAAGACGGGTGGAAATGCTACAATGGTGCACGATAAGGGGAAAATGCATGAAATACTACCTGTGTGCCATACTTGCCATCTTTTTCTGGAGTTCATCGGTGATTGCCACCAAGATTGCCTATGCATCCATTACGCCGATCCTGCTGTGCCTGATCCGCTTTGCCATTTCTTCTGTATTGATGATGGTGGTTTTCTTGTTCCGCAAGAACAGGGTGCATATTGCAAAGCAGGACTTAAAGCCGGTTCTTGTTTCCGCAATTCTGGGTATCAGTGTGTACTACGCACTGGAGAATGTGGCACTGGCAAAGACTTCGGCATCCGATGCCTCCTTAATTGAAGCTGCTTTCCCTGCCTTAACCGCACTAGTGGGACTTGTCGTCTATCGGGAACGGCCATCGAAAAGAATGCTGGCAGGCATTGCAGCATCCATCATCGGAGTCGCGGTACTGACCCAGTTTGATCCTGGGCAGTCATCCTCCCTTCTCGGCGATTTCTTATTGCTCTTTGACGGCTGCCTGTGGGGTTTCTATAACTATGAGACCAAGTCGATTTCCCACAAATATGATTCTTTTACACTGACCATGTATCAATGTGCCATCGGGACAGTCTTCTTTGTGCCGATGCTGGCATTGGAAAAACCAGTTCTGACAAATATCACGCCTGCATTTATCCTTACCCTTGTGTATCTCAGCACGGCGTGCTCACTAGGTGCCTTACTGCTGTATAACTATGGCTTAAAGGGTATGAAGGCATCCACAGCTGCAGTCATCATGAACCTGATGCCGATCTTTGGCGTGCTGCTCTCCTGGGGTATCCTGCATGAAACCATCACACTCAGAAAACTGATCGGCGGTGTCATCATTCTGCTTGGTGTCTGGATTTCGACAACAAGAGATAAGACAGCGTAAAAGAGAAATTATGCCATTCAGAAATGATAGCTTTCCATCTATTGCGCATCATATGATTGTGCCTGTCGTCATGTGAGTATTTTGCCAATGCTGTCAAGTTGGAGCTTGTGTGTTAGAATATTGCCGATATGGAGGGTCTATAAAAAATGGATCAGAGCGAGCTGCAGCAGCATGCACATAACATTCGGGTGAATATCATTCGTGAAGTGTATGCCGGCAAGTCGGGACATCCGGGTGGATCTTTGTCTGCCGCGGATCTTCTGACGGTTCTTTACTTCAATGTCATGGACATCAATAAGGATAACGTTGGCACGATTGACCGTGACCGGTTTGTTCTCTCAAAGGGGCATGCGGCTCCCCTGCTGTATGCGGTACTGGCAGAGAAGGGCTTTCTTCCTGAAGAAGAGCTTCTGACGATCCGCCACCTGCATTCCCGCCTGCAGGGACATCCGGATATGAATGACCTGGATGGCATTGATATGAGTACAGGCTCTTTGGGCCAGGGTGTTGCGGCTGCTGTAGGCATGGCACTTGCCAATCGCCTGGACAAGAATGACCATCGCATTTATACACTGCTTGGTGATGGTGAGTGTGAGGAAGGCGAAGTGTGGGAGGCTGCCATGGCAGCTGCCCATTACAAGCTGGATAATTTGTGTGCGATCATTGATAACAATGGTCTGCAGATCGATGGCAAGGTATCTGATGTCATCGGACCGGAGCCGTTTGCACCGAAGTTTGCGGCCTTTGGCTGGAATACGATCGAGATTGACGGCCACAATTATGATGAGATCCAGAAGGCTTTTGATGCCGCAAAGGCGTGCAAGGGCAAGCCTACCTGCATCATTGCCCATACAATCAAGGGCAAAGGTGTTTCCTACATGGAGAACCAGGTTGGCTGGCATGGCAAGGCACCGAATGAAGAGCAGTACCATGAGGCAATGAGAGAACTGGGGGTTGAGAAGGCATGAAGGCAACACGTGAAGCATATGGTGAGGAGCTGGCAAAGCTCGTTGCCGAGAATCCGAAGATTGTTGTGCTGGATGCCGATCTGGCCGGCAGCACCAAGAGTGCCATGGCTGGCAAGGTGGCCCCGGAACGTTTCTTTGATATGGGTATTGCCGAGCAGGATATGATCGGCACGGCAGCTGGTCTTGCGGCCAGCGGCTATATTCCGTTTGCCAGCACATTTGCCATGTTTGCGACCGGCAGATGCTGGGAACAGATCCGCAACAGTGTTGCCTATCCGCATCTGAATGTGAAGATTGCCGGTTCCCATGCCGGCATCACCGTTGGTGAGGATGGCTGTTCACATCAGGCCATTGAGGATATTGCGATCATGCGTGCCATCACCGGTCTGGCTGTGTTCTGTCCGTGTGACCAGTATGAGACCAAGGCGGTGGTAGACTATGCGGCTGCTTATGATGGACCATGCTATATCCGTCTTGGCAGATCCAAGGTGGAGGATTTCTATACACCGGACACAAAGTTTGATATTACCAAGGTCAATGTGCTGCGCCATGGCCACCAGAAGATTTCGGTATTCGCAACAGGTCTGATGGTACAGTCCAGCATGAAGGCGGCAGACGTTCTGGCAAAGAAGGGTATTGATCTGACGGTGGTGGATGTATGCTCATTGAAGCCGGCGGATGAAGAAGGCATTGTCAAGGTACTGGAAGAGAGTGAGAAGGTGTTCACGGTTGAGGAACATTCCGTGATTGGCGGCCTTGGTTCTCTGGTCAGTGATATTGCCAGCGAATCCTGCCCGCGCTTCATTCATCATATCGGCATGTATGGCTTTGCCGAGAGTGCTGCAGCGGATGTTCTGCTGCATGAATATCAGCTGGATGGTGAGGGCATTGCCAGCCAGATTGAGCAGTTCCTGCTTTGAGTGTCAACTACCCGCGGCTGAAGCCGCAGGCTTGAAGGAACATCAGCACATGCATAGCGTGCGCTGACGCACTCCAACTTACCCGGATACAGCGGACTCGCTTATCTGCCGCAGCAGGTAAGTGGAGGTCTGCCAGTGAGAGGGCGGTTATCATAGTGAGTTGCCAAACTATGAGGGCAGAAACGTACTGCCCATACCGCTGATCAGCGGATATCTATCGCAATGCCGGATTCCTGCAGTAAAGCAAGACCGGCATTTTTGATATTGATTGCGGCGTTATGATCGCGTACATGGTGCGAACCGCACATTGGGCACACCCATTCTTCCTGCCCCAGTACGATTCTGTTGTCGTCTGACATGACATAGCCGCATGACGAGCAGGTCTGTGTCGTGTTTCTGGGATTGACAAGCAAACATATCTTTCCGCGTTTGGAAGCTGTGTTTTGCAGCTCAGTCAGAAAAGTTCTCCATCCACTGTCTGAGATTGCCTTTGCCAATTTGTGGTTCTTTTTCAAATTTCGAACTTTGAGATCCTCGGCAAACAAATAGTCGTGGCTTTTGACTTCTTTGTCTGCTGTACATCTGATAAAGTCCAATCTTTGATTTGCCACATGACGATGGCATTTGGCCAGTCTGAGACGTGCTTCCTGATAATTTCTGCATGTACGATAGTCTCGGCCATCACGACTGGCAGCTTCGTACTTTCGCGAAAGGGCACGCTGCACTTTGCGCAACTTCTTTTCTGCCCGTTTCAGATAACGCGGTGACTCGATCACACAGCCATCACTATCCATCAGAAAGTTGGAAAGATTCAGATCCATGCCTGCCGCTCTGCCAGTGCTGGCATAAACAGTATGAAATGGTTCGTCTGATGCCAGAGCAAGCGAAATATAGCAGTCTCCACACGTATCCATCCTGATGGCAACAGTACCAATGCGTGTTTCTGCAACACGATTCAGCAGCGCATCAATCAGCTTGCGGGAACCTTTCATGCGGATCGTGCCAAGCATCGGCAGCACAAGATGATTCC
>Ga0256406_1003868_pt1 | contig 17899 bp, 8 predicted proteins | sample RumenRJG_03DNA_FD_185986 | JGI IMG/M metagenome (GOLD analysis project Ga0256406, IMG submission 185986) | Bovine rumen microbial communities from Lethbridge, Alberta, Canada - RJG_03 | ecosystem: Host-associated > Mammals > Digestive system > Stomach > Rumen | place: Canada: Alberta | collected...
AACTTCTATCTCAATCTCTTTTACCAGCGTGACAGCTACGACTGGCTCGAGGGTAACGTCTCCCGCTTCGGGGGAGGCTTCACGTGGAAGAAGAAGCTCGGCAGCCTCAGAGACCTGTTCAGATGGGCAAAGAATGATTCTGCCCGGGCAGCGGGGAGCAGGAACGACAAGGAAGAAGTTCCCACGGCCGTAAAACAATAACATACGATGAAAAAGATATACCTCTTGTACCTCCTCCCGATAGGGATGCTCCTCTCTGGATGCTCCTCCACAAAGAGCATCCCGGAGGGCGACCAGCTCTTCACCGGCGTGAAGCGCATCAACTATACAGCGGAGCAGAAAGACGCCCATTTCTTCTCCACCAAGGAGGAAGTGGGTGCAGCCCTCGCCACGGCACCCAACGGCGACCTCTTCGGCTCCGGTCTGCGCTCTCCATTCCCTGTCGGTCTGTGGGTATGGAACGCGTTTACGGGTAAGACCGACGGCTTCTCCCAGTGGGTGCTCAAGAGCTTCGGCACGAACCCTGTGCTCATGTCATGGGTCAACCCCGCACTGCGCGCCAAGGTGGCGACGTACGTGCTCCAGGCCCACGGCTATTTTCGTGGAAAAGTAGGCTACGAGACGCTGACACAGCATAACCCTAAGGAGGCAAAGATACAATACGATGTCAACATGGGGCACCTCTTCACCGTCGACTCACTGCAGTACCTCAATTTTCCACCTGAGGCGGACAGTCTGTTGCAGGCGACAAAGAATGAGGCGAAGATCCACAACGGCGATGCCTTCGATGTCACCACACTCGACGGGGAGCGCACCCGCATCAGCTCTCTCTTCCGTAACAACGGTTATTTCTATTACCAGTCGTCCTATGCCTCCTACCTCGCCGACACCGTCAGTGTGCCCGGCAAGGTTCTGCTGCGTTTCCAGGAAGCCGACAATGTGCCCGCCATGGCAAAACGTAAATGGAGCATCGGAAAGATCGATATCGACATGCGGAAAGAATATGGCGACACGCTCCTCAACAGTAAGCACTTTCGAAACATCACGGTAAACTTCAACGGCAAGAAACCACCGGTTAAGACCGGTGTCATCCTGAAGAACATACGCATGATGCCCAAGAGCTATTACAGTTACCTCAACCATCAGGAGAGTGCCAACATGCTTGCAGCGACAGGTATGTTCTCGCTTGTCGACTTCAACTTCACGCCGCGTGACACCACGGGTGTCGCCGACACGCTGGACCTGCACCTCAACCTGCTCTTCGACAAGCCCTACGACTTCTACGTGCAGGGCAACCTCACGGGCAAGACGAACAACCGGCTGGGACCGGGCATCACCGTGGGTATGACCCGCCGAAACGCGTTCCGGGGCGGGGAGCTCCTCGACATCAACCTCAAAGGGAGCTATGAGTGGCAGACAGGGCACAAAGCACAGGGCACAGGCTCCAAGCTCAACAGCTATGAGTATGGTGTCGATGCCTCCCTCACCTTCCCGCGGATTATCATGCCCTGGGCTTCCGCTGTGCGGCGTAAGCTTATCCAGCGCGCTATACGTACCCAGTATTTTCCACAGTTCTCTACTAAACTGACGTTCTCCTCAGACATCATCCGTCGCTCGTCGTTCTTCACACGGCATATCGTCTCTGGTGAATGGAAATACGAGTTGCAGACCTCACCGACGAGCCGGCATGAGTTCTCACCGCTCACCTTCTCCTATGAGTATATGCGTCGCTCCTCTGCGGAGTTCGACTCCGTACTGAATGCCAACCCATACCTCTACTACACCATGCGCAACCAGTTCATCCCCAAGATGCAGTATGTCTATACCTACACCTCGCCGACAAGCTATGAGAACCCGTTGTGGTGGCAGACGACCGTGGCGGAGTCGGGCAACATCCTGTCCTTGGGCTATATGGCAGCAGGGAAGAAATGGGGCACCAAAGGCAAGGAGATATCCAACAACCCTTACGCACAGTTTCTGAAACTCGAAACGGAACTGGTGAAGACCTGGAAGGTATCGAATCACTCGACGCTTGTCGGGCACGTCGATGCCGGTGTCATCTGGAGCTATGGCAACGCTAATGAGTCACCCTATTCGGAGCAGTTCTATGTCGGTGGTGCCAACTCGATCCGTGCCTTCACCGTGCGGTCCGTCGGTCCGGGCTCCTATCACGATGCCGCCTCTGCCGACGTCTATTACCTGGATCAGACGGGTGACATCAAGTTTTTAGCCAATCTCGAATACCGGCCTCACCTCTTTGGAAACCTCTACGGCGCGTTGTTTCTCGATGCGGGCAACGTGTGGAAGATGAAAGACGACTATCGGAAAGGAGGTATGTTCCAGATCAAAAACGCCTTAAAAGAGATGGCGTTAGGCACAGGCGTCGGCCTGCGCTACGACATGGGGTTCCTCGTGCTGCGTCTCGACTGGGGCGTAGGCCTCCATGTTCCTTACAAGAGCGGGTTCTACAATGTGGGAAGTTTCAAGGGCTCACAGAGCCTCCACTTCGCTGTGGGATACCCGTTCTAAGAATCATGGCTCTATGCCTGGAGGAATCGAGTGCCTCTGTTTCCTGGTCTTAGCCGTAGCCATCCAGTCTCGTCTGGATCATGATCCCGACATTTGCAGTGTCCGTGTTCCAGTGGCGGGCTCCCTGAAGAGAAATAAAAAGCAGATTTTTATTTTGCCGGGTCCCAATAAAACATTAAATTTGCAGTGGCAGTGCAATCCTGTTCTCCACAAACATTTTCTACTATGGCAAAGTATTTGGATCCTAAAGCAGACTTGACATTCAAGAAGGTCTTTGGCGAGCATAAAGACCTGATGATCAGTTTTCTCAATGCCTTATTGCCCTTGAAGAAAGGGGAGGAGGTGAAAGAGATAGAGTATCTTCAGCCGGAGCTGGTGCCCGACTCGCCGCTGAAGAAGGACACGATTGTCGATGTGCGCTGCATCGACAAACAGGGGCGTTCGTTTATTGTGGAGATGCAGATGATATGGACACCGGAGTTTATGAAACGGGTGCTGCTCAATGCTACCAAGGCTTACTCGCGGCAGATCGATAAGGGCGGGCATTATGAAGATCTGCAGCCGGTCTATTCCTTGAATCTTGTCAATGACCGTTTCCGTGACGACACGGAGGATTATTACCACGACTATGGCGTGATGGATATTAAGAACCCTGACGAGACCATCGACGAGATGCATCTGATCTTCATCGAACTGCCCAAGTTCAAGCCCCATTCTTTCCACGACAAGAAGATGATGGTGCTGTGGCTGCGTTATCTCACGGAGATTGACGAAAAGACGCGCAAGGCACCGGAGGAGCTCCTGGCGAATCCCGAGACACGCAAAGCCCTTGACATCGTAGAGGAGTCGGCTTACACCGATGCTCAGATGGCGGGCTATGACCATTTCTGGGAAGCAGTCAGCTGGGAGCGGACCCTCGTTAGCACTGCGCTGAAGAGGAGTGAGCAGGCTCAGAAAAAAGGGTATGAGGCCGGAATGGAGGAAGGACTGGAGAAAGGTATGGAAAAAGGAATGGAGAAAGGAATGGAGAAAGGAATAAAGCAAGGGATGGAGAAAGGAATGGAGAAAGGAATGGAGAAAGGAATAAAGCAAGGGATGGAAGAAGGAATAAAACAAGGAAAAGAGCAAGGTGTCAGAGAAAACAGCCTCAACGTTGCCCGCAAGCTCAAAGAGATGGGCATGTCGGTAGATGACATAATAAGTGCAACGGGGGTCAGCAGAGACGATATCATGAAGGCATGAACAGCGGCTAGCCGGCCAGTCATCTTCCTTGTACAAATGCAGGTCGTACAAGGGTTGCATGCAATACACAAGGCAGGTCTGCAGTGGTAAATACAATTCAGCAGACTGCATTGTTCTTTAGATTTCTTGTCGCTGAGGCAGATGCTTATCGCTGACTTCTTTCAGATTCCACATCGCGATATCGCGATGGACATCCTTGTCTCTTTAGTAATCCAGTATCCACTACTGAGACCTGGTAGGTACTTACACCTGTCAGCCAATATACATGCCAGTCAAACCAAAAAGAAGCGGGGCCGTAAGGCTCCGCTTCTATATTATCGAATTATTCAAAGATTATCTTCTACGCTTAGCAGCCGTCGCTCCGTTAAGACTGTAGATATAAGCGGCACCCTTGCCCTTGGTCTCTGCTTGACCATTATAGGTGGTCAAAGGTCCATAGATAACGACCTTATCGCCTGCAGCAGGCTTGCCGTCCGCGGCCGTCCACTTCTTACCTCCAAGCCAATTAACTTGAAAAGCCTCAAAGTCCTTGGCCTTGTCATTGTGGTAAGTACCATCCTCAGAGATAAAGAATGAACCGTTGCCGTATTTCTCAGTGAACTCACCTTTATTAGCATACTGAGAGACAATACCTTGCACATAAACATTGCTGGAAGAACCGGCATTGGCAGCCTCGATGGCACCCACTGCGTTGAACGGAGCAGCGAGTGTTCCTATGCCGTTAGCATCCGTTGTGACTCCATTGACAGAATAGACATAGCCGCTTGCTGTCTCAGGCACACCGTTGTAACTCTTAACGGTAGCGCAGACGACAACCTCAGCACCCGGAGCGATCTGTGCGTTACCCTCAGTCCACTTCTTGTTGCCGAGCCAGAGCACGCGGAATGCCTCGAAGTCCTTGTCGTTGCTGCCACTGTAAGTACCATCCTCTGAAAGGAAGAACGAGCCGTTGCCAAACTTTGATCCAAACTCACCATTTTTGGCAATCTCTGAGACCGTACCTTTGATATAAACCTGCGAAGGAGATGTTGCATCGCCAAGTCCCTTGATATAAGAGATGGCCTGGCTGACCGTGAACGGCACATTTATAGTGCCAGACTCACCGGCCTGAGCAAGATCAACCTTGGCCGTATAGTTCTTTGAACCGTCTGTCGTGTTGAATGTGAGCGTCGTGGAACGTGGACCGGCATGGTTGCTCGAAGCCTCGAAAGAGACAACCGAGCTCTGACCATTCTGGTCAATAGAACTCAACTTCAACCAAGACTTGGCGTCTTCAGGAACGCTTACCGACACACCCTTACCTTTGCAGGTGAGATAGACGTTGGCTGTACCGCCTTCAAAGGGCAATGACGTTGACTTCTTGCCTCCGACATACGTAGAATCGACCTTGATGAGCGACTTGTTAATTTTGTTTACGGTGACGTTGACAAGCTCAACCGTAGATCCATAAGTAGTCTTAGGTCCCGTAACGGTCACCTCATCACCAGCCTCGATGCCTAAGCTGGAGAAATTCTTCTCGTTGCCGTTCTTATCGAGTGTACCATAGATATAGATGGTACCCGTATTATCCTGGAGATAGAAGTTTCCATAAGTGGTATTGGCGATAGCTGTCACAGTACCGGTGACCATGAAAGTCTTGGCGTCCGGTCCGGCGATAACCTCAGCGCAGGTAGCAGCCGTAGCCTGCGGCAGGCCCTGGATGATGAGGATATGTTGAGTCTGGCTGCCACTCTTAAGCAGTACCTCCGCAGAGCGACCATTGACATCTGCAGGCGCGGAGATGGTCAGCTGACTCTCACCGGCTTCACCCGTGAGCGAAGGATAGAACTCGAGCCAAGACTTACCCTTCACAACGGTACCCGTCGTGTCGAGCTGCCAGGCATAGTTGGACTTGATATTGATCGTATTGGTTCCACCAGCCACAGGAAGAGACACGTAAGAAGAACTTACCGTGAGACCATTGAGGTTGTCGACCTCATAGTTCTCAGAGCAGCTTGCGAAAGCTACTGCCGCTGCAGCGATGGCAAAGAAATGTTTCAAATTCATGATTCTAATTAGTTAAAGTAATACTTCAGACCGATGGAAGCGTACCAGCACTGGCCAATGGCGTGATAATAAATAAAATTCTTTGTGTTGCCATTGACTGCCGCAGGAGTAGAGAAGGTAGGATAGCCCTCTGCGTCAACACCCTCATATTTAAGCACGCGGGCACCATCAGAGCCGATAGCCGGATTCAGATACTTAGCCACGCCCCACTTGTTGTTGAAGAAGTTGAGCACGTTCTTCATATCGAAGCTGAGCTGTAATTTGTGCTGCGTAGCACCCACATGGAACTTGAAGTCGTGCTTATAGCTGAAGTCTACACGATGCACCCAAGGAGAATAGAAGCTGTAAGCCTCCGCATACTTACCCTGATGGTTCTTCAGATATTTTGTCTGATGGACATAAGCCATGAAGCGGTCGAGATCGTCCTGTGTCTTGAAACGGAAGTCACCCGTACCCACGCCAACCTCGTTATCGCGCGGAATATAAATAGCATCGAAGTTGAAACCATCACCATTCATGTCGTTCTGAGTCATGAAGCTGTAGTTATAGCTGCCGCGCCAAGTCTCATAGATGAAGCTATAGTGGTTGCCCGACTTGTCGTGGAGGTTGAGGGACGCAATGATTCGGTCCGGCTCGACATACTGAGAGTTATGAAGCTTGACAGCAGTAGGACCATCGACAGTAGCCATATAGTTGAGCACAGACGAGGCGTTGGATCCCGGCATACCAGTCAGTTCCTTGCTTGCGGTGTGGGTGTAGCTTGCCATGATGTCCATCCATTCCCAAGGCTTAGCGGTAGCCGAGAAGTTGAAGGACCATCCATAACCCTTGTGCGTGTTCTCCAACACGTATGCATGGGTGTTGGTGAGGTAACCACTCGGATAGATGTGACGACTGTCAGCACCGTTGAAACGAGCGAATCCTGCCACATCAGGCACAGCCCAGTCGTTGAGCACGGTACCATAGACCGTCTTGTTGAAGATTCCTTCAGCCGTCAAGGTAAACGGGAAGCTTACAGGTACGACATAGTCGACAGCGAGAGAGGTCTTCCATACCTGAGGCATATGGAACTTAGGATCAACAGCAGAGATAGCAGAAGGCACGGTACCATCCTCAGGCTTGATGGTGGTAGGATAACCCATGCCGGTAAGTTTTTCGTAAAGCGCCTGACGAGAAGCGTTTCCGTTAGCGTCAGTAACAAGACCGCCGGCAAACTGGCTCATGTCAATGTAATAGTTACCGTTGCTGGCTTTCGTTGTGACACCGGTATAGTTTTCGAATCCCTTCTTAGGAACCCTTGCGCCTGTAGCCTTGTCCGTAGTGGCAACGACAGTAGAACCGTTCAGCACTGCCTGATACTGCACCATACCCGAGTTGGTAGGCATGTTGGTGAAGAACACGAGCGGCAGACGGCCGGAGAACAGACCTGTACCACCACGCACCTTAAAGCTCTGGTTGCCGAACACATCCCAGGTGAAACCTACACGGGGCGAGAAGATCAGTTTAGCAGAAGGCCACTTGCCGGTATCGATATGACGGCCGTCGTAATCGAGGTTGTAGACGGCCTGATTGGTCATCAGATCACCATTGTCAAAGATAAGGTCATCAAGACGCAGGCCATAAGTGAGCTTGAAGTTACGCGTAGCCTGCCACTCGTCCTGGACATAGAATCCCACCTTATTATATTGCACGCGGGCTGCAGGATTGCTCTCGCCATTGTAACCATAAGTCAGCGCAACGATCTCTGGCGTTCCGCCATTGAGGAAGTCGTCAAGCGTCTTGTAACGATAGTAACCTGTTCCGTTACGCATATAAGAGTTGTCAGCCATCTGGTGCTCGTAGCTCAATCCGGCGAGAACCTTATGGTTGCCAAGGTACCACGTCACATCATCCTTTGCGTTCCACACTTTGTTGTTGACGGCATTGTTATAAGTGAACAACTCATAGCCGAGTGCCATATAGTTGATGCCGTTGCCATCAAGAATATCGATGAAAGGGAACTCAGAAGAGTTAGTGCCACGCACATCCTGAAGATTAGAATAGGTAACGAGAAGCTGGTTGCTCAGGTCGTTAGTGAAACGGCTGTTAAGGTCGAGAGAGAACGAGTTGACTTTGTTCTCCATGGAATACATGGCGTTTGCAAAAGCCATAGACATCTCCGAGAAACGTGCGTAAGCCGAACGTGATCCACCATCCATAGAGGAAGCGTTGGTGGCTATCCAGTTCTTGTTGTTCGTATAGTTGTAGCGGAAGGAGAGACGATGCTGGTTCGTAATGTTCCAGTCTAAACGGGCGAGGAGCTTATAGTTGCTCTCGTCAGCCGGGAAACTGGTCCATGAACCTGTGTCGTAGCCGTACTTGCTCCTCACATAGTCCGACACCTTATTCATGTCACTGAGCGTAGTACGTGAAATATAGTTGGTAGCATCGGCCTTGCCATCCTCTGAGGCACGCCAGCGGTTAGTCACCGTAGGAATCTTTGTCATCTCACCATTAACGAAGAAGAAGAGCTTGTCCTTGATGATCGGACCACCAAAGGTCATTCCCCATGTCGTAGTGCGGTCTTTGTCACGGGCACCCGCGATCTGCTCACCATCAACAGCATCACCACGCATCTGCTCGTTCTGATGATAGACGTAGGCTGTGCCGCGGAACGTGTTCGTACCCGACTTCGTAACAGCGTTTACACCACCGCCGACGAAATTGGTCTGACGCACGTCAAAAGGAGAAATGACTACCTGCATTTCCTCGATAGCATCAATAGAGATAGGATTGCCGCCGCCGGGGAGGGCAGAACTCAGTCCGAAGTTGTTGTTGAAGTCAGCACCATCGACGGTGAAGTTAGCGGTACGACCATCCGCACCGGCGAAGCTCATGCCGTTGCCACCGTAAGGAGACAGACGGGTGAAGTCGGTAAGGCTACGGCTCACGGTCGGCATGTTCTGGAGCATCTGATTGTCAATGTTCGTAGATGCACCGGTCTTCTCCGTTGTGAACTTTGTAGCTTTGGCACTCACGACGATCTCACCGAGCTCCTGTGCGTTCTCTGAGAGTGACACGGGAAGGCTGTAGGTCTGCCCGAGCTGAAGAGTGATGTCCTTCACTTCCTTGGTCTGGTAGCCGATGTAGCTCACCTTGACGGTGTAAGGACCACCGGGGCGCATACCGTTGATGGCATACATACCCTTGGTGTTGGTTACGGCCTGGTACTTGGTGCCGGAGGGCACGTGTACTACCTCGATAGTGGCTCCAATCACATCCTCGCCATCAGCGGTGACTTTACCGCTCATGCCGGACGTCGTGATCTGAGCCATCATTGTCGTTGTAAGGCACAACAGCAACGAAATCAGAAAAAGCAGTCGTTTCTGCATAAGATGAAATTAATTTAATTAAATTAAAAGAACGGGCAGTAGCCCATAGCTATCTTAAATACGTTGCAAAATTAAACAAATAATCCAATATTCTTGTATAGAAACGTGAAATACTTTTTGCAAATGTGTTAAATGCAAGGGTAAGTGATAAGGATGAAATGTGAAATGGGTGAGTGTCGGAAGCAGAAAGGTTCAGAAATACGGGAGTCCGGAAGTCAGAAGTCCGGAAGTTCAGTCATAACCTTAATAGCACCTGATTGACGGATGCTTATGGAAATGATTGGACTTCCGGACTCCTTAACTTCCGGACTTCCTATAAAGTCTCATTCAACATTTCACACTCAACATTCCACATTATTAATAGTAGAACGGCCAGCTCACGAAATCCTGATAGACGGTAATGACGTTTGTGGGGTCATCCACGTCCGTCATCGTGATCTCTGTCGGATGGCGCAGGTTGTCGCACGAGAGCTTGAACGTGCGGCCCTTCTCCGTTGCTATGGGGTAGATGATCGCATCATAACGGTAGTTGCGGATATACCATGAAGCATTAGGTACGTTGCGTTGGGGCACGTAGGTCATCTTCACTTCATCATTGCCAATGAGCTCATAGTCGATGGTCAATGTTCCTTCATAATGCGTATTGCCATACACATGGGAGAAAGAGAGGCCATAGTTTTTGCCATAAAGCCAGTTGGTCTCATAGTTGCCCAGGAAAAGATATCTCGTGTCTTCTTTATATTTTTCCTGGATAGCATAAGAGATGTCCCAGTAGGCTTGCGCGCGCTCCGACAATCCACTGTACTTGAGGCACCAGAGATTGGTGACGAACTGCTTGTTGAGCGGATAGATGACAGGCACAAGCGCTACATTGGCATTGTCGGGATCTTTCCATTCGCTGGCGCCATTATAGTCGAAAGCCTTGATGGTCTTTCCGTTTATATCCAAAGGCTCATAGAGCGAATATCCTTTCGGCGTGACAACGAAAGGAACCGAGAAGTCTTTTCCGTCCTTACCAGTCACAGTCAGGCACCGGTAGTCGAGTGTAGCCGGCAATGTGTCACGGTCCACAACAATGGCGAAGTTGTTGTAGTCTGCCATCGAGTCGGCGACCGCCAATGTCTTGTCCATATAATCCTTCCAGGAGGAGCCTGCCTCCAAGGGCACCATGACGATACGGTCGCCGTGCTTCTTGCCTTCCATGACAATAGAGTCGGCAGAGGTGGAGATCACACGGAACTCTAAGTCGCCGTTGAATCCTTTTCCATCGGACTTACCGTCGGTAGAGAAGTCGGTCACCGCCGGATCGGAATAGTAATGGAACACCTCATTGTATTCATCGAAGGAGAGCACCGTTCCCGCGCTCTGCTCCAGCTTATAGTGGGATGTTGCCGTTTTGCTTTCTTCATCAGATATCGTCACCTTGTCGCCGTCAAACTGGCATAAGAGGTTGTAGCCTCCGAGGTCGAGCCTTCCATAATAGTGCATCACCCATCCTGCCTTATTGGATGTTAGCAACTGTTGTGTCTGCGCGATCGACTCTTCAGCGCGTTTGGCCGACGACTGGTCGAACTTGTCCTCCACTTCCGGCGTGCACGCCGTCACAAGCAGCGCGGCTAAGGCTATCAGCCATAAAGGAAATATTTTTCTCATGATGGTGTTCAATTAAGTGTGTGTAAATCTAAGTCTTTTACTTCCTGCGAGCGGCGCAACACGATGGTTCTGAGCTTATCGATGTCTATGCCCCACTGCTTCTGGAAATAATCTCTGATGATATTGAGCTTCTTTACAATAGCGTCGTATCCGGAATAGTCGTAGACCGGGTACTTTGTCCCATTTTTGTCGTACGTGAAGATGGTGTCTTCGTTCTCGTCGAGCTTCACCTGAATAGCGTTCTCAAGCAGCTGGTTCCAGGCATCCTCCGTATGCGTGATGTAGGTGGCATAAGTCTCGGCGAAGTCCTCATTATACTCCATCGAAGCATACCCTGTGACAAATCCCTTCACGCCGGCATCCTTATCCTTGACATTGATCCAGCTGGCCCGCTGATAGTTTGCCGAACTGATGGTCCTGAAGTCGGTGCTGTAATCCTTCTTTTGGGTAAGGATATGACAGAACTCATGGTGCATCGTGTGGAAGAACCAATAGTTCAGGTCGATAGGAACAGCATCCGTGTTTGGGTAAGGACTGTCCGAATCGATGACCGGATGGTTAACATCGATATCGTTCACACGGAAGAGCGTCACCTTGATACCGCCTTCAGCCGTTCCGAGGACGATCGACCCCGTAGAGGCATTGTATTCAGCGGAACCGATGAGCTGATAGATGCGCGGGCTGTAAGTCTTTAGGAAGTCCTGCCCCAACAGCTCCGTGTAGGCATCCATCCATACATGCTTGACCAGAATGGCGAGCGCCACCGATTTGTTATAGTCGGCCGGGATGACATTGTAATAGTTGTCGGTCTCCTTATCATTGTAACGATAAAGGAACCTGATATTGTAGGGATCGGTAAAGTTTTTCTTCACCCATTGATCCAACGGGGTGCTGTCGGTCTGCTCCGTGCCGTCAAAGATGCTCTCCTTGTCAAGGTCATCATTGGAGCAAGCAGCCGTCAAGAAGGCGAGCAGACTGAAAAGGAAAATATATGTATGTTTCATAAAACGAAAGTCTTGTTATTGATGTTTTACGTGTCTCTTACCTTGGGTTGGCTTCGAGCCCGGCCTTTACGACATCCTCCGGCAGTTGGATGGCTCCCCGCTTGTCGGCGGTATGGAAGACGATGGGGTTCTCACCGTCGAGGTTATGCGAGAACTCTATGCCATATCGCTTGATGTCAAGGAAGCGCAATCCTTCCTGCATCGTGGTAATGCGCCTCATCTGCAGGATGAGCTGGATAAGGTTCTCCTGGGTGCCTTGCTCCACCGTGAAGCCTTGCGGATGGAGCACCTTGCGGATGGTGCGCATCGTGTTGAAGGTGGGAATGGTGGGAGCATATTCGATATCTTCAATAAACTTATTGACATAATCCTCTGTCAGCACCGGGCGCTTGGTTCCATTGGTCACGGCGGCACAGTTCTCCTGCATCCACAGGTTCATGTCGGCAAGCGCCCCGGTATAGTCTTTCTTCAGAGCCTCAGCCTCAGCACGGACGAGCAAGGTCTCCTCGGTGGTGAAGGGAACGGTGACGATATGCGCATACCCGGAGCCGTTGATCTTATCGGTCTCCTCCCAATACTCATCCATCTTCGGGAAGCGCCCCTGCTGGTCGGTACCGCCATACATCGCATGCGACATATAGAGGGTGTTGTACCAGGAACTGCTGCCCCAGGGGCCTTTGCACCAGTAGCCCTCGTAGGAAGTCAGCACATAACTGTGGGCGAAGCGGCGCCAAGAAGAACTGTAGACAGCACGACCCGCTAAGGAGTAGACCGGAACAATCATCAGATTGGCATTGACATCACTCTTGACGTAAGCGTTCTTGATATCATTAGCGTTCATCTCCGTCATGGAGGCAAAGTCGCGGAACATCGTCGTCACATCGCTGCCCAGAGCGTTGTTGGCATAGCTGATTGCCTTGTCATAGTTGTGATAAAAGAGATTGAATCGTGCGGCAAAGGCATAGGCTGCCCGCTTGTTGAAGTGATATTTGGGCACGGTCATATAGCTCTCGTCGATATTCGGGAGTGCCGCCTCGATATCATTGTTGATATTCTCATACAGCTGCCGGAGCGTCCCCCGCTTGTACTGCGTGTTGATGTCTGCCTCCGGCTCTTTCGGATAGGGCAATCCCAAATAGATGTCCGCAGAGTCCGGGTTCCAGGCCATGCAGAAGACAGTGGCGAGCTGGAACATGTTGTATGCCCGGCACAGCATCGCCTCCGCATATTCGCCGGGGAAGAGAGCCGAGTCGCCAAGGTTTTTGAGATCCTGTATGGCTTCGTTGGCTACCGCTACCCGCTCATATCCGTCGTTCCAGAAATAATATGGATCGTCATTGCCTTTCTCCGTTACGTCCAGCCAGCGGTAAAGCTTGTTCTGGTCGGGCTGATAGCTGAACTGCTTGCCATTGTCCAGCACGTTGTCGGAACTCATCTCCAACATGTACGCTGGGGAATGGGTGGGATAGGCACTGACCAGCAGATTTTCCACCTGTGCCTTTGAGTCGACGACAGCGCGGTCATCGGGCTGCTGGTCCAGATAGTCGTTGCAGGCTGTCAGGGCAAAGAGAGAGAGCAGCCCTGCAAATGTATATAGTTTCAATGTGATATTCATAGTATCGTCTGTTTTTAATTGACCTTATGCGATTAGAGTCCGAGCTTCAGGGTGAAGGTGAACTGTCGCGCCATCGGCACGGCCACACCACCGGCATTGAAGAACTCCGGATCCTGACCGTTGAGCTTCTTGTCGGCATAGAGGAGGAAGAGGTTGGTGGCCTGGAGCTTCATGCTCAGGTTGGACAGCCTGATGGCGCTGACCCACTTCTTCGGGAAGTCGTAGGCAAGCGAGATCTCCTTCATACGGATAAAGTCGCCTTTGGCCACACGCGCCGTAGAGAAGTTGTAGGCATTGTAGGCATAGCTCAGATAACCGTCGGCGTTGTACATACGCATGTCGGCGATGACGGGGATGTCGGTCTTCTTCTCGTTGCCGGACGTTGTCCATCGGTTCTTGAACTCTTTCGGCATGGCGTCGAGATCGGAGTACCATGATCTGAAAGCACGGTCGAGACGGATCTTGTTGCCGAAGCTGTAAGTGGCAAAGATGATCAGGTGCCAGTTCTTATAAGTGAAGGTGTTGCCGAGCGAACCGGTTGTGGTGGGCTCTGTGGGACCTTCGTAGACGAGGTAGTCCTTGACGGTAGACTGGAAGTCGATGTTGCTGACGGTCAGCTCTCCCTTCTCGTTGATAAAGGTCGGCAGACCATTGCTGTTGAGCCCCTGGAAGTTGATGCTGAAGAGCGAGCGGTGCGGATAACCTTCCAGTGTGAAACCGCTGCCATAGACGAGGTCGATGAGGCGGGTGTCGGTGTCGAGGTTGGTCACCTTGGTCTTATAGTGCGAGAAGATGAAGTCGGTGGTCCACTGGAAGTCCTTCGTCACGATGTTCTTACTGGTGATCGAGAGCTCCTCACCGTTGGAGTTCATGTCAGCCACATTGGCATATTTGACGATGGTACCGCCTGCGCCGGTGGTATACTTAGGTCCGATGAGGTCGAAGTTCTTACGGGTCCAGTAGTCGAAGGTCACGCTGATGCGGTTGTTGAGGAATCCGGCATCGACACCGATGTTGAACTCATGCTTCTTCTCGTAGGTCAGCTCGGGATTGGCAAAGTCGTAGACATAGAGCCCCGACTCCTTGTCAGCGGTGAAGGGCCGCCAGGGGTTATAACTTCTGATGATTGTCGACGCGTTTGTCGTAGCAGGATCCTGACCGGTCAGCGAATAAGAGGCGCGCAGGGTGAGGTTTGACACTGATCCCTTGAAGGTCTTGTCAAACCAGGGCTCCTCGTGTACGTTCCATGATCCGGAGACGTTCCACGTAGGCAGCCAGCGGGCCGACGTGCTCTTGCCTAAGCGGTTGCTGCCTTCATAACGGCCGGTAAAGTTGAGGTTGTAGCGGTGCTTGTACGAGTAGTTGATGTAGCCGTAGAAAGAAGCCTTGCGCTCGTAGGTGTCGCCCAGATAATAATAGACATTGTTCTGCTCGCTTGCCTGTTTGAAGTAACGGTAATCGTAACTTCCGAGCATTCCCATGTCGTACTGTGTGCCCACGCCGTCGAAAGCGTCATAGAAGCGGTTGGTTGTGTTGACCTCCATACCATAGAAGAGGTTGACGATATGCTCTTTCTGAGAGCCGAAGGCATCGTTGTAGTTGGCTGTGAAACGGGCATCCCAGCCATTCATCTTGTATTTGTTCTCACGGTAGAATCCACCTTTAGGCAAGACCGAGACAGGCAAGGAATTGGGCACGTCAGGATCTGTATAAAGATAAGAGTTGTTGTCGCGCATGGTAGCATCGTCCATAGCCCGGAAGGCCATGGCCTGATTGGAATGTTCCGTGATGCGCTGTCCCTGCACCGTCTGTGCGAACTTATAGTCGACGAGGGTCTGCAGCTGCACCTGTGTGATGGGCTTGTAGGTCAGTTGTGCCTGGTATTTGAGGTCCACCACATCGAGGTCCATATAGTTGTTGGCAAGCTCATTCTTGATGTTGAACGGCGCGTAGTTGCGGGTATAGAACGTGTTGGGGTCGAGCGTCCGCGAGGTGTTGATGGCGTAGGAGTAGGGGTTGATGTCAAACTGACGGCTCACAGAACCTGTCACGGCGTCAACGTCCTGGTCGGTCGTTCCCGGTGCGCGCTGTTTACGGTAGGAAGCGTTGCCGATCATGTTCAGCGACAGCTTCTTGCTGAGATTATAGTTGGCATTGATGTTGGCGGTGTAGCGCTTCACCTTGCTCTGCAGCGTCCATCCCGGATCGTCCATGAAGGAGAAGGAGACATAGTACTGGGCCTTGTCGGTACCGGTACTCATGCTGACGGAGTGGTTCCAGCTGATATTGTTGGAGAAGAGCTCGTCGAACCAGTTGGTGTTACGGTACTCGGCCTCACGCAGGTAGTCGCGCATGGCCTGGTCGGTATTGGCGAGGGCGAACTTGCCGGTGGACGGGTCGTAGGTGTTCATGAGCTGATACATCTTGCCGTAGACACCACTGTTGGAAGCTCTGTACACACTGCCGAAGGTCAGCCAGCCGTCGTTGTAGAGCTCCTTGTAGACACCCATCTGCTCCTGCGAGTTCATGATGTTGAAGTTGCTGTAGCTGGGCTTGAGGCGCATGGTGTACTCACCGGTGTAGCTGATGTGGTTCTGTCCGGCATGACCTTTCTTCGTGGTCACGACAATCACACCCGACATGGCGCGGGCACCATAAATAGAGGTGGCGGAACCATCTTTCAGAATCTGGAAGCTCTCGATATCGTCGGAGTTGAGACCGGCGATGGCGGAGGAGATAAGAGTCTTGGCATCACCCGAGGAGAGCTGGTCGGCATCCACTTCCGTGACATCCTCCATGATGACACCGTCGACGACCCACAGCGGCTTGGAACTGCCGTAGATGGAGGTGGCACCACGCACGCGGATCTTCGGCGCCGTACCGAAGGTGCCACTGACGTTCTGCACGCTCACACCTGCCACACGGCCCTCGAGCGAGCGGGAGATGTCGGCGATACCGTCAAGCTTGGCTTTGTCAGCATCAATCTTCGTGGCTGCACCGGTAAATGTGCGCTTGTCCATCTGCTGCACACCCGTGACGACGACCTCGCCAAGGGTCTTGTTGTCGGGTACCAGCACCACGCGCATGCCCGGCCTGGCCTGCACGGTCTGCTTCTGCATGCCGATGTAAGTGAACACGAGACTCTTACCCTTGGGCACTTGCAGGGTGAAGCGTCCTTGAGCGTCTGTAACTGTTCCGAGCTTCGTTCCCTCCACAACGACAGATGCGCCTATGATAGGCTCATTGTCCTCTTCGGAGACAACCGTACCGGAGATGTCTGTTTGGGCATACATCCCCCCCACTATGAGGAAGAGCCATGCCATAAGAGCGAATAGTCTTTTTTGCATACTTCTCTCCATTATAAAATTAACAAATAGAATCTTCAACAAATAATCTTCTCTTTACTCCTTTTACGCTTAAAAAGAACTAATAAAATATGTATTAGTGTTATGTACTCTCAAAGAATGTATAGGCAGACGTATCTTAAATTAACTCCATTGAATTGAAAACTATTTTGCAAAGATAATATATTTTTATAATCCTGCAAACAAAAAGAACAAAAATTTTCAAACTGAATTGCATTTTCACAAAACAGCATCGGAATAGTATACAAATAGAAAGGAGAATAACAGGATTCTTTTGTCCAACTCTTTAGGCATGGGCCGTATAATATTAACTTCCGCAAGTGAATGGTTTTATTGGCATTTTGCAGGACAGACGTTTGCAGGACCATTTCGTGTACATCTCAGGATATGGATGTTTCCCTGCACTTAACCAAAGGCAATATTGTCAAGATATTTTCTTCGCAACCCCCGCTGAGAATCGTTTCTTTTCGAGCAAGGTGGTGGTTGGTCGAAAATAACCGATTCTCGGGCCGAGTTAGTAAACCGCTATAAATCAATCCATTACCCGTTTTTCGCCTTTCAGAAGCCTATTTATCAGTTCCAAAACGCGGACCTTACTACGGTCAGGTGGCCGACATTCAACGGTTATGTCACTGACATAACAGCGTTAGGTCACCTACATAACAGCGTTAGGTCACCTGCATAACGGCGTTAGGTAGGTGACATATCCATAGAAAGGTCCAAGTTCCGCCGCTTTTTTCTTCCGATTCCGGTTCTGACACCCCCATTTCGTCTTCTCTTTCACGAATCTTCATTGTCCTGACTTTTTACTTTTTGTAATAAAAAGTTCATCATCTTTTTCTTAGTCATTCAACTCGTGCAACTGAACAATCCGCTTAAACATCGCGCACAACCTTGCCTGACTTCGTCAATGCGTCACCCCAAAAAATATTATTAAAGTACACAAGTAAGTCTGAATTTTCGATTAATTTGTAGCGATAACGCAAGCTGCAAAGCCAATTATCTATAAATCAGTTTATATTTAACTTATTATGTTTTGTCATTTCATTTATTATTGTTACATTTGTAGCGGTA
>Ga0256406_1003869_pt1 | contig 17893 bp, 14 predicted proteins | sample RumenRJG_03DNA_FD_185986 | JGI IMG/M metagenome (GOLD analysis project Ga0256406, IMG submission 185986) | Bovine rumen microbial communities from Lethbridge, Alberta, Canada - RJG_03 | ecosystem: Host-associated > Mammals > Digestive system > Stomach > Rumen | place: Canada: Alberta | collected...
ACAGCCAGCCACGACACCCACAGCCACGCCCTGGGCGACGGCGGCAGCATCAGCGGCTGACCGCTCATCAGGCCGTAGCACACCATGCCGAGGGCGCACCATGCCAAGACGTAGAAGTTGACCTTGAAGCCCGACATGGGCAGCGGACTCTTGTCCACCACAATGATGTAAAGCGCATAGGTCAACGCCGACACCAGTACCAGCACCACGCCCACAAGGCTCAAGGCGCCGCCGCTGTCGCCCCAGTAGAGCAGCAGCACCCCAGCCAGCGACAGCACGATGGCCGCCACGGTGGGCAAGGTGATGCGCTCGCGGAAGACGAGGGTCATGATAGCGGCCGTCATCACGGGGTAGGTGAAAAGGATAGTGGACGCCACGCCGGCTGGCATCAGGCGGAACGAAAGGTAGAGCGTGAGCGACGAGGCGATGAAGAGCAGCCCGAGGGCGCTGAGGGTGAGAAACTCGCGCCGCGTTACCCGCAGGCTCTCCTTGCGGCAGAGCATCACCACGGCGATAATCACCCACGCCAGGCCGAAACGGTAGAAGAGAACCGAGGGCGTATTCATGCCCTCGGCGTAGAGATTGAGCGCTCCCAGGGGGTTGGTGCCGTAGCACACGGCCGCCCCGACGGCGCAGAGTATACCTATCAGTTTGCGGTTCAAGGCATCAATCGGGTTGGTTGTCGAGCCATCCGTTGCGACCCATCGTGCCGTCCTTGCGGATGACGACGGAGGCAGCTTCGCGCTCGGACGAGGCGTTGCCCTCATAGAGTTCCTCGCCCATGATCTGCTGCGTGCTCATGCCGTGCACCATGTCCACACCGTTGGGGTTGCTGTGCAGCAGACTGTTGATATAAGCAATACGCTTGGCACGATCCTGGGTGAGCTTCACATCGTTCATATTCTCGAAAGCGCTGCGGGCCGGCGTCTCGCTGACAGGCGTCGGGGCAGGCTCCTGGATGGGAGCAGCCACTGCGGCAGGTCTGGCCTCCTCGTATCTGGGCTCGGAACCGGAGACAACAATATGAATGTCCTCCACCAGCGAGTCGACCTTGGCGACTGGCATCTCCACGGCAGGCTGCGCCGGCTGCTGGAATTCGAGCGTGTCTTCGTCGAGAACGAAAACCCGACCGGCATGCTTGGCCACATCGGCCATCGCATCATTGGCCACAGCCTCGGCCTCCGCCTTCGGCTGCGGACTCTCGCGGTGGATAATCTCCATGCGGTCGATATCAACCGGCGCATCCGTCTGACTTGCCACGGGCTCCTGCACAGGCTGTTCGGAGGGCTTGTCTTCCGGAAGTTCATATACAGTAGGCTCAGGGCGCACAAAATTCGACTTCTCAAAGCCGGTGGCGATAAGCGTCACCTTGAGTTCGTCGTCCAGACTGTCGTCGGCGCCGGCACCCCAGATGACATCGGCGGTGCCGTCGGTCTTGTCGGCCAGGTAGTCGTTGATGATGCCCAGCTCCTCCATCGTGATCTCGTGCTCGGACGAGTAGGAGTAGTAGATGAGCACATTCTTGGCGCCGCGGATGTCGTTGTCGTTGAGCAGCACACTGGTGGTGGCGGCCTTGATGGCATCGATGGCGCGGTTCTCGCCTTTGCCGCTACCGGCACCCATCAGGGCGGTGCCACTGTTCTCCATGACGGTGTTCACATCCTGGAAGTCGATATTGACGTAGGCGTCCACGGTGATGATTTCCGCTATACCCTTGGCGGCGGTGAGCAGCACATCGTTGGCCATACCGAAAGCGCGCGAGAGCGTGAAATCCTTGAAGGACAGAAGCTTGTCGTTATTGATAACGAGGATAGAGTCAACATGCTTGCTGAGTTCCACGATGCCGGCCTCAGCCTGCTCGCGACGTTTCTTGCCTTCGGTACCGAAGGGGAGGGTGACGATGGCCACGACGAGTATCTTCTTGGTGTCCTCGTTGTTGAGCTCGATGCTCTTGGCTATCTCGGCAATGACAGGGGCGGCGCCGGTGCCGGTGCCGCCGCCCATACCGGCGGTGATAAAGAGCATCTGGGTGTTGTGCGAAAGGGCCTCGCGGATGTCGTCGGCTTTGTCAAGCGCGGCCTGGCGGGCACGTTCGGGCTTGTTGCCGGCGCCGAGGCCGAGGTCGCCCAGCGGTATCTTGTTGGGCACGGGGCTCGCATTGAGGGCCTTCATATCGGTGTTGCAGACGATAAAGTCCACTCCGTGGATACCCTCGCGGTACATGTGGTTGACGGCGTTGCCGCCGCCACCGCCTACCCCGATGACTTTGATGTAGGCCGACTGCCCTTTGGGCGAGTCGAAAGCAAAGAATGTGGCCTGCTGCATAGGCTGATTGGCCGGATTTATGTTGTTTTCCATGTGCTTGTGTGTTATCTATATGACTGAATACTAATTTGTTGCTCTATTACAATCACTCACTAAAGACGGTGTAAAATTACAAAATTCTTCCCAATGCCAAACGAGTACTACTAATTAGTTTTCAACAACTTAATTAACTATTCAATATTCTCCTTGAAAATAATGCTAAATGTCTTATCGATGGCAGCCCAAAAATCCCTTGGCTCTTTGGGCTCCTTGGGTTTCTTAACCTTCTTCCCTGTGTCGTCTGTGGGAGTGGGTTCAGGTTCGGGAGCAGGATTAAGCACCGTCTCGTCAAATCCTTCCGGGAACGGCAGGTCAACCTTCTTTTTGGCAGGCTCCGGATTCTCCTTCTGCACCGCCTCAGTACGTTCCAATCCACAGATAACAAGGCCAATACCAGTGGCATACATCGGGTGGGCAAGTTCGGCGTAGGACACACTATCCTTCTCCAAGTGCTCGGTGGGGATACCTATACGAGTGTCGGTGGCGGTAACCAGTTCGCAAAGATCCTTGATATTCTTCATCTGGGCACCGCCACCTGTGAGGGTGATACCTGCGATGAGCTTCTTCTGGCAACCCGAGAGTTTGATTTCATAATCCACCTGCTCCATAATCATCTTGGCTCGCGCATTGATGATACTGGCAAGGGTTTTCATATAGATCTCGCGTGGTGCCTGACTGCGTATGCCGGGGATGGATATGACGTCGTTCTCCGAGACCGCCTGCACAAGACAGGATCCGAACTTGACCTTGAGGCTCTCGGCCTGGCGCTTCATGATGTTGCATCCCTCGCGGATATCGTTGGTGATGGCGTTACCAGCCAGAGGGAGCACCGAAGTGTGGCGGATGATGCCATCGTGGAAGATGGCGATATCGGTAGTGCCACCACCGATGTCGACCATGGCCACGCCGGCATCGCGGTCACTATCGTCAAGCACAGCCTTGGCCGATGCTACCGGCTCGAGAACAACACCCTTGATTTTGAGACCGGCATCGGTAACAGCATACTTGATATACTCGAGGTTCTGCTTGTTGGCGGTAACCATGTGGAAGTTGGCTTGGAGCACCTTGCCGGCCACGCCGACGGGCGACACCTCGCGACTAAGCTCCTCGCGGTCGACGATAAACTGCTGGGGGAAGATGTGAATAATCTCCTCGCCGGGCTCGAGCGCGGTGTTGTACTGCTCGGCGATGAGGCGGTCGACATCCTCCTGCTTGATGAGGCGATGCTCGGACGGAATCAACACACTCCCTTGCGAGGGGCGCGATTTGATGTGTTGGCCGGCGATGCCAACCCAGACTTCCTCGATGTCGACATTGGCTTGGTCAGCAGCATCGCTGACAGCACGGCGGATCGACTCGGCCGTCTCATCGATATTGCGTACCACACCGTGTTCGACGCCTTTGGAGTCGGTCTTGCCAAAACCGAGGATTTTCACTTTGCCCGATTCGCCCCGCATACCCACAAAGCATGCAATCTTGGTGGTTCCGATGTCGAGGCCTACAATGATTTCTTGTTCCATAATGTGACTGTATTTTTGATTATTTCTTTGTACAAACTACTTGGCCTTTGAATTTAAGGCTGATACGGGAATAGGTGTCCCAGCCGGCGCGCGGCATGCCCTTGCGGTAGAAAGCAAGGAGATTGGAGAACTTGTCGTCGAGGTCGTAGGCATCGCCCAGTTCGATGACGTGGTCGCCCACCTTGGGGACCATCATGATGTCGCCGTCGCGCTCGATGTATATCTGGTCGATGAGCTGAGCATAACGGTGTTCGGCGTCGAGGTAGGAGGCGAGCTGCCAGAGGGCAGTGAGCTGGGAGTCGAGGCTGTCGCTGCGCAGGGGCTCCACAAAGTCACCACCGGCCACGAGCACGTTGCAGTTGCCCAAGCGGGAGACGGGGAAGATGGCCCCTTCGCGGTCGAGGTAGCGCTCGCGGTCGCCATGGAAGAGGCGAGCGATGGGGCGGCGCTGGTCGGCACGCACCACCACGCGGCCGCTGACGCTGACGACGGACTGCACATTGGTGAGGAAGGGCACACGTCGTGCGGCCTCGGCCACCGCGTCGCAGTCGACCGACTTGACCTGCTGCTGCAAGAGCGTGGGGAGGGCGGCGAGGACGGAGTCTTCGACGGTTTGGTCGGCCACCAGGGCTGGGGTGGAGCCGCGGCGGATGTCGACCTCGACGCCACGCACCTGCGAGCGCGAGCGCACGACGTTGGCCACCACCACCAGCACGGCCAGCAGCAGGGCGCCGAGGAGGATGAGGAGTATCTTGGCGGAGCGTTTCATTTTCATAGCATGGTCTCCTTCAGAACGGTTTCCAGGCGGGGCACGAGGCGGTCGATGTCGCCGGCGCCGAGGGTGAGCACCACATCAGGGCAGAGGGCTGGGACGAGCTCGAGGGCCTGGTCGGGGGTGCAGAGGTACTTGGACATGGTGTCCATCTTGCGGAGCACCATGGAGGAGGTGACGCCGAGGATGGGTTTTTCGCGGGCGGGGTAGATGGGGAGCATGATGACCTCGTCGAGGGTCTGGAGGACGCGGGCGAAGTCGTCGGCCAGGTCGCGGGTGCGGCTGTAGAGGTGGGGCTGGAAGATGCCGACGAGGCGCTTGCCGGGGTAGAGGTAGCGGACAGACTCGATGGTGGACTGCAGTTCCTGCGGATGATGGGCATAGTCGTCGATGTAGACGAGGTCCTTCTCGCGGATGCGGTAGTCGAAGCGTCGCTGGACGCCCTGGAAGGTCTTCAGCCCGTGGCGGAGCTGGTACTGGTCGAGGCCGCAGGCGATGGCGATGGCGGCAGCGGCGACGGCGTTTTCGACGTTGAAGAGGGCAGTGCCCTGCAGCTCGAGGTCGTAGAGCACACCGTCGGGGGTGCGGAGGTCGAAGAAGAGGTTGCCGCTATAGGTGCGTAGGTTGATGGCGTAGTAGTCGGCGTCGACGCCGCGGGCGGTGTAGGTGGTCAGTGGCCAGTGGTCAGTGGTCAGTGGCCAGTGGTCAGTGGCCAGCGGCTGGTGGTCGTGGTCGTGGTGGTGGTGCCCGTGGGGGAGGAGGGATTCGCCGTCGGCGGTGATGAAGGTGCCGTCCTTGATGAGTAGGAGGCCATCGGGGTCGACCTGCGAGGCGAACTGGAGATAGGCTTCGAGCATGTGGCGGTGGTCGCCGTAGATGTCGAGGTGGTCGGGGTCGGTGGCGGTGACGACGGCCATGTGTGGATGGAGCTGTAGGAAGGAGCGGTCGTATTCATCGGCCTCGACGACGATGAGGTCGCTCTGTGGGTCGACGTGGAGGTTGGACTGGAAGTTCTTGCTTATGCCGCCGAGGAAGGCGTTGCAGCCGCAGGGAGCGAGGGAGAGCAGGTGGGCGATCATGGCGGATGTGGAGGTCTTGCCGTGGGAGCCGGCGACGGCGATGCAGCGTTTGCCGCGGGTGAGCTCGCCGAGCACCTGGGAGCGTTTCTCCATTTTCACGCCGCGAGCCAGCAGGGCTTGGTACTCAAGGGTGTCGGTGGGGACGGCGGGGGTGTAGACGACGAGGTCGATATCGGCGGGCAGGCGGTCGGGGTTGTCGTCGAAATGGATGTCGATGCCTTCGGCCTGCAGCTGGTCGGTCAGGGGCGAGGGTGTGCGGTCGTAGCCGCAGACGGTGTCGCCACGCTGGTGGAAGAAGCGCGCGAGGGCGCTCATGCCGATGCCTCCTATGCCAAGAAAGTAGTAGTTCATTTCGCAATCTTTTCTATTTGGTCAACGATTTTGTCGGCGGCGCCGCGGACGGCCAAGGCCTGTATGGCCTGGCGCATGGCCTGCATGCGTGGCTGGTCCTTGAGGAGTTGGTCCACCAGAGGGAGTGCTTTGGCGCTACATTCGGCGTCGGGCACCATGAGGGCGGCGCCCTTGTCGACGAGGGCGAGGGCGTTTTTGGTCTGGTGGTCTTCGGCGACGTTGGGCGAGGGGATGAGGACGACGGGCTTGCCGACGAGGCAGAGCTCGCTAATGGCGATGGCGCCGGCGCGCGAGACGACGAGGTCGGCGGCGGCGTAGGCGAGGTCCATGCGCTGGATGAACTGGTGGACTTTGACGGGGCAGGTGTCGGGCTGGCGGCGGATGGCGGCCTGGGCCTCGTCGAAGCCCCAGCGGCCGGTCTGCCAGATGTACTGCACCTGGGCGGAGGCTAGCGAGGGGAGTGCGGCGAGCATCATCTGGTTGATGCTGCGAGCGCCGAGGCTGCCGCCGACGACGAGGACGGTGGGCATGGAGGGGGAGAGGGCGAAGTGGGCGAGGCCCTCCTCGCGCGAGCAGGCCATGTGCTCGATATCGGCGCGGACGGGGTTGCCGGTGAAGACGATTTTGTCGGCGGGGAAGAAGCGCTGCATGCCGTCGTAGGCGACGCAGATGGTGCGAGCGCTGCGGGAGAGGAGCTTGTTGGTGAGGCCGGCGTAGGAGTTTTGCTCTTGGAGGAGGGTGGGATAGCCGAGCGAGGCGGCGGCTTTGAGGGTGGGTTCGGAGGCGAAGCCGCCGACGCCGACGACGACGTCGGGGCGGAAGTCGGCGAGGATGCGTTTGACTTTGGCGCGGCTGCGCATCATCTTCAGGGGGAGCTGGAGGTTCTTCCAGAGGTTGGCGGGGGTGAGCTTGCGCTGCAGGCCGGCGATGGGGAGGCCCTCGATGGGATAGCCTGCGGCCGGCACCTTTTCCATCTCCATCTTGCCTTCGGCGCCGACGAAGAGGATGTCGGCGTCGGCATGGCGAGCCCGGATGGCGTTGGCGATTGCGATGGCGGGGAAGATGTGTCCGCCGCTGCCTCCTCCGCTGATGATGACTTTCATGATGATGTTGTGTTAATTTAAACTAATTTTTAACTATTTTTAAGTGTATCTTTTGGGTTTTGGTAGGGGAATGGTAGGGGTTCTGTAGGGGAATACAAAGGCAATGTTACATTATTACCCATTATTACCCAAGGTTGGTTGCTTTATCATTCTTCGGGTGGTTTTTGGGGTTCGACTTGTGGTTCGGGGGAGGGTGCGGGGAGGGGTTCTGTTTCGGAGTTGGTGTCGGCGGCGATGGACTGGATGATGCCGAAGCCGCAGCCGAGGAAGAGGTAGGCGGTGCCGCCGTAGGAGATGAAGGGGAGGGTCTGTCCGGTGACGGGGAGGACGCCGACGGCGACGGACATGTTGACCAGCGCCTGTATGTATATCATAGTGCCCAGACCGGCCACGGTCAGTGCGCCGAAGCGTCCGCGGCAGCGTCGTGCCAGTCGCACACAGCGGAAGTAGAAGAAGCTGTAGAGCAGGAATACGCCGACTCCCCCCACGAGGCCGAACTCCTCGAGGATGATGGCGTAGATGAAGTCGTTGTGGGCCTGGGTCATGAGTCGTGCGTGGATGGTGTTGCCCGGGCCTTTGCCGAGGAGGCCGCCGCGTGCGATGGCCATGCGTGCCATGTTCTCTTGGGTGAGTTCGTCGGGGTTGGGGTTGATCCAGGAGTGGACACGGTGGCCCCATGTCTCGGCGCGCTCGAGCACTTGGGCTGTCTGGGGCTGGTTGTCGGCGTAGAGGGAGCGGTCGTAGCGGTAGTAGGTGATGGCCAATCCTGCCACGACGGCGACGAGGCCGACCAGGAAGAGTCGCCACCACCAGCGGCGGTTGACGCCTCCGAAGAGCATCATCAGGAAGCAGGAGAGGAAGATGAGGGCGGCGGTGGAGAAGTTCTGGGGCAGCACCAGCACTACGACGACACCGATGTAGATGAGCAATTGGAGGAAGGTGCCGAGGTCGCCCATTTGGTCCTTTTTGAAGGTCATCATGCGTGCGATGAAGAGGACCAGGAACAGTTTGGCCACCTCGGAGGGTTGGAACTGTCCGATGCCTGGCACGCGGAACCAGCGGCTGCCCAGGGCGAGCATCACAATGAGAATCACCGCCGAGGCCCAATAGCCCAGCAGGGCGAAGCGGGAGAAGTAGCGGTAGTCGACGCGCGAAAGGAAAACCGCCGCCAGCCAGGTGGCAGCCACGATGGCCATGTGGCGCAGGAAGAGCGACGAGGGGGTCTTGGTGGCATACTCGGTGTAGGCATAGAGTCCGATGGAGCTGTAGACCTCGACCAGCGAGACGATGGTCAGCAGCAGAAAGAGGACCCAGAGGGTACGGTCGCCACGGAATATGTTGGTCAGTTTCATAGGTTATAACTCATTGACTTCGCGACAGAAGCTGGCGGCGCGGTCGGAGGCGGACTGCTCGGAGGGGCAGGCTGGGGAGTAGAGGACGCGCACGTCGTCGGCCTCGTAGCGGTAGGCGTGGTGTAGCGCCTCGTGCATGGTGTCGCAGGGGATGATGTTGGGCACGACGCCGTCGAAGGCCTGATGCATGCAGGGGCTGTCGCCGCCGACGATAAGCAGCATGCGAACCTTGCGCAGGGCGGTGGGCACGAGGCGGCTGTAGTCGACCTCGTCCTTGGGTGCATCGGCAATCCAGATGATGCCGCCCTGGGTGCTTTCGAGGGCGTACCAGGTGGCGTTGACCGAACGGGAGGCGGCGTCGCAGATGTATTCGCGGCCGAGGATGCGTGCCACGAACTCGAGGCGGTGGCGCGTGTCCTCGAGGCGGCTGAAGCATGCGCGGAGGGAGGCGTTGCGGATCACCTTGAGGCGGTGGGCGTCGATGCCGGAGAGGCCGGTGTGTATTCTTTCGCGGCCTTGGGTGGCCAGGGTTTCGATTGTCATGTTGATGGGTTGATATGTTGACAGGTTGATATGGGGTGGCTAACGGAGTTTGAGTGTGGAGAGGGTGAAGATGGCCAGCAGGATGGCGATGATGATGAAGCGCATGACCACCTTCTCCTCGGCCACGCCCTTCTTCTGGTAGTGGTGGTGGAGGGGTGTCATGCGGAAGGGGCGCTTCTCCACCGGCACCACCTGGTCGGGCGGCAGGTTGTGGCGACGGCGGTAGGCCTTGCAGAAGGTGGTCTGGATGATGACCGAGAGGTTCTCCACCACATAGATGCCGCACAGCACCGGCAGGAGGAGCTCCTTCTTGATGAGCACCGCGAAGACGGCGATGATGCTGCCGATGGCCAGCGAACCGGTGTCGCCCATGAAGATTTCGGCCGGGTGCGAGTTGAACCACAGGAAACCCAGCGTGGCACCCACGAAGGCGGTGCTGAAGATGGCCAGCTCGCCGATGTTGGGCAGGTAGACGGTGTTGAGGTAGGAGGCCATGACCACGTTGCCCGAAATCCAGGCCAGCAGCGCCAGCGCGCCACCGTTGACGGCGGCCACGCCGGTGGCGATGCCGTCGATGCCGTCGGTGAGGTTGGAGGCGTTGCTCACGGCGGTGACAATCAGGATGATGACCAGCACATAGACCACCCACACGAGCTCCTGTGCCCAGGGGCCCATCCAGGTGACGAGCCAGGCATAGTCGAACTCGTTGTTCTTGACGAAGGGGATGGTGGTGGTGGTGGTGCCGCTGAAGCCTGGGTGGTGGATGATGAGCAGGCCGACCACGAGGCCGAGGAGCACCTGGGCCAACACCTTGTACTTGCCGGGCAGGCCGGCTTTGCCGCGGGTTTTCTTCAGGTAGTCGTCGAGGAAACCGACGAGGCCCATCCAGACGGTGGTGCCGAGCATGACCTGGACATAGACATTGTCCAGCTTGGCGAAGAGGAGCGTGGGGACGATGATGGCGAAGAGGATGAGGAGGCCGCCCATGGTGGGGGTCTGCGACTTGAGGGCGGCGCCCTCGAGGCCGAGCTCGGTGCGCACCTCGTCCATCATGCCCAGCCGGTTCTTCATGAAGCGTATGAAGGGTTTGCCGAGCAGCAGCATGATGAGCAGCGAGGTGACCATGCTGGCCGCCGCGCGGAACGAGATGTATTGGAACACACCCGCCCCGGGGAAGTCGAACGCCTTGTCTAGCCAGTCGAAGAGATAATATAACATAATTCCTAATTTCTAATTCCTAATTGATTTTCGAGTTCTTCCACATCGTCGAAGTGCGAGCGGACGCCGTTGACCTCCTGGTACTTCTCGTGCCCTTTGCCGGCCACGAGGATGATGTCGCCCTCGCGGGCCATGAGGCAGGCGGTGCGGATGGCCTGTCGGCGGTCGGTGATGCGGACGGTGTGGCTGAGCTGCTCGGCGGAGAGGCCGGCTTCCATGTCGTCGAGGATGGCGTCGGGCTGCTCGGTGCGGGGGTTGTCGCTGGTGAGCACCAGCTTGTCGCTCAGGCGCATGGCAATCTGCGCCATCTCGGGGCGCTTGGTGCGGTCGCGGTCGCCGCCGCAGCCGACGACGGTGATGATTTGCTGCTGCGCGCGGCGCAGGTCGCGGATGGTGTCGAGCACGTTCTGGAGGGCGTCGGGCGTGTGGGCATAGTCGACGATGGCGGTCACGCCGCGACCGCTGACGTACTGGAAGCGGCCCGGGGCGGGCTCGAGGAGCGACAGCTGCCGCAGCACCTCCTCCTTGGGCACCCCGCAAAGCAGGGCGGCGGAGTAGATGGCCAGCAGGTTGTAGGCGTTGAAACGGCCCACGAGGCGGCACCAGAGTTCGCTGCCGTCGAGGTCGAGCAGCATGCCCTCGAAGCCTTCTTCGACAATGCGGCAACGATGGTCGGCCATCTGGCGCAGGGAGTAGGTGTGGACGGCGGCGCGTGTGTTCTGCACCATGACGCGGCCGTTCTTGTCGTCGATGTTGACCAGCGCCCATGCCGTGGCCGGCAGGGCGTCGAAGAAGCCCTTCTTGGCGGCGATGTAGGCCTGCATGGTGCGGTGGAAGTCGAGGTGGTCGTGGGTGATGTTGCTGAAGATGGCGCCGGCGAATTCGAGCCCCGCGATGCGGCGCTGCACGACGGCGTGGCTGCTGACCTCCATGAAGCAGCAGTCGCATCCGGCCTCCACCATGCGGGCGAGGAGCTGGTTGAGTTCCAGGGCGTCGGGGGTGGTGTGTCCGGTGGGGAGCTCTTGGTCGTCGATTTTGTTGACGATGGTGGAGATGAGGCCGGCGTGGCGGCCCAGGTGGCGGAAGAGGCGGTGGAGGAGGGTGACGGTGGTGGTCTTGCCGTTGGTGCCAGTGATGCCGACCAGCTGCAGGCGTCGCGAGGGGTGGCCGTAGAAGTTGGCGGCGGCGAGGCCGAGGGCTTCGCTGCTGTCGGGCACCACGACATAGGTACACGTCGGCGCGTCGGCAGGCACATGCTGGCAGACGACGGCCACGGCGCCGGCCTGGACGGCGGCGGCGATATAGTCGTGCCCGTCTACCTTGGTGCCCGGCTGGGCCACGAAGAGGGTTCCCTCCCCCACCCTGCGCGAGTCGAACTGGAGGTCCTTCACCTCCACGTCGACCGGGCCTTGCAGCTGCGCGTCTATGCCTTGTATGATTTGTTTCAGTTTCATTGCGTTTTTATTTCATGGTGAGCACCACGGTGGAGCCCTGGGCGGCTTTGCCCTTGAGGGATTGGGAGAAGACCTTGCCGTAGCCGCGCACACGGGCACGGTAGCCCATGGAATGGAGCAGCTCGACGGCGTCCTTGGCGGTCATGCCGTAGCAGTTGGGCACCTGCCCTTCGGTGGGAGCATAGGGGATATAGGTGGCGGCGGTGCTGTCGGTGGCCTGCCGGTAGCTGACCCAGCGGCTGTCGGGGTCGGCAGTCTGGTAGGGCAGGCGGAGCAGCTTGTAGATGTCGGGCAGGTTGGTCTGGTCGCCCTTGGCCAGGGTGGGGCGTTGCTGGGCCTTGGCGCTGTCTTCCTGAAGGGTGGGCCAGACGGACTTCACGCCGCCGTCGCTCAGTCGCTTGTCGACAGCCACCACACAGTCGGAGATATCCTTGAAGACCAACGCCGCCTGGCGGCCATAGTAGGGGATGTCCTTGACCACCACGAGACAGGTGTAGCGCGGGTTCTCCGAGGGGAAGAAGCCGGCGAAGGAGGCGTTGTAGCGCTTGAGGTTGGCGTAGCTGTGGACGGCGGTGCCTGTCTTGCCGGCGATGCCATAGGTGTTGTTCTTGATGTTGTTGCCGGTGCCGTTCTCGACCACGTTCTCCAACAATTCGGCCATCAGCTTGGCGGTGCTGCGGCTGCAGATGCTGGGGTTGAGCACCACGGGCTTCACCTCGCGCTGGCGCCCGCGCTCGTCGACATAGGCACGGCAGAAGAGCGGCTTCACCATGCGGCCGCCGGCGCCGAGGGCGTTGTAGAAGGTGATCAGGCGCATGGCCGAGACATCGGTCGAGTAGCCGTAGCAGAAATTGAGGAAGTCGCGCTTCGAGGCCCAGAGGTTGTTGATGTGGAGGTCGTATTCGCGTGCCTTGACATCGAGGTTGAGCTTCTCGTAGGGGAACATGCCCTCGACCAGCTGGCGCAGCGTGTCGCGCCGGTCGCTGTAGAGCTGCCAGCCGAGGTCGCACATGCCAACATTGGACGACTGCTCAATGACACGCTTGAGGCTCAGCGAGTCCCAGTCGCCATGGTCATCCTTGATTTCGCCGTATTTGCCACCGAAGTTCTTGTAGCGGGCGGGCAGACGCATGGTGGTGTCGATGGTGGTGTTGGGGTCCTCGAGCATGGCCGAGAGGATGACGGTCTTGAAGGTGGAGCCTGGCTCGTAAATGTCGCTGACGGCCACATTGCGGTCGCGCACCTCGCGGTAGTCGTGCACCGAAGTGTCGACAGCCAGGTTGGCGCAGGCCAGCACGTAGCCGGTCTCCATCTCCATCAGTATGGCGCAGCCGGCCGAGCCGCCGTACTGGCGCAGAGCCTTGCGGAGCGAGCTCTCGGCGATGTCCTGATAGCGGGTGTCGATGGTGGAGACGATGTCGCGGCCATCCACCTTGTTCTGCACCACCACGGTGTCTATCCTGTCGCCATCGGTGCGTTGGGGGATTTCCATGCGTTGGCGCGGCTCGTCGGGCAACCAGATGCCCTTGGTGAGGCGGCGGCAATTGAAGATGCCGTCCTGGCCGCGGAGGATGCTGTCGTAGTAGCCTTCGAGTCCGGTGTAGGTGTCGGTCGCACGGCTATTGCGGAAGCCGATGGTGTTGGCGGCCATGTTGCCGTAGATGTGGGCGCGCACCTGGCGGACGACGCTCTGCCCGTCGACCTGCTTCACCACGCCGCGCTTCCAGCCCGGCAGGCGGCTGATGTCGAGCCATACGGAGTAGGGCACGTTGCGCTCGATCAGTGCACAGCGGCGCGACTTCTCACGCTGACGCCCTTTCAGCAGGCGGTCGCGATAGTAGGCGGCGTTGTGTTGCGGCATGGCCTGGGCGAGCATGAAGCTGACGGTGTCGATATACTTGTGGAAGTTGGAGTCCACGATGGGGCCTGTCTCCTTGAGGATGCCCTTCTTGTCGTAGGTGGGATTGCCGTGGTCGTCGAGCACAGGGGCGTTGTAGAGGTCGAGGTAGAGGTCGCATTCGGTGACGGTGGTGGCCAGGATCTTGCCGTCGCTGGAATAGATGTTGCCACGGCGTGCGGGGTCGGTGCGGAGGCCGGCCTCGCGCTTGCTGGCGCGGGCACGCCACTCGTCGCCGTCCACAAACTGTATTTTGATGATGCTCCACACGATGGCGATACCCACTCCCAAAGTGAGGAGCAGGTAGAGCAGCGCCATTCCGCGTGTCATCTGTGTGTCGTTGTCTTTCTTTTCTTTGCTCATAGGGTGTTATTTCTCTATCTCGTAGGGTGGGCCGGAGGTGATGCCGACTCCCGATTGGTTGAGGTCTTCGGCTATTTGGGATATCTTGACACTCTTCTGGTACTGTTTCTGCATCTGGATGCGATGCTCGCGGAGGTCGTTGATGCGTTCCTGCACTGCAATCTTCTCGCGACTGAGGCTCTCGACGCGGTAGCGGTTGCCCACAATCAGCAAGAGGAATATCAGGCAGAGGATGAGCAGGGGTATCTGCCGCAGCACCAACTTGTCAGCCAGCAGGTCGCCACCGAGCACCTTGCCCACCCCGCGGGCCACCTTGCCCCCCCTGGAGGAGCGGGACTCGGCCTGCGGCGCGTCGGACACGGAAGCCGTCGATGCTTCGACCTCATCGGGCTCCTGCACCTCGGGGGCGAGACCTTCCTCGACTACCTTTTCTCTAAACTTGTTTCCCATATCAGTCTTCTAATCTAATCCCAGTTTATAATATCATCTATACAATATATAATATGTATTACAGTCTGTGTTGTTTATTGTTGACTTCTCAGTGCTCCCACACGGAGCCGTGCGCTGCGCGAGCGGGGGTTCCGAGCCACCTCTTCGTCACTGGCCTGCAGGGCTTTGCGCACCACAGGCTGCATGGGCGAAAGCAGGTTGCCGTAGAAATCCTTCTCCTCGCGACCCTCGAAGTTGCCCGTGCGGAGGAAGTTCTTCACCAGGCGGTCCTCGAGCGAGTGGTAGCTGATGACCACCAGCCGCCCGTCGGGCGCGAGGAGCTGCTGCGCCTGGATGAGCATTTCTTTCAGGGCCTCCAGCTCGCCGTTGACTTCGATGCGGAGGGCTTGGAAGAGCATGGCCAGGTACTTGTTCTCCATGCCGCGCGGCAGGTGGTGGGCCACGGCTTGCTTCAGCTCGGCGGTGGTGGTGATTTCGTGCTCTGCACGTGCTTTGACAATGGCGCGGGCCATCTGGCGTGCGTTGGGCAGCTCGCCGTAGAGTTTGAGCAGGCGAGCCAGGTCGTCCTCGGAGAGGGTGCCGACGAGGGTGGCGGCGGTGGTGGCGGCACGGCGGTCCATGCGGAGGTCGAGGTCGCCATCGAAGCGGGTGGAGAAGCCACGCTCGGCGACGTCGAACTGGTGGCTGCTGACGCCGAGGTCGGCCAGCAGGCCGTCGATCTGGCGGACACCTTGGAGGCGGAGGAAGTTGCGCAGGTGGCGGAAGTTCTCATTGATGAGGGTGAAGCGGGGGTCGGGGATGGTGTTGCGGAGGGCGTCCTCGTCCTGGTCGAAGGCATAGAGGCGGCCCTCGGGCCCGAGGCGGTCGAGGATGGCGCGCGAGTGGCCGCCGCCGCCGAAGGTGACGTCGACGTAGGTGCCCCCGGGCCTGATGTTCAGTCCTTCGAGGGCTTCGGCGAGCATGACGGGTATGTGGTAGCTATTCTCCTGCATCGTCGCTCCGGCTTGTGCCAAGCAGCGCCTCGGCCCGTTGGGCAAAGTCGCCGCCGGCGGTGTTCATACGGTCGTAGGCAGCGCGGTCCCAGAGCTCGATGAACTTGCCGGTTGATTGCAGTACAACCTCTTTGGCCTTGGCGATGACGTGCTTCTGCTCGGCGGGGACGAGAAGGCGGTCGTTCGAGTCGAGCTCGATGATGTTGCCTTCGGTCAGCTTGCGCAGCAGTTCGCGGTCTTCGCGGCGGTAGGGGTTGAGCATGGCTTGGAGTTTCTCCACTTCCTCCCTGAAACTGGCATAGGTCCACAGCTCTAGACACTCGGCATAGACGCTCTGCCGGATCACAAAACGGCCATCCTCGGTTTCCAACTGCCGCTTGAGGGCAATTGGGAACTTGAAACGACCGTTAGAATCGATCTTACAGTACTCTTTACCAAGTATTAACGCCATTTTTGCCTATAGATTTTCAGGTTGTAAAATTACGAAGAAATTTCCAATTTATGACAAAAAGTTCCTTTTTTTGTTTTTTTTAACCATTTTTTGCTGTTCATAACCATAAACGAAAATGCGCGGAAAAAGTTTCATCGAAGCAAAATTAATACACAAACCACTGCAATACAGATATGTACAGAACAGCAAGCATGCCGGGGGCGAGGGGGCTGTGCCTGTTGAAAACTTTTCGCGTGTGCACGACCGGGCCGGGGTGCCTCTCCGAGGGGGTGGGGAGCGGTAGGGGAACGGTAGGGGTTCTCTAGGGGAATAGTTAGGCCTTTTCGCATTATTACCCATCGGTGGGTAATGGTGGATACTTTTGCAAAAAAAATTAGCTTCGGAATAGAAAAAATATGTATCTTCGCACTTTGAAACCATGTTTGCAGAAATGCACATCTCACTGAAATACAACACACTGATGCGTGCACTGCTGCTGCCCGCGTTAATTTGCACGCTGCTTCAAAGCACGCTGCGGGCCCAGACCCCGTCGCCGGAGGCCGCCGAGGCGGGCACGTCGGGCACGGACTTCTGGGTGACATGGTTCGTCAACGCCTACAACCGCTCCACCGGCACCGTCAACAACAGCCAGCTCGCCCTCTTCGTTGTCGGCGAACAGTCGGCCACCGTCACCGTCACCAACCCCCGCACCGCCTACGCGCGCACCGTCAGCCACACCGGCGGCACCAAGACCGTCATCCAGCTGCCCTCGAACAGCCAGATACGCTCCGGCCAAGCCGACACGATGGGCTACCACGTCACCTCCACCGCCCCCATCCTTCTCTACGCCAGCAACTACTGGAAGGACTCGTGGGACGTGTGCAACGTACTGCCCACCAGCGCCCTCGGCACCGAGTACCTCATTCAGGACCCCTCGAATGTCAACTCCCCCTTCGCCTCGGTGATGGCCCTGGTGGCCACCGAGGACAGCACGCGCATCAGCATGATCCTGCCGTGCCCCGTGGCGGGGTTGCCCACCCTCGGGCCGGGCGACTCGCTGACGATGGTGCTGGACCGCGGCCAGTCACTCATGCTCCGCAGCACCAATACCGGCACCTTCATGCTCAGCGAACGTGCGGTGACGGCCAGCAAGCCCATCGCCCTCTTCCAGGGCCACAGCTGCGGCCTGGTGGGTGCCACCGGCGGACGCGACCTGATGGTGGAGCAGGCCCGGCCGCTGGGCCTCTGGGGGCAGGAGTTCCTCGTCACCCCCACCTGCGGCCGCTCTGAGAATGAGGAAATATGGATCACCGCCGGCGCCGACAACTGCCAGATCTACGTGGACGGCGCGCCCTATGCCACCCCCCTGTCGCGCGGCGCCGCAGCCTGCTACAGCCCCAACCAGCGAGCCGTGCGCCACATCACCACCAGCCAGCCCGCCTACGTAGCCCTCTACCCCTACAGCTACAACCACGGACGCTCGCTGGGCGACCCCGCCCAGGTGGCCGCCAACCCCGTGGACCGATGGGTATCGCACTCCATCATCCCACTCCACAACTGCAACACCAACCCCTCCGACGAGCAATACATCACCGACAACCACCACTATATCAACATCGTCACCCGCACGGCCGATGCCAGCGGCATGCGTCTCAACGGCCAACCCGTCGGCGGATTCACCGACCTCGGCAACGGCTACAGCCACACGGTACTCACCCCCGGCCCGGGCGCGCACACCCTCAGCAACAGCCAGGGCACCTTCGAGGCCCGAGGCTACGGCCTCGGTAAGTGGGTCTGCTACGCCTTCGAAGGGGGGATTGCCATCGAACGCCATGCGGCTGGACGCGACACCACGGAGATATACGACACCACCTGCCTGGGGACGCTCTACGAGGGGCACGGCTTCCGCTTCGACGCCTCGCGGTGCAGCCCGGGGACGTTCCACCTGTGGGACTCGACGGTGGTGGCCGACACGGTGCACTGCCGTGTGCTGCACCTGCTGGTG
>Ga0256406_1003870_pt1 | contig 17891 bp, 15 predicted proteins | sample RumenRJG_03DNA_FD_185986 | JGI IMG/M metagenome (GOLD analysis project Ga0256406, IMG submission 185986) | Bovine rumen microbial communities from Lethbridge, Alberta, Canada - RJG_03 | ecosystem: Host-associated > Mammals > Digestive system > Stomach > Rumen | place: Canada: Alberta | collected...
CCAAATAGCCATTTGTACGAGAATTGAAGAGAAGCTTCTCGTGAATAGCGTCGAGCATGAATACTGCCTTCTTCTGCGTCTCGATGTCAGGAAGCTCGATTTCGATTCGAGCAACATCTCTGGGATGCACACGAAAAACTTTCATCCCACGTACGTACTGCCTGAGTATCTTCAAGAACTGAGGGGAGTGCATTAGGTAGTTCAGATACGCTGGAAGCAGGACGCAATGGTCCTTGACCCTCACGATTGTCGTCTCTGTGCCGGCGACTGCAGGTAGATATTGAGGGTTGTTGAAAAGAAAAGAATGGCCGAGATCTTCCACGGTCTCAGAAGTCAAAACATAAACAATATCTTGATTGAACAGACGTTGTTCATTCTTTATCTTCTCAGTATTCAGAATATATGGAATAGGCTTCTGCGGATGTTCTACATCGATGCGATATGAGAACCCCCTGTACAAATCCCCGTAGTGGAGATAGAGGTAATCACCGCTACCATGCATCCGAGTTCGCGGAACACTCGCACCTCGGTAGAACTCACAAAGGTCTCCGAGACGATACCGATTGGTGCTACATCCCATATCCGATTGCCTCCAGGTTCTTCTTGATCTCCTCTTGCAAGCGGTTGGACTCTTCAAAGCACTTGGAGAGTTCGCCTGTGAGCCTTTTCATCTTCTCATCGAAAGGTTCGTCGTCGTCTTCGACATCGGCAATGCCGACGTAGCGCCCGGGCGTGAGGATGTAGTCCTGCTTGGCAATCTTATCCAACGTCGCGACGGCGCAAAAGCCTTTCTCTTCCTCCAGCTCGCCTTTGCGGAATGCGGTAAAGGCATCGGCAATCCTGGCGATATCGTCATCCTTGAGCTCGCGCAGCTTACGGGTGACCATCGTGCCCAGTTCCCGCGCGTCAACAAACAGCACCTTGCCAGCCTCTTCGGCATGGTTATGCTTGTCCTTGTTGATAATCCACAAACACACGGGTATTCCGGTGCTGTAGAACAGCTTGTCAGGCAGAGCGACGATTCCCTCAACAATGTCAGACTTGACGATGTTGGCGCGGATATCCCCCTCGCCGCTCTGTTGGCTCGACAAGGAACCGTTGGCCAGAACCATGCCCATGCGCCCGTCATCGCTGAGGTGATGCACCATGTGCTGTAGCCAAGCGAAGTTGGCGTTATTTTTGGGCGGCGTGCCGTAGTCCCAGCGCGGGTCGTCGCGCAGCTTGTCTCCACCCCAATCCTTGAGATTGAAGGGCGGATTGGCGAGTACAAAGTCGAAGCGCTTGTCCTTATGCAGGTCATCGAAGAACGTGTCGGCATTGTGCGGGCCCAAGTCCGCATCGATGCCGCGGATGGCGAGATTCATCTTCGCCATCTTCCATGTCGTAGGGTTGCTCTCCTGTCCGAAGACAGAGATATCGCTGAGGCTGCCCGAATGGTGCTCCACGAACCGGGCGGACTGGACGAACATGCCGCCCGAACCGCAGCATGGGTCGTAGACACGCCCATGAAAGGGCTGGATTATCTCAACGAGGGTGCGCACCACACAGGTGGGCGTGTAAAACTCTCCGGCGTTCTTGCCTTCCTTCTCGGCGAACTTCTGCAGGCAATACTCATAGGTCCGGCCGAGCACGTCCTGGGTGTTGCCCTCCGATACCATAGTGACGTTGGTGAACAGGTCCACCACGTCGCCCAGCATCCGCTTGTCCAGCTCCTGCCGAGCGAAGTTCTTGGGAAGAATACCCTTGAGGGAGTCGTTCTCCGCCTCGATTTGGCGCATGGCGTTGTCGATGACCTTGCCAATCTCGGGCGTGTGGGCAGCCGCGGCCACGGTCTCCCAGCGGGAATCCTTAGGCACCCAGAAGATGCCATCGGCCTCGTACTCGTCACGGTCTTCCTCGAAACCTTCACCCTCCTCTACGAGGGCGCGATGCTTCTGCTCGAAGCGGTCGGAGATGTATTTGAGAAAGATGAGGCCAAGCACGACGTTCTTGTATTCCGATGCGTCGATATGGCCGCGCATCCTATCGGCTGCGTCCCAGATTTTTTCCTCGAACCCAATCTCCTGGGTGTTCGCGTTCTTTTTCGCTGTTTTCGCCATTCCTGTGCCTTGTCTAGGTTCTGATTATTCCTTGATACACCTGGTGCACGTACCGCTTAGAGGACTTGGTTGTCGGCCCACAACTCGCACTGATCCATCACGGTCTCGATTGCCTCCGGTTCCTCATCAGGCGGGTACTTGTATTTTTTGAGCAGCCGCTTGATGGCGCGTTTCATGCCGGCCCGCGCAGTACGCTTCTCCTGCCAGTCTATCGTCGCATTCCTGCGCAATGCGTCGGTGAGCTCGTGGGTCATGGCCACAAGCTGGTCGTTAGTGTAGAGATCTTTAACCGCCTGCGGCTTGGTGAGCGCGTCGTAGAAGGCGAGTTCCTCCGCCGATAGCCCAAGGCTCTTGCCTTCCTCTCGATCCTTCATCATGTCCTTGGCCATCGCCATCAACTCTTCGATGACCTCGGCGTTCGTAAGCATGCCATTGAGATAGGCATTGAGGGTCGTCTGCAGCATCTCCGAAAACTTCTGTGACTTAACCACGCTGGTCTTCCTGTACGCCTTCACCTGTTCCGAAATGAGGCGTTTCAAAGTCTCGAGCGCGATGTTCTTGACCTTCATCTTGGAAATCTCATCCAGCACGGACTCGTTGAACAGCGATATTTCCGTGCTGTCCTTGCCGATGAGATTGATGACTCCGTCACTCTGCACCGTCTGCTCGAGCATAGAGCTGATACGCCGGTTGAACTCTGCGTAGCTCATGCCATGGCCGGTCGAGGGTGCCTTTCCGAGAATGCGCAGAACCTGCACTCGCAACACATGGATGAACGCCGCCTCGTACTGGTCGGCTTCAGAGACCATGCTCTTGCACAGGCTCTCGGCACTTTCCAACAGCTGCGACTGCTTGAGGAACTCGTCCCGCGTCTCGATTCGGTCCTTGTCGAGCAACCAGTCAGTACCGTCGGCAATGCACGCCGCGAGCTCCTCCTTGTTCTGTGTGGTGATGCGACCCCGGTAGTCAAACCCATGCAGCAGATCACGGCACACCGCGAGTTTCTCACGGAACTTGGGGTATGCGGTCTTGGCGATATCCATGTCGCCGAACTGCTTCCGATCACGCTGCGTGTAGTCGTGCATCGCGGCCTTGAGAGCACCGGCGATGCCGATATAATCCACGATCAGACCGCCTTCCTTGCCTGGGTAGACGCGGTTCACACGCGCAATCGCCTGCATGAGGTTATGGCCACGCATCGGCTTGTACATGTACATCGTGGCAAGGGATGGCACATCGAAGCCAGTGAGCCACATGTCCACAACGATTACGATGCGCAGCGGATCGTCATCGCTCTTGAAACGACGCTCCATATCCTTGTTGTGGTTGAGCCTACCGAGACCTGACTTCCCTTGCCCTGGCGTCACGCCGTGCGTGACCTCGTACCATTCCTCGGGATCCTGGTTGCTCGTGGTCATCACGACGCCAACCTTGTCTTTCCACTCTGGCCTCAGCTCTAGGAGCCTGTAGTAGATTTTCATCGCGGTGGGACGGGAATATGCCACGATCATCGCCTTGCCAGTAAGCAAGTCTGCACGGTTCTGCTCGTAGTGAGCAATCATGTCTTCGCACAGAGAGTCGATAGTCTCTGGCGCCCCGAGGATGGCGTCGAGCGCCGCCATGGAATGCTTGCTACGTTCGGTGGTCGCCTCATCGTGGGACGCGGCGTATTCCCCATATGCGGCATCCAGCTCGTCCAAGGCACCCTGGTCCAAGTGTAGTGCGACCACACGGCTCTCGTAATAGACTGGCACCGTCGCATTATCCTCGACGGACTGCGTCATGTCATACACATCAATGTAACCACCGAAGACCTCCTGCGTGTTGCGACCGTCAAGCTCGATGGGTGTGCCGGTGAAACCGATGTAGGATGCGTTCGGCAAGGCATCACGCATCTGCTTGGCGGCGCCGATGGACACCGTCCCGTCCTCCTTGATGGTCTCGGTCAGACCGTACTGTCCACGATGTGCCTCATCGATCATCACAATCACGTTGGACCTGTCGCACAGCGGTCCGTCGCCTTCGATGAACTTCTGCATGGTCGTAAACACGATGCCGTTCGCCTCGCGCCCCGAAAGGAGCTTGCGCAGATCTTCGCGGCTCTTTGCCTGCACGGACTGTTGCCGCAGAAACTTCGAACACCTCGAGAACTGTCCAAAAAGCTGCCCGTCGAGGTCGTTTCTGTCGGTGACCACCACGATGGTAGGGCTCTCAATGCGCGTCTGGAGCAGATGCGCAAGGAACACCATCGACAGCGACTTGCCGGATCCCTGCGTGTGCCAGAAAACGCCGATGCGTCCGTCCCCCGCGACCGCCTCGACGGCACGGTCGGCCGCCTTGTGAACACCGAAATACTGGTGGTACGCCGCTAGTATCTTCACGACCTTGTCGCCGTCATCGTTGAAACAAATGAAGTTGCGCAAGATGTCGACCAGACGGTCTTTGCGGAACATACCGTCAATCATGGTCTGCCAGCGGGTATCGTTCTTGGCATAGTCGCCGTCCACGCTCTTCCACTCGCTGAAACGGTCCTCGGGCGATGTGATGGTTCCGACCCTTGTCTCGGTCGAGTCGCTAATCACAAGAAACGCGTTCGGTACGAAGAAAGAGGGAATCGCCTTCAAATAGTTGCGCAGCTGCGCGTACGCATCGCTGACACTCGTGTCCTCGCGCGACGGACTCTTGAGCTCAAACACCACAAGAGGCATCCCGTTGACGAACACGACGACGTCGGGGCGCTTGTTCTCATGCTCGACATACGTCCACTGGTTCACAACATGAAACGCATTGCGGTCTGGCTCGTCATAATCTACAAGCCGAACTAGTTCGTTGCGTTCCTCTCTGCCGTCGAAATACCGCACCTCCACGCCTGACTGCAGATAGTCAGTGAAGCGCTCGTTGCGCTGTGCCAGCGAACCGCCCTCTACATCCTCCAGCTTCAGAATCGCCTCGTCGATGGCCTGGCCGGGCAGTCCCGGGTTGATTCTGCACAGGCTCTTCCTAAGCACTCCCGACAGGAACACATCATGGTATCGCCCATCCGTCCTTTCGACATCGGGACCATACAGATGCTCATAGCCCAGACGGTTCACCATACGATCGATAATCGTCTGCTCATACGAATCCTCATCGAAAGCCAAAGCACCACCGGCGTAACCAGCGTAACCCCCATGCATAGCCATCTTGCTCACTTCCCACGCCCCTCGGCGGACTCCTCCAGCGCCTTGCCGACCAGCATCAACGAGATGAAAACGCTCACGCAGTCCTCCCTCGCCATGCGAGCCACAGTGCACTCCAGATCAGGAGACACGGCGAAGATGATTCTCTCGGCCTTTTTGTCGCTGAGAAGACACTGCCTCCTCGCAGAACCACCCACAGCCATCCTCCTTCGCATAACTTTTATATAAAGCTACCACTTAGCACGTCGTCCCGCTGAAGAGGAATCGGCCGCACTCCACGTCAATCGTTCAGGACGAAACACCATCCCGAGTTTCATTCATGCACCTGTGCATCAAGGCACTGCCATCCCAACGGATACGTTTCATTCGCGAAAGCCACCTGTTGAATCGACTCTCACGAATGGGACGCATCCCCGCTGTCCAAGCCGCGATGCAAATGCAAGCCGACCGCACCAAAAACAAAACCGCGCACATCGGCGGAATCGTGAAGGATTCCACAGATGCGCGCGGTTCAAGCCCAAGCGGACCGCAGTTCAAGCGGCCCGCAGCAACCGGCCCGCGGCAGCGCAGTTCGCAGCCCAGCTAGCCCAGAGCCCGCCGCAGCCCGGAAGACTCAGCGGCCGGTGCCGCCGTAGACGACGGCTTCCACGGAGTCGGCGTCGAGGCCAAAGGCGGTGTGCACGGCGCGCACGGCGTCCTTCATGTCCTCGAGCGGCACGACGGCTGAGATGCGGATCTCGGAGGTCGAGATCATAAGCACGTTGATGCCCTTGTCGGACAGCGCCTTGAAGAAACGGGCCGTGATGCCGGAATGCGTCTTCATGCCCACGCCAATCAGCGACACCTTGGCGATGCCGGTGTTCGTGTCGGCGGACTGGTAGCCGATGGCGTCCTTGTTCGCGCGGATGAGCTCGGACGCCTTGCGCACCTGGGCCTCCGGCACGGTCAGGGAGACGTCAGCCGTGGCGCCGGGCTCGCCGAACTGGGAGATGGAGCCGTTGTCGCCATGCTCGGCGAGCGCCTGCACGATCATGTCGATGTTGATGCCGGCCTCGGCGAGAAGCGTGAACACGGTGGTCACGCAACCCGGGCGGTCCGGGATGCCGCGCAGGGTGATCATGGCCTCGGAGCCGTCATTCGCCACGCCGGAGATCACCGGGGACTCGGGGCCGTTGAGGTCGGGGAAGATGTCTCCCATGGACTTGCTTTCTTCTTCCGTCATGTGTCTGTCCTTTTGCTCGAAATTCGGAAGTCTTGCCAAACGTTTGGATGCCGGGACGCCATGTGGCGCCGCGGTCAGTCGATGCGATCCGCCGCGGTCAGTCGATGTTCGGGATGCTGTTCGCGTCCACGCCGTCGCCCACCACGATGGTGCCGGGCAGGTGCGAGAACGAGCTGCGCACATGAATCGGCATCTTGAAGCGGCGCGCGTACTCGACGCAGCGCAGCGCCAGCACCTTCGACCCCGACGCGGCCATCTCGAGGACGGCATCGTAGGAAATCGACGGAATGCGCTGGGCGGTCGGCACGATGCGCGGGTCGGCGGTGAACACGCCGTCGACATCCGTGTAGATCTCGCACACGTCGGCGCCGAGCGCCACGGCAAGCGCCACAGCGGAGGTGTCGGAGCCGCCGCGGCCGAGGGTGGTCGCGTCGCCGAGGGAGTTCACGCCCTGGAATCCCGCAACGATGCCGATCTCGCCCTGGTGCAGCGCGTTGATGACGCGGTCGGGCTTGACGGCGCGGATATGCGCCGCGCCGTAGCGGGCATCCGTGACGAAGCCGGCCTGCGAACCGGTGAAGGAGTGGGCGTGCTCGCCCTGGGAATGGATGGCCATCGCGAGAAGCGACATGGAGATGCGCTCACCGGCGGTCATAAGCATATCGAGCTCGCGTGCCGGCGGCTGGGAATCGACCTCCTTGGCCTGGTCGATGAGTTCGTCGGTTGTGTCGCCCATGGCGGACACGACCACGGCAACGTCATTGCCCTTGCGCTTCGTTTCGATGATTCGACGCGCGACGCGCTTGATCGAATCCGTATCCGCAACGGAGGAGCCACCGTATTTCTGAACGATAAGAGCCACGTTAATCCAATCCTCGATGTGCGGGCATCATTATACCCAACCGCGTTGATACTACGTTGGCGCGAGGCGTGCAACGACGCGGTTTTCCACCATGTGGAACGCCGTCATGGAACGCCCGCGGAGACCGCTCTCGCGCTACACGCGACGGCGGCCGGCGATGGCGCGACCGAGCGTCATCTCGTCCGCGTATTCGAGGTCGCTGCCGACGGGCAGACCGCTCGCCAGACGCGACACCGTAATGCCGAAGGGCGCGAGAAGACCGCTGAGATACGTCGTCGTCGCCTCTCCCTCGATATCCGGGTCGAGCGCGATGATAACCTCCTCGACGGGCGGCACGACCATATGCGGCAGCGGGGCCGCGGACGCCTCGATTGCCGCGGTTGTTGGATCGGCCGCGGTCGCCGAATCTACGGCGGATGTCGAATCCATGGCAGACGCGGTGGCGTCGCGGGATGCGGTGGCGTCGGCGGATGCGGCATGCGCGGCGGATTCCTGCGCCGCAATACCCGCGTAGATGCCGCCCGCCGGAGCCATCGTGGCGGCGGATGAAGCGGTCGCCGCAGCACCCGCGCCAGCAGCGACAACTGCATCAGGGGCGCCAGCAGCGCCACCAACGCCAGCCGCCGCGAGTGCATCGTCTGCCTTCGCCGCAGCACCATGCGCCGGACGCAACCCGGGCGTAGCGCCGGACACCGACTCGTCGAGCGTCAGCGCGCCGTCGGGACCGAGGCGCCTGAGCAGCTGCACGATGCGCAGGTCCTGCGGGCGCACGTTCGCCATGGGGTTGATGACGCCGCCGAGCACGTGGTAGAGCCCGTGGAACTCATGCGTGCGCTCGATGCTCATGACGTCCTTGGGCTCCTGCACCACGCACAGCACGCGCGGGTCGCGGCGCGGGTCGGCGCAGATGGGGCAGATCCGCGATTCGCAGACATTGCCGCAGATATCGCAGAAGCGCACCTTGCGCCGCAGGTCGGTGACGGATTCCGCGAGCGCCTCGACCTGCTTCTCATCGGCCGACAGCAGGTAGAACGCGATGCGCTGCGCACCTTTCTGGCCGATGCCGGGAAGCGCGGAGAACGCGTCGATCACGTTCTGGATAGCGCCGTCATACAGTGCCATTCTCACCGTCCTTCGTGACCTGCCTGACCTCCTTGGCGTCCAGCATCTTGGCGATCTGGTCGATGGTCAGGGTGTCGTCATAGTTGGCGTCGTCGAGCGAGTATTCGTCGCCTGGGTCGTCAGGGTAGCCGGGGTCGCCCTCGGGGGCGTCGTCAGGGTACGGTCCGGGTTGGTAGGGGTTCGCCGGATAGGGGCCGGGTTGCGCCTGAGGTGCCTGCGGCGCGGGGCGCGCGGGTGCGGCGAAGGAGGCGGGGGCGCCCGGGTTGGCGGCGCCTTGGCTGGCGGCGCTTTGGCCGGCGGCAGGCGTGCCGAAGCCCACGGGTTCAAACGATTGACCCGCCGTTTGCGGCACCGACTGCCGTGCCGGGCCGGCAGGTGCCGGGCTCGCGGACGCCGGGTTCGCGGACGCATGACTTGCATGTGCCGGGCCGGCAGGCGCCGGTTCCCGCGTCGCCGCCTGCGAAGCCCGGGTCACCGTCTGCGCAGCCCGCGCGGGCGCCTGCGACGGAGCCTGCGTGGCCCACGGGTCGACGGAGTCGGAATCGTCGGGCACGGCGACATGCTTCTGATGGTGCTCGGGCGTCGGCTCGATGGGCTGCACCTGCGCCAGTGACGGCTGGCCCGCCCACGGGTCGACGGCATCCTGCGCGGCCGGCGATCCGGCTGACGATCCGGCCGGCGGTCCGGCCGGCGCGGAAGACGCGCCCGTTCCATGCGGCATGCCGCCAGCGGAGGGCGCCGATGCGCCGGCGTGGCCTCGGTCAGAGTTGTCGGAATCGCCGGAACCGGAGCCATCGGAGGAATCACCGGCCTGCGCCCCGGAGCCCTGTGCCGCCCCATGCCCCTCGCCGGAGCCGGACGATTGGCCTTCTGTGGCGCGCGCCGGTGTCTGCAAATCGGAGGCGCTGCCCAACGCGCTGCCGCCGCGAAGTTGGATGCCGTACATCAGCGCCGCGCGACGCGCCGCCTGCTGTTCTTGCTCGGGCATGCGCGACAGCGGGACGGATTTCTTGCCGTCCGCGGTCTGCGGCGTCGGGGCGATGGCGGTTCCGGAACCGAAGACTTTCTGCACGGCCTCGGCCGTCAGGCGCGTCACGGGCTTGTCGCCGGAGATGGCCAGCGAGAACGCCTGCTGCGCCACGGGGTGCACGAAGGTGAGGTTGAGCCTGGCGCGGGCCGGATTGCGCGGATCGCGGTGCAGATGCACGGTCGGCACCTGCGAGCGGTCGACGAACACCTTGGCGTCGTCCGGAAGGGACGCGACGGCGGTATCCCACATCTCGTCCACGTTCCCGTCTGCAACAGACGCCGCTCCAGAGGCAGGCGCGGCCGCGGCGGCGGACGCTGCCCCACGCTGCGGCTGCGCGGCCGGGCGGGAAGCCTGCTGGGGCGCCGCCTCGGAGGCGGCCGGGCGGCCCTCACCCTGACGGCCGGCGCCTGACAGGGCGGAGTCGAGCGTGGCGCTTTCGGCATTCATCTGGGACAGCGCGGAGGTCAGCGCATCCGAACTGGTGATGCCCGCATTCGGGCGGGCGCCGGCAGAATCGCCCTGCCCCTGGCGAGGCGCCGCGGAATTCGCAGGGCTGGCAGATGCCGCGGAAGCGCGCGGTCCGGCGCTGCCTGCACCACGATTCCCGGGAACCGCACCGACGGAGACGCCGGGCGCGGCGGCCGGGGCACCGGCGCCGGGCGCGGGCTCGTAATCCGCGGGAACGAGAAGCTTCGCGGCCAGCAGCTCGAGCCTCATGCGCGGGGAGATGGCGCCGGCCATCTGCTCCAGGGCCTCGTTAATCGTCTCGGCCATCCACGTGAGCTTCGGCAGTCCCAGCGCAGACGCCTGGCGTCGCAGCTCGGCGTCGTCCTCGACGCGCACATCGTCGCTGATAACCGACTCCGCCTGTTCACCGGCCAGCGTGAGAACCATGAGGTCGCGCACGCGGGACAGCAAATCGTCGACGAATTTCTTCGGCTCGTATCCGCCGACGACCACCTTGTTAACGATGCCGTACAGCTTGGCGCCGTCCGAGTCGATAACCGCGTCGATGGCCTCGCCGATCAGGGAATCGGGCGTGAATCCCAGGAGCCGCACCGCGGAATCGTAGGTGATGGTGCCTCCGTCGGCGCCGACCATGAGCTGGTCGAGCACCGACAGCGTGTCTCGCACCGAGCCGCCGCCCGCGCGCATCACAAGGCGCAGCACGCCTTGCTCGGGGGTGATGGACTCCTTGGAGCACACCTCCTCCAGATAAGGTCCCATGATCTCCGGGGGCACGAGGCGGAACGGATAGTGATGGGTGCGCGAACGGATGGTGCCGATGACCTTGTCGGGCTCCGTGGTGGCGAAGATGAACATGACGTTGTCCGGCGGCTCCTCCACGGTTTTCAGCAGCGCATTGAAGCTCTGCGGCGTCACCATATGCGCCTCGTCGAGGATGATGATCTTGTAGCGGTCGCGCGTCGGGCCATAGGTCACGCGGTCGCGCAGGTCGCGCGCGTCCTCGACGCCGTTGTGGCTCGCCGCGTCGATCTCCATCACGTCGATCGACCCCGGGCCGTTGGCGGCCAGCTCGCGGCAGCTGTCGCATTTGCCGCACGGATGGGACGTGGGCCCTTCGACGCAGTTGACGCAGCGGGCGAGGATACGCGCCGAGCTCGTCTTGCCGCAGCCGCGGGGGCCGCTGAACAGATAGGCATGTGTGAGCCTGTTGTTGTCGAGCGCGCGGCACAGCGGCTCCGTGACCTGCCTCTGGCCGATAACGCCATCAAAAGTATCCGGACGATACCGCCGGTACAACGCCAATGCCATCTGACACTCCTTACCTATGGACTTCCAGATTACCGAGCGACATGCCATTGTGAACGGCCCCCATAAGTCCTGTCACGGACAGTCTATCGGACCGGCGCGCGACATGGTCCGCGCACGGAGTCCGAAGCCGCCCGACGCCATGCCTCCCGGCGCGCCCATCGATGCCCCGGATCCGGGCGGTGCCCCTGACGCGAGTATTCCCCGCGACACGGTGACCGTCACGTCCTCGCCATCGAAGGAGCAGGCCTCGAGATATGCGGCGTGCCGTTCGGCAACTGTCCGCGCCTCGGCGCACGATGCCGTGACGTCGGCGCCCTCGCTGCGACGATACGCCGCCGCGAGGGCCGCCTGGTCGGCCGCTGTGCGCACGACGGATTTGGATACCATCGTGCCGCCGACCACCGCGACCGCGCACAGCATCACGGCGATGACGAGCATGACGGTCAGCCCCGCCACGCTGCCCGAGCCTCGCTGTTCCGCGCCACCTTTTCCACATGGTCCTTGTCCGCATGTCATCGGGCTCACCGCACCTAAGGCACGCAGGCGAAGGCGTACCCGGTCACCGTCGCGGGCAGAACCCGCAGCGGATCGGGCACGACCCGCGCCGACACGCGCACATCCACGCCATCGTCGGATACGGTGAGCGACACGCTCGCCCCGTCGTTGACGAGCCGATGCGTCGTCTCCTCCGCCCATTGCGTCACGGCCGGCTGCACCTCCCCGACGGTGGCGGGATCGGCCTGCATCTGCGCCACGATGCGCTGCGCAATAACATGCGCGGCATCCTGGCATTCGATGCGCAGGACGATGGCGCGGCCGAGTGCGCAGACGAGGATGGCGAGGGCGGCGACCGCCGGAAGGATCACGGCGAACTCGGCGGTCACCGCTCCGGCCTGCGGGCGCCGCCCGCACCTGCGGCTTTCGCCGCCTCGGCATGTTGTCCGGCGGTACGATCGCCTGCTCCTCCTCCACATGGCAACCTCGCTTCGCCTTAGGTGACGCTCAGCGCCTTGCTGATGATATTCGTCAGCAGATTGCGCACGGTATCCGATTTGAGAATCGCCATGAGGACGGCGGCGAAACTCGTCGCGGCGACAAGCACGACCGCGTACTCGGCCGTCGTGGCGCCTTCCTCGCGACGGAGAAAATCCCCGTCCATCACCAGGCACCAGGTTTTCAAAAGCCTGTCGCCGACGCTCATATGCTCTTCGCCATCGGATTTGTCGCCATCACCGGTCATGATCAGCGGCACAAAATACTTGCTCATGATGGTCCTTTCGTTTGTAGTGTGGCCCCGCCACATAGCAGGGTTCGTTCGTTGACACGGGCGTATGCGGCCACCGGCAATGGTGTGCAGTGCGGCCCCGTCGCAGCGCCGTCAGTCGACGGCCTTCCGATGGATCCGGCCTCTCCTGCCGGGTTCCCTCGGGGATAGCTGCAAGGATTCCAGAGAGCCACCTCGACACGCCGGGCGACCCGACAATGTGGACGAATCGACGTCGCACGCGCGAGCCTGTGGATAACTCGGGCGGATTACCGCCCGGCGGGCGCACACCGCGTTTTTAACACGCACATGTGCCCGCACACATTCGCCCACGATGATTCACCCCGGCTCCTTGACCGGACCGACGCCCAGGCCCATCCGCGAAGTCCACATTCAGAGCCGCAACCAGAGTCATCCCAGTGCAATAACGCCCCACCCCGCAACGATGGGAATGATTCCGATAACGACGAAGGCCGGCAGGAAGCACAGTCCCATCGGCAACAGCACGCCCGTGGACAGTTTCGCGGCGCCATCGTCGATGGCCTGTGTGCGGTCGCGCTCATCATGCTCGATCGCCGTCTCGATGCGCGGCAGCGGCGACGATCCGTACCGCCACGATGGTTCGAGCACATGGGCGACGGCGCGTAGGACCGCCCGCGCCCCGTCATCGTCCGCCCGGCCATCGCCCGCCCTGCCATCGTCCGTCCCGCCACCGTCCGCCGCATCGAAGGCCACTCCCCACGCGGCGCCCCAGACCACGCCGCGCATCAATCGTGCCGACGCCTCGCACAGACCCGCGCCCACGCGCCCGCCGACGGCCTTGCCCACCGCCTCGAGGGCCCGGGGAATCGATGCGCCCGAGTGGATGCACACGGCCAGGAGTTCCAACAAAATCGGCGCGGTGGGGGTCTCCTGCGCGTCAATCTCAGCGCACCGCCCGACCGCAGCAGGACGCCATCGTCTCAGCACACGCGCCTCGTTCTGCAGAAAACGCCGCATGCACACAGGGCAGAGCTCACCATCCGACGCCCCGGCCACCTGCAGCCGCGAGCGGGCGATATCCGACAGCGACCACAGCACGCCGACCAGCGTGCAGGCTGCGACGCACGCCATCACACACCACGACATAGTCCCTCCTTCCGTGTGTTTTCCGTCCTTTCATCGCGATCGTCCCGCACCCGTCACCCTCCACGGGCGGAAGGCACGGCACCGGCACCGCAGCGTTCGAATCGTTGCGTCACACGCCGCACCCACAGCACGCCCGCGCCCTGGAGCGCAAGCCCGGCAAGAAGCACCGCATACCCGGTGGCGCTTCCCAGCAGGAAGGCCAACGGGCGCGCCGACATCGCCTCGCCCAGCAGCAGCGTGAGCGCAGGCAGCGCCAGCAGCACGCGCACCGTCGCCCGCGGCATGGCAAGTGCCTGGCGACGCAGATTCTCGGCATTCCTGCCACGCGCATACTCGGCGGCCACCGCCTCGAGGCTTTTCGTCGGCTCGCACCCCACGTCATGAGCCACGGCGCAGGCCCAAGCGATGCCATGCGCCGCACGATGCCGCGCCTCGCCGCTTTCCGACCCAGCGTGGGAGTCGAGAACCGTCAAGATCCGACCCGCCGTGAGACGCGATGCGGCGAAGCGATGTCCCGCCTGCTCCTCGAAAGCCTCCTGCAGCCCGGCACCGGAGCGCAATCGGGCGTTCACCGCTCCGATGACGCCGTCGACCCCGTCCCGACCTCCGGACGGAGCAGCACCACGCGGTCTGCCTGCAGGCGGTCCATCTCCACGCGATCTGCCTCTACGCGCACCGACACCAGCGCCAGGCCGCGCGGCAGCATCGTCTCCCAACCGATCGCGTGCCGCGTCGCGCAGTGCGCCGACGCACAGCACAAGGCATATCGCACTGATCATGGCAAGCATGGCCATGATCATCACCTCCTCTTCGATGGAACCGCGTATCCGAAACCATGCGCTCAGCCCGAACCATCCCCGGGCATCCATTGCGACGCCCACGCCTGCCACGCTTCCTCACAGCGGGGCGGTCCGACTCCATTCCAACGCGCCAGCACCCGCCCCTCGAGCCAGCCTTGCGCGCCGGTCGCCAGACACCCGATCTGCGTAATGCGGCGCACGCCCGTGTGGTCACGCTCCACATGCACCACCACGTCGAAGGCGCCCTCGCACATCATCGACAGCGCCGTCGGCGTCATCCCCGCGAGCATACCGAGGGCCGAGAGGCGCGCGGGGAGACGCTCCACACTGTCTGCGTGAATCGTGGCCATTCCGCCGCGATGCCCGGAATTCAAGGCACGCACGAGGTCGGCCACCTCCTCCCCGCGACATTCGCCCAGCACGATGCGGTCGGGACGCATGCGCACGGTGGCCTTGACAAGCGCGGCCAGGCCGATGCCGCCTTTGCCCTCCACATTCGCCTGCCGCGTAACAAGCGATACGCAGTCGAGGTGATGCAGCGCCCCCAGTTCGCGCGTCTCCTCCACCGTCACGATGCGTTCGGCCTGGGGGCAGTGGGCGAGCAACGCCTTGAGCAGCGTGGTTTTGCCGCTTCCTGTGCCGCCGCTGATCAGAATGCTCGCGCGGCCGCGCACCAAGGCGCGCAGCAATGCATGCCATTGCGGCGGGAACATGCCGCGCGAGGCGAGGGCGCCAAGGTCGAGGTCGGAGGCATCCGGCAGGCGGATGCTGATGGCGGCTCCTTGCGGCACGATGGGTTCCATCACGGCGTGGAGTCTGACTCCATCGTATGTGCCGGCGTCGCAGATGGGGCAGGAATCGTCGAGTCTGCGGCCCATCTGCGAACACAGCTGCATTGCGAATGACCGCACCGCTGCGGGCGACGGGAATCCGACCGTCAGCGTGCGCTCCTCCATGCCGTGGCCACGGTCGGCCCACACGCGTCCGTCCGGCGTCACGGCGATGTCGGTGACGCCGCGTTCGCGCACGAGGTCGTCGAGCGGGCCGAACACCATGCCGCCGATCAGGCGCTGATGCGGCTCCTCCCGCTCGCCTCCTTCGTCCACATCAACCAGCCGGGCGCCGCCGACCAAGCCGATGCCCGGCATACGCGTGTCAGGCATACGCGTGTCAGGCATGGTGCGGCCGGTCGCGCCTCGGCCCGCGCCGAGACCGCTCCATCGTCCTAGTCCTGAGGCCATGGTTCCTCCCAATCCCACAGTTCCGTTACATTCCCCAGCACGCGCCCCATCGCGCGCGGCACCGCTTCGATGCCCTCGCCCGACAGCACGCGCGCCGCCAGCCGTTTGTCACGGGGCAGCGGCCCCACAATGTCGTCATCCGACAAGTAGTCGCGCACATCCGTCACCGTCACCGCGCCACGCGACGACGTCTGCGACGCGGGAGCTGCACACAACACGATTTCCTGCGGCGGCATCGTCAGCGCGCGCGACAACGCATCCCTCGCGCCCCGCGCGCAGAGCCGACGCATCCGCCGCGCCTCGTCGATATGGCGACGCGCCCGCACGGCGCCCAGCACGCTGAGCTCGAGCATATGCACGGCGCACACGATGGGGCCGTCCGCGGCATTGTCCGACCGGAACACCTTCCCGCCCCCGACTGCGCCGAGGCTCGCCTCGGCCTCGCTGGAAGAGGCGAAACTGCGCGTTCCGCTCAGCTGGGTGTCACTGAGCCGCGGATCGCATAGCCAGGCGTCACCCCGCATCGTCGGCACGGCGCTTTCAGTGGCGGCGACGGCACCGCCCCATCCCGGCGGTGGCGGCGGCCCATTCGACTGCGCGGCGAGATTCGGCAGCTCGGCGCAATTGGCCAGCGCAGCGTAGTCTGCGGCCCCCTCGTCTCCGTGCAGGCGCCGCCGTGGCGAGGACACGCCGAAGCCGGCCGCCTCCAACCGACCCGGCAGGCTGATGCGGCCCGAATCCACGATCACAATGTCGCAGATATCGCAGAGCGCCCCGAGCGCGGCGGTGATATGCCACCACGATGGCGCGCCCTTGTTCCACGGATCGGCCGGCAGCACCACAATGCCGTTCCAATCGATGAGCTCGCGCGCAAGCGCATCGCCGTCAATGCGGCCCAACGGTGCATCGATGCCGCTCCAGCGCAGGCCGTGCTCGCCTTCGAGCCCGAGCGTCACGTCCAGACCGCCGCCATCGAAGTCAAGGTCGACGAGAGCGCAGCGCAGCCCGGAGGATGCGAGGGTCAGCGCATAACAGGCGGCCGCCACGCTCAGCCCGCATCCGCCGGAGGCCGAGTCGAATTCCACGATGACGGGACGCTCCGGCGCATCGGTCACATCGCTGCCGCGGCGCGGCGGCGCATTCCCCCGACGATTTGTGCGCGGGGTGTCGGAGCGGCTGGCCGATCCCCTGTTGTCTGACGTATTGTCTGGCGCCTGTCGCGCCGATCGTGATGTAAACATGACCTCAGCCAACCATGACGCCCAACGACACGCCGGGGCTTCCGAGCAATGTGGACGAAGGTCGCTTGTAAAAATCGACCCTGTGGATAACTTCGGTTGTCCGCCCGGAACAGGCCGCGACGGATGAGCCATCCGAAGTCAGTCGGCGAGCAATCGACGATGATCGACGATTATCAGAATGGGGTGGCATCGATCGGAGCGGAGATAAAAGTGTCGTTTGGGTTCCCCAACGCTGCCAATGCCCACGCCGATGCACGCGACACTCCGAGGGCATAGACAAATGCACAATTGCGAACAGTAATTTTGCGTTGCGAACACAATTCGCACATGAATACGAACATTTCGATTGAAAAACACCATATTCGTTTAATCGTGAAGATTTCGTTTTTCGGCTTGATTCCTAGCCAAATGAAGCCATAATAGAAGTACAAGCAAAACAGAACAGCGGAGCCCACAAGGTCAATTGGATGAATGAATACCAAATGTTGGGCGGATTTTTAAGGCTTACCGCCACGACAGTGTTGTTGTGTTGAGATTCCGCGCTGTGAGCTTGTATGAGGGGCCCTTCCTCCAGGTTCTGGAGGAAGGGCCTTTTCATGTTCTCCGTCCGAAGTCTTCCCGGATTCGCTTCTCCCCTTCATCGCCCGCCCCCGCCGTCGAAGGCGCACCATCGTGCGCCCTCGTGTGCAATCGCGATGACGGAAGACGCCAGTGGATAAGACCACGCCTCCCTCCTCCCCTCCCCCATAACACTGTGATGGCTTACGGACAGAAATCCCCAGAGAACGGCCCAAAATCGTCGAAAAATGTCCGCAAGGGGGTGGTGCTGTTTTGTTGGACTGCGTTGTCGTTGGTTTTCATTATGCCATGAGTCCGAGCTCGCGTCGCCGCGCGGCGATGCTGGTGCCGAACTCGGTCTTGATGCGT
>Ga0256406_1003871_pt1 | contig 17890 bp, 16 predicted proteins | sample RumenRJG_03DNA_FD_185986 | JGI IMG/M metagenome (GOLD analysis project Ga0256406, IMG submission 185986) | Bovine rumen microbial communities from Lethbridge, Alberta, Canada - RJG_03 | ecosystem: Host-associated > Mammals > Digestive system > Stomach > Rumen | place: Canada: Alberta | collected...
ATCATTTTAAGGACATATATGTATGGTATCCAGTCGCAGGAACGACGGTACCATTACTCAGGAATTGCGGTACCCGTTTGCTGGAACAGCAGTGCAATTCCGGCAGGAATCTTCACACTGGCAATTGCCGATGACCCATTCTACCGGGAGCAGCTCCCTGATTATGATTGGGATATGCATGTATACAGAACTCTCGAGTACATAGGCACTCTGACCGATTACAACAACGCAAAGGGCTTCACTAAAGACGAGCTTGAGTTTATAAATACCTCCGCAGAGCGTATACAGGAACTCTACTATTCAGATGATTCTGTTTACTCTAATGCGGATACCACCAATGAAACAAGGCTCATCATATACAGAAATGCCTATCTTACAGGAAAAATTTCGCTTCAGGAATACAAGGATAAGCTGAGAGAGATGTCTCTTGAAGATCACCGGGAAACTCTCGATGACAATGTCTCTCCTGCCATGGTTCACACACCTCTGGAGTACCTCCTTCTTATAGATTCAGACAACATAGAAGAGGAGGACAGATTCTTCCTGCTGCAGCTCTACGGTCTTTTGATTACATACATGCATCAGACACCTAAGATGGGAAAGATCACATTCCTCCTGTCTTACATGTTTTCCATACTTAAGCATTTTATTGAGATTCCGGGCGGAATTTCATTCGAGCATGTGGGGATCAATCTGATTGCGGCACTTCATCCGCCAACTTACGTGCATACGCTTTGCGTGGCGGACTTTACGAAATGCCTGACAAATCACCTTCTTAAACGCTCGCCTGAACTCTTTATCGGAATGCCGGGCATCAATAGCGCAGATGACGCAAAGAATAATGCAGACAAGATAATTGACTTCGCATATCACGCGGCGCTTTGCCACGACTTCGGCAAACTCTCAATCATCGAGACCATCATTACCTACGGCAGAGATTTGCTCGACGGCGAGAGGCGATTCATCACGGTGCATCCGTCTGTCGGAGCGTACCTCCTGGCACTTGTTCCGACCACTTCGGAATATGCGGACATCGCGCGCGGACATCACAAGTGGTTCGATAATACGGCAGGTTATCCTGAAGACTTCGATCTTGACGCAAGCCCATACAAGACAATTATCAGCATAGTCACCTGTGCAGATTGCCTTGATGCGGCCACAGACTCCGTAGGCAGGAGCTATAAAAAAGGTAAATCCCTCGAGGAACTCATCGATGAATTCAAGGAAGGACGCGGCACACGCTATGCACCGTATGTCGTGGATCTTTTCTCGGATGAATATGTAGTCAGCGAAGTAAGAGATATATTGGAGACTAAGAGAGATATAAACTATCGGGAGACTTATTACGTATTAAAGGATTACGATAATAAGTAATTTCACGTAAGCAGTGTCTTCTCAGGCATAGCGGACTTATCAAACTGGACTATTTCGGTTTGGTATGGTACTTTTTAAGTACGCAGGTATTAAGTTGTTAATGTTGGATAATTGTAGGGATTAGTTTTATGACATTTCAGTATGCATTCGTTTATTTGATCGTGAACGTGGTCTGCTTCCTGTCTGCCATCGTCATTCTGACGAGACTCAACAGCAGTATAGGTAGTGAAGCCGAAAACAAAATCTTCCGTATGATGCTCACCTTCTACATGGCTTTTATAGTCTGTGAGATTATATGGATACTCGGCGTAGGAGGATTTGTCCCGATGAATCCTCGCTTTGTCGGCTTTATTAAAGTCCTCGGCACCATGTTTGTTCCTATTAAGGTCTATTTCTGGCTCCAATATGCAGAGACCAGGTTCGAAAACCCAAGAGCCCACACGCTTAAGTTTAAGCTTATGACCGCAATTCCGATCATAATTATGGTGCTCGTCTACATATCCTCTTTTTGGACCGGCGCAGTAGCAAAGATAGGCGCTGACGGCAGCATCATACCGGGCCCGGCAATCGCCCTGACAGGTCTCATCGACAACATCTACGGTATTGCCGTAGTAGTCCATGCCATCATCCTTATGATAAAGGATAAGGAAGGCTTCAAGAGAAGAGAATATGTAGCGCACATCCTCTTTATCGTCATTTGTACTATCGGAGGCATCACAGATGCGGTTGTATCCAATACGCCGGTTATGCCTCTCGCGATAATGCTCTCCTTCAACGTGCTCTTCATCAACCTGCAGGAGACCAAGATCTTCAACGACGCCCTTACGGGCCTGAACAACAGAAGGCTTGCGGACAGGTTTATAAGCGGTGCGATCGAGGAGTCGGATGAGGGCAAACCTCTTGCCATATTCATGATGGACATAGACAACTTCAAGCATATGAATGACCACTACGGCCACATCGTCGGTGACAAGGCTCTAATCGCAGTGTCTGAGGCCCTTAAGGATACGGTCGCCTCATACCACGGTTTCCTCGCACGCTGGGGCGGAGACGAATTCGTAGTAGCTCTTCCGAATTCAGGCGAATTCGATAATGCGAAGTTTGTCACGGATCTGAGATCGGAAATTGCTACTCTGAGAGAACGCTTCGAGCTTCCGTTCGATATATCGCTTAGTATCGGTCAGGAGATTTGCACGGATAATACAAGATCCCTCTCTGATGTTATAAACAAAGCGGATGAGGCCCTATACAAAGACAAGGCTCGCCTTGCATCATAAAGACAAAACAAGAGGCGGATGCTGATGCATCCGCCCCTTTAAATTTCTGAAAAACCATTAGCCGAGTTCGCTGTTAATCCACTTCTGAAGAGCAGTGAATGTCTCAGGGCCGGCTTCTCCGTCAACTGTTACGCCGAGGAACTCCTGCAGCTTGGAGCTTGTCTCTGCGCCCCAGATTCCGTCCGGTGTTGCTCCGACTTTCTTCTGAAGAGCTGTGATTGTCTCAGGTCCGAGGAGACCGTCTTCCTTTGCTCCGAGAACGTGCTGGAGTGCCTTGATGCTGGAAGGTCCGAACTCACCGTCAACAGTGAGCTTGAGAGCAGCTGCAGCATCTGCAACTTTCTTCTCAGCCTCTGCCTTAACCTCAGCAGCTTTAGCTTCTACCTCAGCCTTAGCCTCTTCTGCCTTCTTCTCTGCCTCAGCCTTAGCCTCAGCAGCAGCTGTCTTGATAGCATCAGCTTCCTTCTGAGCTCTTTCTGTCATAGCCTTGCCTCTGGCTTCGAGGTCTTCCTTTGCAGCCTTTGCTTCTTCGGCTACATTAGTTTCTGTTTCCTGTGCTTTCTTTTTGAATTTATCAAATATTCCCATTTCCTTACCTCTCTGTTTCCTGCAATAATTATAAAAATGTCAGTGCATCTATTATAACCTTTTTCGCCGAAATATCAAATAATATGGTCAGTGATTGCCTCTATAGTGGTGCGGTCTCCGCCTCTAAAAATGCCATCTCGTCATCGCTGAGATAAGGCACGAGCTTCTCCCTCACGCATCTGTGATAATCATCCACCCACTCTATTTCCTCTTGTGTGAGGAGTGATTTATTGATGGCAGCCCTGTCATATGGTGCGAATGTCAGCGGCTCGTTAACGATAAGTCCCTCTTCATCTTTTTTGAAGAGCACGAGGTTCTCCGTCCTGATGCCGTACTCGCCTTCTTTATATATGCCGGGCTCATCGGACATAATCATGCCTGCCTTAAGGCCCGAATCCTTTTCCTGATAATGTCTTATAATCGCGGCATCCTCGTGCACGGAAAGGACATGCCCTACTCCGTGCGCTATTCCGTGGTTGAAATCAAGGCCCACGTCCTTCATAGGTTTTCTGACTATTTCATCAATTTCCTTACCGCTCGTGCCCTCGCGAACTCTCAGAAGTGCCATGGCAATGTGAGATTTTAAAACATAGGTGTAATTGTCCCGCATCTCGTCAGTCAGAGCCCCCACGGCAATCGTCCTGGTGATATCCGTGGTGCCGTCTACGTACTGTCCACCGGAGTCCACGAGGTAGAAGCCCTCAGGTTTTAGTTTTAGCGCCGTATCCGGCTTAGCGTCGTAATGAGCTTTTGCGGCGTTTGGTCCGTATGCGGAAATAGTCGGAAATGACAGTTCTATGAAATCAGGCATCTCAGATCTCAGGCCGTCGAGCTTCCCGGCAACGCTGAGCTCGTTAAGATCTGCACCCTTTTTCATCTCATCCTTGAGCCACTTTATGAATTTGGTAACGGCTGCTCCGTCCTTTATATGAGCATTTCTTGCGCTCTTTATTTCCGTATCATTTTTGACCATCTTGGAAAGCGCTGCCGGCGTGGTCGCAAGATGGGTCTTGGCCGTGTACATCACGGATGTATAGATCTCATAGTTTGCGGTCTTAGGATCCATCCAAATGACGCTACCGTCCGGAATTTCTCCGAGATCATCATAAATGCTGTCGTACGGTCTTATCGTAACTCCTTCAAGAGCCTCAGGAAGAACATCCGTAAGAGCCCCATCCATGAGGTATAACGATACCGAGTCAGGTCCGATAAGAGTGAAGGAATAAAAGACCGGTGTGTAGTCAACATCTGAAGCTCTGAGATTAAAGAGCCATGCGCTCTCGCTTAGATCGGACAGGAGAAGATAATCTGCATTCTCCTTTTTCATCTCGGTTCGCATCTCTTCTATCTTGTCTTCTGCAGACTTTCCTGCAGATGAAAGACTAAGTTCGTACAGTCTGGTCGGAACTATTACAGGTCTTCCGTCCCAGATGCTACCGCCAAGGTCTTCGTCGGTTTTGATCTTTATCCTGCCGTAGTCGTCATCAGATTCTGCATCATCTTCCTCCATTATCTCTATGAAGGCATCCTCGAGGCCAAGCATGAACTCGGCATTTTGTGATTTGCCGTAAAGACCCAAAATAAATTCCGCAGAATCACTCTCTGAAAGGCGGCTCTTTGCAAGATCTGTTATGAACTCCTTGACAGTCGGCACATCCTTCTCACCTATCTTCATAAGACGGATGCCGGATCCCGCAAGCTCCTCGCCCGCCTGGATAAAATACCTTCCGTCCGTCCAAAGATATGCGGCATCATCCGTGATCAGAAGATCACCGGCAGAGCCCGTAAAGCCTGATACGAATTCGCGCACCTTAAAGAAATCGTGCATGTACTCTGACGCATGATAATCAGAAGAAGGGATGAAATATGCATCCATCCCCTCGTCATACATTCTCTCTTGCAGTTTAAATACTTCTTTTTTCATCTTATTTCATTGCAATCAAATCCGGAATCGTCGCCTCGAAGTCAACTCCGTACCAAGGCTTCTTCGGATTCTTCATGGTAACTTCAATGGTGTGAGCCGTGTAGTCTGCGGCAATTCTCATAGCATCCTGCCAGCTGTGACCCTTCATGATCTCACCGATGACCGTGCTCGAGAAGAGGTCTCCCGTGCCATGGAACATCGCACCGATCTTGTCATTCTGATAGCAGTAATACTCGTCCTTGTCCTTGTCATATCCCATGACGCCGGTCTTACCCTCGCTCAGGGAAACTCCCGTAAGCACGCTGATTCTGGCTCCGAGCTTGGTCAGGCGCTCGAGCATTTCCTTTATATAGCTCTCGTCATACTCTTCCTTGTACTCCATGTCGGTCATGATGGAAGCCTCAGTGATATTCGGCACGATGATGTCCGCACATGCACAAAGCTCCGCATTCTTCCTGGCGTACGCCATATCGAAGGCCGGGTAGAGTTTGCCGTTGTCAGCCATAACCGGGTCTACGAATACGATGGTGTCGTCACCCCTCTTGAATGTCTTGAAGAGTTCCTTCATCATGTCGATCTGCTCGATGGTGCCGAGATAGCCCGTATAAATTGCGTCAAACTCAATCTCCTCTTCCACCCACTTCTCGCAGATAGGCTCAATCTGATCGGCCAGATCCTTTACGGTAAAGCTCTTAAAGAGCGTGTGGTTTGAAAGTACAGCCGTCGGCAGTATTACGGTCTCCGTTCCAAGAGCCGAAATCACCGGCAGTGCAATGGTGATTGAGCATTTGCCCAGACAGGAAATATCCTGTATTGTGAGAATTCTTTTCATTAACTTTATATCCCCTTTTATGTATTTGCGATAATCGCCCCACATATTTTATACAATTATCACCTTCATTACCATAAAAAGATGTATTATACTAGTCGTAGTGTAAAAAAAGGTGCAAGAGCGCCTGAAAGTGTAAAGGAATTATTTATGAAGAAGACAAAACTAAGCAAATTGTTAGTTATAGCATTGGTTCTTCTGATGTGCTTTGCGGCCGTATTGGCAGGATGCAGCAAGGAAGAGCCCGAAGAAGAGGCTCCGCCACCTCCACCACCGTCAGATCCGCTGACAGGAGCATTGGTTGAGGACGGATTCGATGAGTCTGCCCTTCAAAGGCGTATCATGGCCTTTGTAGTCGAAAACACTCCTGACGCGAGACCGCAGTGGGGCATGGATGACGAGAATTATCCGCCGGACATCATGCTGCAGGGAGAAGTCGAGGGCGGTATCACCAGAACTCTCTGGTTCTATACGGATTACAAGAAACTGCCTGAGGTCATAGGCCCTACAAGAAGTGCGCGTCCGCCGTTCATCAAATTCTCGGAATTCTTCGACGCAGTGTTTATTCACTGGGGTCAGAGTTATTCCAAGGGTGAATACATAGGCGCCAATAAGATATTCGAGTGGCACGGAGTAGATCACATCAACCAGATGACTCTCGATGACAAGGAAGGCCTGTATGACAGAGACGGCAGCCGCAATGTTTCATCGGAGCATACCGGCATAATCATTACGAAAAATCTCGAGGCCACGCTGAAGAACGAGGGTATACGCGAAACTCCTGACACCGAAGCCATGAGTAAGCTGTATTTCAACGAAGTTGCGACTCCTCCGAGCACGGATACCGCAGAGAAGATCAGCGTCACATACTCTAAGCAGGCCGACTGGGAGACCACGGATTGGGAGTACAATCAGGAAGATGAGATGTATCACACATCCAGCTTCGATAACGATTTCAAGAGAGACAACCTCCTCATCCTCTACGATGAGACCGAATACATCACTAAGGAAGACTACCACGGATCGGGCGGAAGCGTTACCTACTGCGACTATCTCTTCACAGGCGGAAAGGCACAGCTCTTCTCGAAGGGTGCCGTAAAGGAAATCCTTTGGAAAAAGAGCGGTGGCAAACTCCTCCTCATCGATCCTGACTATGATGCTGCAGAGGTATATGCGGCCAACAACGATGAGGATGAAGAAAACGATGTCGAAGGCGTAATAATAGCCGAAGTTCCTCTCAAGGGTGATGACCTGGAAGCGGCCGAAAAGAAGAAGGCCGAGGCCGAGGAAGCCGGTGAGGAATACGTGCCTGAGATGTATGCGGTTCAGACCATCAACAAGGGACGGACCTGGATAGGCTGGATTTCTTCCAACAACGGCGGCAATGTCAATATCACGCCGGGTGATTATACGATCACGATGCCGGGTGAGGAAGCAGAGGCTTCCGAGACCGGCGAGGGCGCCGAGGCAGCTAACGAATAGACTGATAAATAAGATTGGCACAAACAAAACTGCCCGCAGCTTTAAAGCCGCGGGCATGTTTATGTCTGATTTCGCTTTTTTCAAACTACTTTCCTGTGGTGTAGTTATCGAAGTAACCCTGGATGTATACGACAGGTGTTCCCTTGTCTCCCGAGCCCGATGTAAGGTCGCAAAGCGATCCGATAAGATCGGTGAGCTGCCTCGGCGTGGTGCCCTCGGATGCCATATTTCCTACAAGGCTCTCCCCTGTCTTGGACTCAATGGCTTTCGAGATAGCCTCCCTCAGCTCCTCACCCGAAAGCTTCGAGTAATCGTTGTCTGCGAGGTACTTAAGCTTGAGCTCGTTAGGTGTACCTTCGAGACCCGATGTATATGCAGGAGATACAACAGGGTCAGCGAGCTCCCAGATCTTTCCTACAGGATCCTTGAACGCTCCGTCTCCGTAAATCATTACTTCAACGTCCTTACCTGTCCTCTGCTTCATCACCTTCTGGATATCTTCTACCAGAGGCTGACCGTCTCTCGGGAAAAGCTTTACAGTATCCTCAGTAGCCTTGTTGGTGCCGAGAAGTCCGTACCTCTCATTGTATCCGCTGCCGTTTACCGGCTCGGTCAGGATCTCGTCCATGCCGTATACATTGGCTCCCTTGGCCTTGAGGGCATTTCTGGTCCTGAATCTCGTATGTATATCGCAGTTGATTACTTTATCCGTATAATCGAGAATGGCTTCTGCTCTGTTTGAGAAGATAATCTGTGCTTCGGCTCCTGCTTCCTCGATGATTCCTTTGTAGAACTCGATGTAGTCAACACCCGTGAACTGATGCTTGGAATATCCGAAGAGCTCTCTGTATCTGCCTTCTTCCAGGACGTCCGTATACGGATTTACTCCGGACTCAGCTACCTGCTCGTAAGTGAGCAGTGCATTTCCTACTTCGTCTGACGGGTAGCTCAGCATGACGACTACCTTGGATGCCGCCTTTGCCATTCCCCTAAGGCAAATGGAGAATCTGTTTCTTGAGAGAATAGGCCAGACTATGCCGATAGTGCCGCCTCCGAATTTATTCTTTACGTCCTCTGCGATGTCATATACCGATGCGTAATTGCCTTGGCACCTGGCCACGACAGACTCTGTGATGCATACAATATCGCGGTCCCTTACTTCGAATTCACCGGAATCTGCGGCAGCGAGCACGCTGTCTACAACTGCAGCTGCAAGATCATCACCCTCACGAAATATAGGGCACCTGATGCCGCGTGATACTGTTCCTACTAGTCTCTCATTTCCCATAACATTCCTCCGTTATCTCTAATAAAACGACATGTCATTGTACCACTGAAGTCCAATATCCGCAACTACTCCACGGACTTCAGAGACTCCGTCATGGAGATGTTGCTCAGCCTTTTTTGCATGCTGAGGTTGACCAGGAAGGCAAATACGAATGTCAGTATGACTGAAATCACGATGTCCATATTGGTCAGCCTCGGCTCGAAGTACATGACCTTGACCACAATATTATCTATTACGAATTTGAGCAGCCAGCGCCCGAGCGGTATGCCCACAAGAGCCGCTGCTATGCACATAAAGAAGTTCTCCCTGAATACATAGAGCGAGGTCTCGAGGTGGTAAAATCCCAACACTTTGATGGTGGCAATCTCCCTTATCCTCTCCGTTATATTTATATTCGTCAGGTTGTAGAGCACTATGAACGCGAGCAAAGCCGCAGACAGTATTACAACATATATCACGGAGTCGAGGCTCTTCATCATGCGGCTTACGTTGTCTCTGACATCTAGATTGACAGAGACAGCAGCGGCATCGCCGTAGCTCGCGGCCTTGGCGGCAGCATTTCTAATTACCGTCTCATCCTTTTCCTCTTTATCTCCCTCTGCCAGCACGAAGGCTGTCTTAATATCCGGCTTCTTACCGAATCCCTTTTCGTAAGTGGCCTCGCTCATGTATATGTAGTCGTTTACGTAGTTATCGCAGACTCCTGCGACCTTGACCTTCATCTCCTTAAAGCCGTCTTTGATCGTAATCTCATCTCCCGGTTCAATTCCGTAATCGTGCTCCATCTTTCTTACGATTACTACCTCGCCCTCTGCCGGGAAGGCCACAGGCTCACCCGCCCTATGCAGAGTAATAAACCTTCCGAAGTCCTTGCTGTCAGATGCCGTGCAGCTCACATCAAAACTTTTGCCACCCGACTTTATGCTCACCTCGGCTTGGTGGAGGAAGAGAATATCATCTCCCTTTACACCGGCCTCTGCCATATGCTCTTTGAACTCCTCCTGCCTCTCAGCTGTCATGTTCTTACTGAATATTGTGACGAAGTCGTAGATTGAAATCTCATCGAACTGGTAATCCGCAACTTCGGCTATAGTCGTTTTGATGCCCATGCCGGCTATGAGAAGAGCCGTGCAACCGCTTACTCCGATTACCATCATGAGAAATCTCTTTTTGTCTCGGAATATATTTCTTATGGATACCTTGTAGAGAAAACTTATGCGATTCCAAAGCGGCTTGACATACTCAAGAAGTATCTTCTTTCCGGCAGGCGGCGTGCGAGGCCTTATAAGATCAGAAGGCGCCACCTTAAAGTCCTGTCTGAGCGACGACCAAGTCGCTCCCATCGAGCAGATAAGCGCCGCAGCAAGTGACAGAAGGCCGAGAGTCGGGTCTATAACATAGTCCACCTCGTGCGAGAAATCGTACATCATGGTATAGGCATTCCAAATAACGACCGGGAAGACCTTGCAGCCTACAAAGAACCCAACAACGGCACCGAGGAATGCCGCACTTCCCGAGTAGAATAAATACTTCCCTGCAATTGCCGCATCGCTGTATCCGAGCGCCTTCAGCACTCCGATCTGTCCTCTTTGCTCGTCTATCATGCGAGTCATGGTCGTCATACAAACAAGTGCAGCTATCAGGAAGAAGAATATAGGGAATATCTTCGCGATATTATCGACTATGCTCGAATTGCTGTCGAAGGATGAATAACCTCCGTTTTCCGTTCCGGGTATCGCGTAGGAATTGCCCGTCTCCATCTCATCAATCTCATCCTGGGCCTCGTCGATTTTATCCTTTGCATCGGCAAGCTCCTTTTCAGCCTTGGCAAACTCATCCATGGCTTTTGCTTCCTGCTCGTTTATCTCCCTTCTTCCGTCAGCTATATCTTCTCTGGCGGCAGCAATCCTTCTGAGACCGTCTTCTGCTTCCTCGAGCTTTCCTTTTAAATATGAAAGCGTCTTCTCCGTCTCTGTCTTCTTAGGCTTCAGCTCCTTGACGGTCTTATCGGCCTCTTTGATACCGCTGTCTATCTGCTTTATGCCTGCACTAATCTCAGCAATTCCAGCATTCGCCTTGGCCATACCCTCTTGATACGTGGCCTCGTCTATCATGCCGGCCTTGTATGCCTGCTCGAGCTGCTCTTTTTCTTTATTGACATCAGCAAGACTTGCCTCAGCCTCCTTTTTCTTAGTATTTAAATCCTTCTTAGCATTATTCGCCTTGCTGATTCCTCCGTTTATCTTGGCAAGACCGTCCTCTGCCTGCTTGATGCCGGAGTTAAGTTGCTTTATTCCGTCCCTTGTCTCGGATTCTCTGTCATCAAGAGTTTTTTCTGCGTCATTTAACTGTGCCCTAGCATCTGCTATCTGCCTTTCGGCATCAGCCCTCTCGCTTTCGTATTCCGCAAGACCTTCCTCGTAGTCCTTTATCTTCTCATCGAGTTTATCCTGAGCTTCCTTCTTGGCCTTCTCACGTCTCGCATCATTAACTGCCTCGGCCATATCCTTCATGCTGTCCTCAGCATTATCCAGTTTGTCCTCTAGCTCAGGCGTAAATGCCTCTTCATCGCCCTTTAGCTTTACATAAAGCTGGGTGTAGTAGTCCACATCATATGCATCTTCCGGCACGAAAAAGAAGGAGCTTAGGCTGCCGTTTCCTATATCCGTCGCACCTCTCTGGTAATCCAAATATACCGGGGTGTTGACCGTACCTACGATCTTAAACTCCTTCTCCTTGAAGTCCTTTAAAGTGTCTTTATCGTTATCATCGGATAGCTTTATGCTGTCTCCGATCTTATAGCCTTCACTCGTCGTTTTGTAATTATCCACGACGCACTCATTTGCCGCCTCAGGGAGCCTGCCTAATGCGAGCCTCAGAGTATTAATCTTCTTCGGAAGAGATATGGACTTTAGTGGCTCCGAATCGCCGTCACTCGACTCTGCCATAACATCAATCTGAATAGAGCCCTCGGCATCGGATACGCCCTCCCAGCCCTTGGCAAGTTTTACGCTGTCATCATCGGCGCCGTACGACGTGGTTATTTGGTAATCATAGTAATTGTGTTCGTCCATGTAGGTCCTTGCGGTCTTGACCATGGACGCCTTGCAATCTTTTAGACCCGCAAAAAAACCTACGCCCAGAGCGACAATCGAAAAGATAGCTATGTATCTAGCCAGCGATGTCCTGATTTCTCTTAGCGTAGATTTCTTGAGCATATATCTTTATCCAGTGTAAACGGCTTTTATTCTTCCTTTTTCTCAGTGAGGTATTCGGCGGCGCACCACCCGGCCTGACCGTCTACAGTAGTGTAGGCCCAGCCTTCTTCGATCTTTTCCACCTCAATCTCCCGGCCGTATTCCAAAACGCTTACTTCCTCGCTTTCCTTACTCGGACCGTCTCTCAGCATAAGGCCGTCTTCCGAATTAACTACCATAGTCTTCGGAAACTCAGCTTTCTCCTCCTCGGCCGGCTCTTCTGCTTCTTCTGTCTCTCCTGTCTCCTCTTTCTCTGCAAAGTATTCCTGCTTTATAGATTTATACGCTCCCTTAAAGAAGTCCGGTTTTACTTCTGTCGCTAAGTAAAACACCCCGCCTATAAAAGCCAGTAAGAGTAAAATAGTGGGAATAAAAGTCCAAAAGCTTGTCGTCTGTACGACTTCTTCTATACCCTCATCCTCCGGTAATACAGTTTCTTGCTTCGGTTCTTGTTCCGGTACTTTTTCCGGCTCTGTTTCCGCTTCTTTTTCTAGTTCTTTTTCAGCTTCTTCTATTTCTATATTTTTATCTTTATCAATATCTGCCATTAACTTCCTCCGTGTTAGGCCTGTATAAGCACTTAGCACTCTTCAGGACACAGCTTCTTAACCTGCTCAGGTCCTATTATCCTGTTGCAGTAATCTATTACGTTAAGGCTGTGGAGAAGCGAGTGATCCGTAAAGCTCGGGAAGCGGTCGAGGAATGACCAAAGCATGGTCCTAAGCACAAAAACTGTATCCCTCATTCGCCTGTGAAGCCCCGGGTCTCCTTCCTGTAATACTTTTTCCAAAAGAAAACCATTTCCCATTTGCCTGATTAGCTCCTTATCCTATAATCATTCGTCAGCATCCCTGCTTCTCGATTCCTTCCAAATCAAGTCGTAGATCAGAGGATCGCGAAGCAGATGCCTCCATGCCGTCGTCGTGGCCCTTACGAATCTCTCATCGAGCTCCGTCTCTTCTTCTATCATCGGACACGCGTACGGCAATTCAAAATCATTGTATATCATTTCAAGGCTCCCGTCCTCATTAATATGAGGCAGCAGCGGAAATGTCCTGCACTGCATAGGCCTTAAACGCCTTGGACATTTCGGAGGTGTCTTGCACCTCACGAACCAGACCTTGCCGTCCCAAGATGGCGGAAACTCATACTCGTTCGTTATAAGAGCCTCCCATGTCAGCCAGTCATCCTTTTTGTCGTGCACCTTATCCTCTCCCGGGAGCAGCATCATGCCGAGGCTTTCGTCATACTTTGCTGCATTACAGCAAGCCGCACCGCAAATAGTTCCGCAGTCAAAAGGCACCGGTTGCACCCTGTCCAGCAGCCTGTAAATCGCCCTGTAGGTTCTCATCCTAATCGCGCTCTTTATCATCCGTCAATCTTCGATTACCGCATAGCAGCGAGCCGTGAAGCCCGAGCCGTCCTTAACCATAGGAAAACCGCAAACTATAAGCGCACCGGTCGGAGGAACCAGGTCAAGATTTCTCAAAACCTCAATCTGGAATTTCTGCTGATCGAGTATATATGTCTCGCAAGGAAAACCGTCTCTAGCCGCTATGACAGCAGGATCAGTGTCTGTGGTCTCGTGACCTATGGCCGCGATGTTTCTTTCTTCCACCAGATACTTCAGTGCATCGATGCCCCAAGCCGGATAATGCTTATTTCCCTCAGCATCGCAGTTGTCCATATCATCTCTCTTGGACCAATCTGTGCGAAGAGCAACAAATGCGCCTTCCGGAATCTGTCCGTACACACTCTCCCATTCCTTTATATCCTCTGCCGTTGCCGCATAGTCATGGTCGGCCGTAGCCTTATCGCAAATGTCTACAACGCAAAGCGGCATTATAAGTTCCTCTGCGCCAATGGCATCGAGCGGACGCCTACCCTCGACAAAGTGGCAAGGTGCATCCACATGAGTTCCGTACTGGCTTACGATTGTGTATGTGTTGGCATAAAAGCCATGCTCCTTGTAATTGTACAGAGTCTCATCAATCATGTCAGTGAATCCCGACCAGTGAGGAGTGTCAGGCGACACCACATGTGACAGTTCAACTACCCTGCATGTTTTCTTAAGTTCCGCGAGTAAATCCCAAAGTCTGCTTCCCATAGCAAAGGCTCCTTTCTTTCTCCGTTATCCGAATTAAGACTGTAGTTCTCCGTCCAAATACCTTGCCTTTATATTCTCCTTCGTCCCGATATAGCAAAATCTCTCGACCGTCTTCGCCGGAGTCAGTTTCCCAGCCTCATCCGAAAGACCGTCTATGACAAGAGCGTCGAAGGCAAATCCCTTTTCAAATGCGCCCGTCTTGCCGAAGACGGCACCACCGCTTTTGGTCGCCATCCAAAATGCCTCAGGAAAACTAATCTTGCGATTGCCTTCAGGCTCGTAAAACTCTTTCAGTTTGGATAGCTGCACGGCTCTCGCTGCCTGAGTATACACACCTATATGATGACCTGCGGAAATGTCGCTTCCGAGTCCGATGTTTACTCCCTTATCCAAAAGACTTCCCGTCTCCATGATGCCGGCGATTATGCTCACCGTCGCATCAGGGCAGTGCGCAGCGAATCCGCCATACTTCTTCAAAATCTCAATGTCTTCCTTTTTAGGGAATATGAAGTGGCCGCCGATTAACAGTCCGTGACCGAGGAGGCCCGCCTTCTCATAAATCTCAGTATCGCAGGAGCATTCAGGGAATAATATTCCTGCCTGCTCAGCCTCCCACTTCGACTCCACCAGATGAGTCTGCACTCCGACCTCGTACTTCTCGGCCAGTCTCCCGAGCCTGCTGAGTAAGTCTCCCGTGCAAGTCGGCGCAAACCTCGGAGTAAGTATCGGCTTTGCATGTTTATTACTACTGTATCTTTCGAGGAAGGCCTCGGTTTCCCTTATCGATGCTTCGGTGTCCTCTACCAAATCTTCCAAAGCATCTCTATTCATATTCACCTTACCGACGAAAGCCTTCATGCCCTTACTTTCCATTTTTTCAATAAGGTATGAAGTAGCTTCGCTATGGATGGTCCCGTATACGCAGGCATGCATTGTGCCGTTTGCCAGCATGTCGTCGACGAATGCATCATACACGGACTTTGCAAATTCAATATCCGCGAATCTAGCCTCCATAGGGAAGGTGCACTTGTAGAGCCAGTCGTACAGCAAGAGGTCCATCTCAAGCCCGCGGTTTAGATACTGCGGCGCGTGCACGTGAAGATCCGTAAATGCCGGAATCAGCACGGCATCACCGTAGTCGATCATCTCAGCCCCGCGAAGGTCCTCCGGCACTTCCTGCCATATCCCCTGCACGAGCCCATTCTCGACTCCTATATAGCTGTCTTCGTAAACCGCCAGATGCTCCCTGTCCTCAGAGAACACTATGTCAGCATGTATCAGTTTCATTTGTTATTTCCCTTAAATGTGCATTTTGCACTTAAATAATAATCTTACGCTTGTCCGAATCTGCCGCCGGCCTGTATAGCACGAACTTCCTTCCGATGGCCTGCACGAACTCAGCACCGATCTCAGCAGCAATTTCATTTGCCGTCTCCTTCGGATTGAGAATTGCCCCGTCCTGTATCTGCACCTTGATAAGCTCATGCACCGCAAGGTAATCGTCAATTGCCGAGATGACATTCGGCGTCACCTCTTCCTTTCCGATCATCACGGTCGGCTTGATCTCCTGCGCCATTTTCTTCAGTTCACTTCTTTGCTTTCCTGTTATCATTCTTTGAATTATCCTTTCTCATATGCATATCTTGGATAGTTATCTTCTTCTACGTATATGATGCCCCTCTTCACAAAACCGAGCTTCGTCAGGAGGTTTTGCATCGTCTTATTATCCGAATGCGTATCCGCCCTAAGGTGACCGCATTGGTCAAATGCCCAGTCGAAACAAAATCTCCCGACTCCCTTTACCGTTCCGTCACTTGCGATGCGATGAATCACGCCGTAGGCATCATCGTTTGCCCAGTTGCCGTCCTCTATTACCCTGTATGTCGGCTCGATATCCTTTCCCTGATTATAATAGAAAACTCCGACAATTCGGCCCTCATCTTCGCAAACATAGCTGTGCCCCAGCCTGATATCTTCGCAAATCAAATCCTCGGGCGGCCAGTTCGTCGGTCCCCACTGATTCGGATTGCCGTTCGCTGCCATATACTCCCTGGCAAACGCGTAAATTTCCATTACTCTATTCAAATCTTTTTCCGTTGTTTTTCTTATGTTCATAGTTCAGTATATACCGTTCCTTGCTTGCCGCGGTCGGATCTCATCAGTGACATGTGATCCACTGTCATCGAAAGGCCCTTGTGCTCCGAAAGCACATCTTCCGGCAAATCTGTAAGCTCTCCCTCCGCTCTTCTGATAATCGTAATGTGCGGCGTAAATCTTTTCTTGTCGAAGGGAATGCCCGCATCTGCAAGTGCGCGCCTCAGCCTCCTCGCAACCGCATTAAGCGGTGGGCTTTGCTCTATTCCTACCCACCAAAGATCTCTGAAAGCACCTACACCGTCAAGCGCGATATTGAAAGGCCTTAGTTCTATGCTGTCCACAATCTGCTTCACGTAATCCGGGTCATCGTAGTCTCCGATAAACGCAAGCGTCAAATGCATATTATCTTCAGGCGTATCTTTTCCGCGCAAGCCATGCTCCCTCATGACATCTTGGATGTCCATGAGTGCTTCCTTCATCTCTTCACTTAAGTTAATCGCAATAAACAGTCTCATTAGCTTTGCATTATCTACTTTGATGCGAGCTTGCTCATAAACTTCTCGGTATTTACTACGAAACGTTCATGAACACCCTCACCGATAAGTCCGGCATCATCATAGGCCGCAACATTAAACACAAGCCTGCGTCCGTCGATTTCAACAAGCTCACTCTCCGCTTTTATTTTGGCACCGAGAGGACTGGCAGAAACATGCTTTACATTCATCAGCGTTCCGACAGTCGTGCAGCCATCTTCTACGAGACCTTCCACGCTCTCCCATGCCGCGTGCTCAATGAGCCTAATCATGGCAGGAGTTGCGTATACCGCAAGTCCGCCGCTACCTACTACTTCGGCAGTCACTTCCTCAGTCACTACTTCTTCCTTAACACATTTGATTCCTGTTTCTAGCATTATTGTTTTTCCTCCTAGTGGCTTTTTATAAACTCAAGTACTTGCTCCCTGTTTTTCAGGGCCGCTCCTGCGCCGACTGCCGTAGAGCAAATCGCACCGCATGCATTTGCGAAAACAAGTGCGTCTTTGATGCTGCTTCCCCTGATTATTTCAGATGCGAATCCTGCAAGGAGATTATCTCCTGCGCCGGTCGCATCCACAGCATCTATATCAAATGCAGGCAGATATATTGTCTCTTCTTTGTTTTTAAAGAAGCAACCTTTATCACCCAGCTTTATTATCACATTATTTGCGCCCATCTCAAGAAATACATCCGCCATCCTTTCGGGATCACTTTCTCCCGTGCAGTACCGAGCCTCATCCTCATTTGGCGTGATGTAGTCTATCATCGGAAGTGATTCTGAAATATCTTCCAAGCGAAGCTTTGTGAAGTTCGGAAGCTTGGTATCTGCAAAGATGAGAATCCCGCATGAGCGCGCGGTTTCAACTACTTTCTTTATGACCTCGGGACTGTCAAAAGGTGCTCTGAAAAGAGAACCAAGTGCAACTGACTTGGCATCCGTAAAGAGTTCAGGATGCATGTCCGGTCGGAAATTGTATTTATGCGCCTTGTTCGTAATAGACTTTCGACTGCCGTCATCCGCCACAAACATCGTTGTGATAGGAGTGGCATTATCATCTGAGCGTATTATCCTTTCGGTATCCACGCCATACTTTTCAAGATCTGTCGCTATCACATCTCCCGCGTGGTCGTTTC
>Ga0256406_1003872_pt1 | contig 17885 bp, 15 predicted proteins | sample RumenRJG_03DNA_FD_185986 | JGI IMG/M metagenome (GOLD analysis project Ga0256406, IMG submission 185986) | Bovine rumen microbial communities from Lethbridge, Alberta, Canada - RJG_03 | ecosystem: Host-associated > Mammals > Digestive system > Stomach > Rumen | place: Canada: Alberta | collected...
AAAATTACGTGATTACAGTTTGGCTTTACCTTCTCCTGCTGGCTGCACTTCTTCTGCATCCGGATGCAGCACTCTCAAGTCGCCCTGACGTGGGTCTTGACCTACTGGGCACTGTGAGAAGTCGAGACAAGCCTCCTTGCCACACATCGACCGCCACTTGTTCTTCAATGCCCACTTAGCCGGATATTTCACATACTTGTGCATCACCGGGCTGGCAGTACCGACCATCCAGCAGTTCTTCGGGCAGCTGCGCACGGCGTCACGTACATTCTGTGCCTGCTCACTCTCCCAGATCTCCATGAATGGTTTCTCATGGATATTACCCATGGAACCTTCGAAATACTTCGTCTCCATTCCATTGCAAGGCAGCACCTCACCCCATGGATCGATGAAGAAGTTGGCAGAACCTGCCTCACAAGGCAACATGCGTTTGCCTCCCTCAATGTAGTTGATGAGTCCCATGTTGAACCAAGCACGGAACCAGCTCTTCGGGTGCTTCTCCTTCAACTGCCACTCAATGAGCTGTTTGAAGTTATTGCATACCTCATCCTTGTTGGTAATCTGGTTGTCGTACTTATGGAAATAGAATGAGTTGTGGAAGGCGGCGGTAGCGAACTCCATACCCATTGACAGCGACAGCTGATAGAGCGACAGCATATCCTTGGAGTTGTTATTGCTCACAGTACATCCGAAACCAATGTCTTTCAGTCCCATGTGTTTCAGGGTTAGCAATGTGCGCAATCCCTTGTCGAAGCCACCGGCATGACCACGGAGCTCATCGTTCTTCTGGCTCAGTCCCTCGATAGATATACGGATACCAATATTCGGGAAGCGCTTAGCAAGAGCCACCACACGATCTTCGAACCAGCCCGAAGTAGAAATGACGATACGGTTGGTGTGCTTATAGCACTCTTCAACAATTTCCGGAAGATCTTCACGAATGAACGGCTCACCACCTGTCAAGTTGATGAACTTCAGGTCAGGCAGACACTTCAGATCCTCTGCCTTCAATTCCTCTTTACGATTTGTTGGGTTCTTCCAAATGTTGCACATCACGCACCGCATCGGGCAGCGGTACGTCAAAATGATACTTGCGTCTGTTGGACGCGGAATTCTATTATTACTCATAATGTTAATGATTATTCTTCTTATTTATCTACTTGCCACGGACTACACAGACTTCACAGACTTTTTTTCTAAGAAAGTCCGTGCCGTCTGTGTCGTCCGTTGCTACAATTAATACGTCCGTGCCGTTTGTGGCTATTGACCTTGATAAATTCTCATGATATTCTTGTAGTACTCCTCCGCATTATACCGCTGCATGGACTCATCGGCAATCTGCTTATAATCAAATGTGGCATCCCACATCTGCTGTATCTTGTCTTTCAGGTTTTTGGCATCCTTACTTGTAAATGTCATGCCCGTCTTACCCTCCCGAATCAGTTCTGGTATACCACCGATTCTTGCACCCAGCACAGGAGTACCAAGACATTCAGCCTCAATGACCGATAGCGGGTTGTTCTCGTACCACTCTGACGGGATGACAGAGAAGCGGGCACCCCCGACCAATCGCTTGATGTCGTCCCACTGTTTGAAGCCCACAAACTCAACGTTGTCGTGAGCGACGGTCTTCAACTCGTCCATCATTGGACCACCCCCGATGACCACAAGACGATAGGGAAGCAGGTTAGCCGCCTCTATCAGTGTCTTCACACCTTTCTCGTGGCTCAACCGGCCTACATAAGCATAGTAGTCACCCTTATGATAGCTGTCCGTCCGCTTACACTTCTCAATGTCGATGAAGTTGCACAGAGTCGTGATCTTCGACTTATCGAATCCTCCTTGCACCATCTTGTCTGCCATAAACTGGCTCGGGCACACAAAGGCATCGGTATCATTCTCTAACCGTACTCTGTTCCATTTCACTGCCTCGCGATAGCCAATCCAACTGCCGAGCTTTCCTCCCTTCATACAGGAATACTTTAAACAGTTCTTCTTGTTAGCACTGCTACCAAAACACAGCTCGCAGTTGTCACCGTTACGCATGCAGTCATAGCGTGGGCACAGCAACTTATAGTCGTGCAGCGTCCATACAACCCGCACGCCATGCTCATGAGCTATCTCTCCGATGATCGGTGAGAGTTGAGTATGGATGTTGTTGAGATGCACTACGTCCGGCTTGAAATCTTCAAGTAGCTGCGTGAACTTCTTCTTCATCTCCCCGTCACCGAAAGGCCGCGTGAAAGCCTTCAGCTTACTCATGTTCGACGGGAAGTATTTCTTCCAAGGTGTGTCAAGATTCTCCGAAAAGTCCATAGCGAACACGGCAACTTCATGCCCGTGCGTCTTCAGCAACTGCTCTAAGTTAAGCATATAGATGCAGTCACCGCCTCGGCGGTAATAGAACTTATTTGCTAACAGTATCTTCATAACGCTAACTATTTCTTTTATTATTGTTTGGGTGCAAAGTTACAGAATCCTTTCCAAATGCAACTTTGGCGTTGAGACGTCTACCTTTTTCATCAGTTTTTTCTTGATTTGTGTCGCTTTTGAAGAGCCTTTCGTCAATATAGTGATCTTACTATTGTCACCACTCCAATCTCTATACTTAGCAATGCTGTCTTTAGAAGTCGCAAGTATAGTCTTTTCTTCTTTGATCCAATGACAATGCTTTAGATACTGGCCACTGTAGATGTACACAATATTGTTCATCATACCTGCCGGCTTCCTAAGACCACAAAAATAACTATCACCAAAGAATGTATTATTACTGATGTCCAATGGCTTTTCAAGGTTCTCATAACTCAATATCTGTGCGTCCCGTGCTTCCGGAGAGTCAAAGTCATTCCAACCATTGTCAATGCAGATATTACCGGTAAAATGACAGTTGTCATAATTGAGTAAACTCTTGTCTTTGGGATTCAGAAAATGCTCAAAAGCTTGCCGACAATGATAAATGACATTATTCTTGATAGTAATATTCTTCTGACCATTCGTGATGTTACCGTTAGCCTGTATTGTTGTGCCACAGTCGTATGTCCTTGAAATAACACAGTTCTCAACACTATTATCATGTGTGCCCGACCAAAACTCAATACCATTTCCAAAACGGACCCATCGGCTAAAGCCAATCTGGACTGAACCGCCAATAACGTCTAATCGACAACCCTTAACTGTACACCCAGTAAGGGCGCACATTCCATGCATAGCAAAGCCCATGACTACGATGCCTTCTATGTCGCAGTTCGTTATGCTGCTTACCCCATGTGCTCTCACAGGCAAACAGATATGTCCTAACAGCCTCGGATCTGATCCTTTGTAATAGAGATACCGGAAAGAGTTCTTATGGAGCTGGCTCTTCAGATAGACTGAATCCACAAAAATATCGCCATTGTTCTTGAGGAGATCTATTCTTTTCACGACATGGCCGATGATCGTATCCGCTTTGGGTACATAGATACATCCGATATCGTTCCAAGCAGCTAAGGAGTCAGCCTCGTTCGTCTTGAATCCAGCAAAGTTAGAGGCATCCTTCAAGTCGAGCATCCAACAGTTCCGGCTTGCATTGTAGCTCCACTGGTTCACGTCTTTCAGCACCTTGAACCCACAGAGCACAGGTCTCGCTCCATTCCCGTATGCCGATATCTTCGAGTTCTTCAGTCCTGAGATATTCTCAAAGAACACATCGCCCCTACACAGCCGAATATCAAGGTTCCCCTTGGACATCTTGAGTATAGAGTATATTGTCTTCCGTGGCGCAGCTAACGTTCCCGGATTATTGTCGTTGCCGTTCGTGGAGGAAACGTAATAGACCTTCTTCTCAACCGCAGTGACGCTCGTTGCCGCCAGTAAAAATAAGGATAACAAGAACTGTCGTATTAACATTTTCATAGCACTAATAGTATCACTACTTTGAGATAAAAGAACTTATTTGTTAACAGTATTCTCATAAACATTGATTAAAGCCTGTGCAGAGTGTGTACTTGTAAGTTTGTCACGATACGAGATGCACCTCTTCACGTACTCTTCATTATTGTCTATCAATTCTTTAATGTCGTTCTCATCCCATTCATCCTTTACTATTCCTAAATGCTCTTTAGCAATATAACCAGCAGAGGATGGCTGACGGTTAGTGAGTATTGGCGTTCCAGAGACAATACTCTCAGGAATGGAGACCATATTAAGATCCTGACGAGTGTTAACCAAGAATGCCATTGAATATCGAATGTAGCTATTTAATGTCGCTTGTGGCAGAAATCCCAAGAAGTCAACGACATTTTCCAAAGACAGTTCATGCACAAGTTTCCTTAGCAGAGGTTCTTCCTCCCCACGTCCTGCTATAAGTAGTCTGATATCTTGATAGCCTTCCAATTGATGAAACTTTGCGAAGATTCTGATAATACCATCAACATTCTTCCGGTATATCAACTGCGAAGAACTAATTATCTGCCGTCTCTTCTCTCTAGAGAAAAGAAATTTGTCAATGTTGATGCCGTGGTCAACAATCGTTTTGACAGTTTGCAGCATATACGGATGAATGAAGTGGTATGCCTTATCTGAACGGGGTACTACAGCTCTAACTCTTCTCATTAATGTCCTCGCAATAAGGTTATGCCAGATCTTTGACGGAATCTCATGCATCTTTCTTTGATGAGCTGTAAGTTCTTGCCATATTATCGCCTTTTGGGGACAAATCAAAGAAGCGAATAAAGAATGAAAACTGAAAGTCTCGCTTGAGATAACTAAATCATATTCGCTGTTATGTCTCTTCAACCAATGCCACATCTCAATGGAAAGAGGCAAAGCGTAAGATAGAATTCTTGTTCCGACAGATTTCATGAAGATAACAGGAAAATCATAAGTTTCTTCACAAGTAGGCCGATAATCGTCCATTGCTATCAGGGTAACATCGTGCCCAAGTTTTTTAAAGCCAAGACACATACCATAGATCATCGTGTCTTTGATTGTCTTTACCTTTGGAAGGATGCCATCAGTTGCTGTGAACAAGATAGGGTTCAGAATTAGAATCTTCATGCTGCCCTCCTTTCAAAATTACAGTTTGTAATTGAATGGAAAGCGGTTCTGTTAGTTCCTATAACTACGCAAATGTTATTTTTTTGTGGGGGGGGGTAGATATTACACTCTTATTTATATTCAGCATAACTTTCAGTACTTCTACTGATTTGATCCTTTCTTCTTGGATAATTGCATTTACCTCACGATAATCAATCAGCTCATCAGCAATATCCAAGTCATTGACGTTGTAAGCGATTCTGTTTGTTAGACCTACCAACTTCAATAAACTCTGGTTTCTCGTTGATGTTCCGTTTTCCGGCAATACCTCTACAAACTGCTTGTTGAAGTTGATAGCAAAGCAGGTACCATGGAAGGAATCAGTAACAAGATAGGTGCAATACTTGATAGCAGAAAGGAAGTCACCTAAATCGGGAAGATAAATGAGTTTGCCGCCACGAGTAATCTGGTGCAAACTTGGACTTACCCTATAGAGTTTTAGCCCTTTCTTCTTAGCTAACGCCTTAGCATATTCATTGACCTTGGGATTGTTATGAATCTGGTAGATAAGAACGTAGCCCTGCGCTCTGTCTTGTTTGATGAACTTGCTCCACTCATCTTTATTAAGCAGTAACGTAGGATCTATGACCTGTCCATCGCATGCAATATCCCACTTATCAAGTATCGCCTTAGCACTATCTTCCCTGACCGTGATATGATTATATCTTGTGAGAAGTCGCTTGAAGGTTGATTCTATCTCGTCATTAAAGACCGTCTTCCCGAAACTCGCGGCATAGGCTACTTTGGGCGTAGCATCATCTACAAAGTCCAAGAAGTAATGAGCATCGTATGGCTCCGTCAGTACCGGTCCCCATACTTGGTCACTTCCCGTCATAAACACATCAGCAGATAGCTTCCGCAGGTCAGCATCACGAGAGCATCTCTCAGTCATCTTAAGATATGTCTTGCGCATCTTGTCGAATTTCACCTGTGCAAGCCACTCCATTGGGAAACGTATCATAATATAGAGCAGTTTCTTCAATGGATTGCCATAGCCACTTTTGTGGTTGACATTAGCCAATACGGCCTTCAATCCGCGCTCATCCTTACGCTGATAATCGATGATTTCAGCATTATGCCCCAATCGCTCCAAAACTTTTAGAGTGGCTATGGACTGCAGCAACGATCCATAGTTAGAAGGACCGTGACGAGTGATTACTTTAATGTTCATGTCTACTCGAATTTATCAGCCTCGAACTCCCTCTGTCGCTTCCTCAATACAATCTTTGCCATCGTTACAGGGAAAAGCGAATAGGCAATGACGCGTAATTTCCAGTTGGAACAGATCTTGGAATGGAAAAAGACAGGGATAGCCATTCTTCTCATATTCCGAATGCAATCATTGTACTCTTTCTGATATTGGTCCTTGGCGTGAGCAGAGACAATATACGAAAGAAGGAAGAAGTTGTTGTTCCAGATATGCCAATCACAAGCTCTTTCAAGGGCACGAGATTTGATAACGAGGTTGTCCTTTATATAGTGAATGTTGTTCAGAGCATTGATGCCATTCTTGATCTCCTTCACAGTTGTGCCACTGTTGGGGTTATTCAGACGATAGTTATAGACCTTCTTATGTCCTACTGCCACCTTCTTCGAATATTGGGCCGCAAAACATGAGAAATACAGGCCTTCACCGAACCATGGCACGGAAAAAGTAAGATTGTGCTTTCTCAAGATGTCGGTCTTATACAGTTTATTCCATGGACCGATAGGTGTCTCGATGTAGACAATGCCACATGCTGCTCTTTCACCAGAACAGACACGAATGCTTTCAACCTCGTTCTGATTGCGGTCACGAGTAGTGAAAACGCAATCCGTCATTGCCATATCGCAATCATTCTTCTCTAGGAGGTTTACGAGATATTCAACACAATCCAACTCCAACCAGTCATCGCCATCTGCAAGCATAAGATACTCGCCTGTAGCCTTAGCTAAGCCGGTATTACGAGCGCCGCAGCATCCTTTATTCTTCTCATGGATGGAGACGACTCTCTTGTCTTTGGCCGCATAATCATCAGCTATCTTTCCACAATTATCCGGCGATTCGTCATCCACGAGAATAAGCTCAACATCCTTGTATGTCTGGTTGAGAACAGACTCAACCAGTTTTACCATGTATTGCTCCGACTTATAAAGGGGAACAACAATAGAAACCTTTTTCATATTCGACAACTAACTTTTTGTGATTATGCCACGTCCTCCCGACATATACAATGTCTGACCTACAATGGTATCACCTAAATTGCTCACAAGCATCTTCGCATATTCAGCAACTTCTTCAGGCAAGGTATATCTCTCGATTGGATTATCAGAAGTATAGATACTTCCTTCTATTAAATCGTCCTGCATAGTTGTTGCAGTTGGACCAGGACCTATGGCGTTTACAATAATGCCTTTCATCAAAAGTTTCTGAGCAAGACCTTCGACGAATCCAGACAGGCCACGCTTAGAAAGTCTATATGGAGACCAGGATGTTTCAAGAGCACTTTGAGAGGAGATTATCAAGATATGTCCCTTGACATCATTTGAGATCATATATTTAGCCATGGACTGGCAAATAAAATATGTTCCTTTTAGATTCACATTCATCACCTTGTCGTATTCGTCTTCCTTCACATTCAAGAAATCGAATCCGCTCCTCTTAGTATGAATTCCATGGCTGCATACGAGAATATCTATCTTTCCAAAGATCCCGGCAGCTTCTGCTATTTTTGCTGGAAAACTCTGAACATCCATCATATTGATCACAATGTGAGAGCATTCTCCTCCCAACTCTTTGCATTTATCTTGCAGCTTTGCCTCATTCGTTCCTGCGATGATCACCTTGCAACCACAGTCCAGGTACTTTCTGGCAATAGCCATTCCTATACCACCGGAGCCACCTGTGATCAAAGCAACCTTACCTTTCAGCAGGTCCCCATTCTCATGGACGGTCGTAATAGGAATCTCCTTCTTCCATTTAAAGATCGAGCCAATGATGAACACGGCTCCTTTAATCCTTTGTTTTATTGATTTCATATATCAGATTCCTTTTAATCAAAATCGTATACTGTTCTCCACATTCCCTCGAAGCATTTACTGCTGTCCTCCGAAACAACCTTAGCAGGCACACCTACTGCTACACAGTTATCTGGGATATCTCTAATGACCACAGCATTCGCACCAACCACGGCATGACTACCAAGTGTAATATTGCCGATAATCTTAGCACCCGCGAAAGCAACGACATGGTCTGCCAAGGTTGGCACACCGGCGTGTTTACCAGCAGTTACCCTACCGATGGTAACTCCTTGATGGATCGTACAATTTTCTCCAATTACAGCACTCCGTGCTATAACGATACAAGAGAAATGATGCATCATAATACCCCCCCCCTACGCTTGTGCCTAAGGGCAACTGAATGCCGGACAAACAAGCCTGGAGCTTATAAATCAATCGAATAGGAATGCACGCTATCTTCGCGAAGATGTTATTCTTGATGTAAAGCCACGTACCTATCCGAAACCAAAAGGTGGTAATGAATGAAGGATGAGTAAAAATGGCAAAAGCCGAGAAGCCATGTCCTCTATACCTCCCATAATCCATCTTTAATCGCCTTAAGGATTCTTTCAAAGAAATGTGTTCTGTCATAAAATTCGAATATATTAAATGTTCGAAAGTAAAGCTATTGCAAATAACAAGAATTGCGATCTATATAGACTTAGTCGCATGTGCTTACTTCCTTCGATTTGTACTCTCGTTCATAAGCGGATAATTCTTCCATGGTCTCTCTTACAATACCAGAAGACTTATAGAAGTAGCCTTTGGCTTTACCCCGTTGGAAAAGAAACTTATTGAAAGGAACGGATCCATGCTCTATCTTGTTGGTTTTATACGAAAGGAAATCGTTGATTAGAACATCAAACTTTAGCTTATGATCCCTAAATGCCCTATCGAACATAAAAAGCGTATCAAGGTTGACCAAAACCAGATCCTTTATACAAAAATTGTCGTCTATATTTCTTGATGATAAAATCTCTCTGAATTTATTATTGAGATAATAGTTAATACCCTCAAGATCAAAGCTACTTTCCGTATATACAAGAACAGGATAGATCTTGAATTTTTCGTTAGAGGGCAATAACTTCTCAAGTCTTTTCTCAATGACATTGGCTATCTGTGTAACTCCCTTAGGTTTACCCTTCTCGGTCTGAACAAGTTCTAAGTTTATCTTGCTGATGATAGTGTCAAAATCTCCACTCTCTTTGACCTTAGCACTTAGCTGGACATCCTTGAACTCAAATACGAAAACTCTTTGAGCCTTAATCGCTATCATATCAGGCATTCCATCACCATAACTCTGTTTCAATTGTTCACCTGTCCATATTTGATAACGTTTGTCGGTCAAAATCCCCTTCATGATGAGATAAAACAAGTATTTCTCAGTAAAACGCTGGCCTATCATCTGCTTTAGTTGAACATAAACTTGACCTGGAGTCCCTTTTATTTGTTGCTTCTTAGATAAAATTGACGCCATGTCAAAGATCATGGAATGGAAAAGCTTGTCAGTGAAGAACTTTATATAGAGTATACAATAAGTACTACTGTCTACTTTAAATACAGGGTATTCCTGGATGTTCGGGTCACTGCCCTCCCAATAGGAGTCATTAGTGTTTATACTCAAATTATCAAGGAAATCACACATAGCAGAAGATTTATCTGCTCTAATTATATTTGTACGTTGGCCTCTTTTTGTGGTAAGTTCTGAAACTATTGAAAAGATATGCTCAAGATACATCGAAGGATCGGAGCAATGTCTCCCCAGCAAGAATACTTTGACATAATTTGAGAAGTCTTTATCTTGGGATGCAAAGTCAATCAAGAATAGCTTACCTTTTGCAAGCTCCATCATGGGCTCCTTAATAGACCCTACCGTATTAGTCTTCATGGCCCAAGGCATATAGTAATGTAGCATACCGTCAGGCGTATTCATTGACTTCTGCGCCATTTCATTTCCCGCCAAATAGTTGTCACATTCAATTAGATACGCTTTAAATAGCCTTGTCTTTTCTTCTTTGCTTAGTTTATGCCTATTCTTGTTAGGCATGGACAAAAGGCATTTAACCGTATCGAGTAAAGATGAGACATTAACATATAGCTCTGACCTATCGACGAAAGAGCCTAAAAAATCCGTGATCCGATGCTGCAAGTCTGGTTCAAAGCTAAACATTAGAGGAGCGAGAATATGTATGTCGGTCTCATCTATTGTAAGATTTTGCTTCAAATTTACTATGTACGATAACCATACCACAGAGTCGCATGTTGGCAAGCCCGAAACCAATTCCTCTATGGTTTCTTTTCCGTAAGGATACAACTGTGAATAAGAAAGTCCACGCACTATTTTTAAGCTCATGTCAATCATAAAGAACGCCTTTTACCTGTTTAATATCCACTCAGCTTATTGTCTCTAAGATACTTATCAATATCAAGCCTCTCGATCTTTAATCCATTCTTAACAAGATGGGCATAGAATGATACAGTGCCAAAGTGGCTTTCTATTTTTCTTTTCAAGTAGATGCTATCAGGTGTCGAATCAAACTGATCCTGCGAAGGGACAATCTTAAAACAAGACAAGATTTTATTTGTATCATCTATAGATAAATGCCCTTTAGTGTATTTAATGAACTCATCTTCAAGAAGCATACGTACGCGGTGTCGCTGGTTATAATCATGACTCCAGAGATAGGATGCATTTATAAAGTTGCAAACTGGAGAATTATGAGAACAAAGATCCGCTCCATTGAAATGCTCAGAAGCAACAAATCTACTGAAACATTTTTTTAGTTGCATATTTAACTCTTGCTTATCTATTATGCATACAGGATAGATGTGATCTTCACCATTGCTCTGATCGGTCCACTCGTAGGGGTACATTGAACTGAGGATTTGCGCTATAACAATACAATGACTTGTGCTTGATTCATACTCATCTATTTCAGAAGTTAACTCTTTCTTAACTAAAGGGATAGCTCCCTTAGTGAAATTATCAAGTTTAAATTGTATCTCAAACAAATTGGCAATGTCATTTCTATTGATATAAGTGTCAAATGCTCTCATGTATGAAAATAGAAATTGAATATAGAACACTTGACTCTCAATATCCAAATCTCTAACATAGACATCTCGGAATAAGAAAAGCAAAGATCTAGACTTGTCGAATTCGTCATTTTTCCATTCGCTGATCTTTTCTGACATTCTATCCTTGTCCTTCATCCGTAATATCTCCATGAATTCATTTCGACTTACCTGCGAAGCGAGGGGGCGTAAGGCAAAATACTTCATGAAGTTTCTTGCATACCTTATGCTGTTGCTCTCGATTTTATGTCCCTTCATATCGGTAGGGAAAAGCCATTGAAGAATGGCTACTGTCATTGGCTTCTTGTCCCCAGAATACTTGTATACGTAGAAAAGATCAGAATATGTATTGCTTTGTTTATATTCTAATAGCCTGTCTGTAGGAGAAGATTCAATCTCTTCGTACACTTCCGGATTACAATAATGTATTAGTTCTATCCAAACCAGATCCCTAAGACTTATTTCTTCATTATGTTTGCCACCGATGAAAAATTGACTAATCGAAGTCAACAGAAGATTCGCATACCGCTTAACATCCCTAAAAGTGTGCAGATATTCGTTGAGATTTATACCTCTACTCGTTGAGCTTAGAATCTCATTTTCCAATTCAAACGTATCCTGTTCATTTAGGTTAAGATGACTCTTTAAGACATCCACAAGTTCATAGATTTTGGTTACATATTCATAGTTTGGCAAAGAAATCTCCAACTGGAAGATCTTATCTATGTATCTATCACCAAAGTCATTACTCTTCAATGCTGCATTAATCGCATTTTCTACATATTTGCTATCAAATGAAGCGACATATATGAGGTTTGGGAATTTCGCTGTATTTCTTATGAGCCGAAGTATTTCTAAAACCTCATTGTTGTCCAATCTATCTATGTCATCAATGAAAATAAACACCTTATGACCTAAGTCCCTAAGTTTTTCATTGACGTCTTCTCTAAGTTCATCTAAAGTAGAGTCTGATTGCCCAAGTAGGTTACGAACATTATCTATAAAGTCAACGACGGCACCAGTTTCTGAAGGCAACGATGCAAGAAGCTTGGCGTATTTTTTTAATTCCTTATCAATATCTCTATTCTCTATCCTTAGCTCTTTCCTAAGTGTAAGAAAGAACTCACTTGATATCTGCTGAGGTGAGGAATTAAGCCACGGGGCGAAATCAACAATAGTAGCATCTTTATCTTGAGAAAGAACGGCTTCTTTTAAATACTTCAAGAAATGGGTCTTCCCCGTACCCCACGATCCGTTTATGCATATTGCGAATGCTTCTTCACTTGCATCAGTATTAATAAGTCTCCTTGCGATCGTTCTCGCATATTTTTTCCGGCCTAAATCATTCTCCACCTCTTCTATGCCTGAATCGGAGACAAAACCTTGCTCTTTGCTCTGAGATGAATTGCCCGGCTTACATATTGCTTTAATAGAAAAGACGAATTCAAGTATGGTGTATATAGATAGAAAGATGGAAAGAATAATAAGGAGACAGTTTATAAAAACTGTATCTTTTAGTAACCATTCCACTCTCCATGATAATATAGAAGCAAATAAGTATATTATTCCTATATTGATCTCACCATTTTGATTATGAACCTTTTCTGTTAACAGATAGAGGCTAAGTGCAACGAAAAAAGAACAGAATACAACCTGTAACCAAGCGTTGGCAGCAATTATATCGTATATCCCTTTTAGAGGGGAAAATACTAACTCTAAAAGTTGCTCAACATCCCCAGGACTTGCTATGCCAATAAGCTCAAGCAAAACAAGACAGGCAGTAACTATTATCTTTTTTGTCGACATATCTATATAAGATAGGCCATATTTGCCGGTTATAAGAAAGGGTCAGGACTTCAACCTCTCATAGAACTTTATAAACACCTGTTTAGGCGTTTTCCTTGTGAAGCATACCGACAGCGTATTGCGTTCTTTCCATGCCAGCATATTGTACCGGTTAGGCTCTCCACGGTGGTTAGCGCGTAGAGTATGATAGATAAACTGCCCACAAAGATATGGTAAATTAAGCAACGTGAATAGGCAATAGCCAAGATAGTTGTTGCCACCACGCCACATCATCGCACCAACGAAGCCTGCAGGACCGGTGGCTGTTTGCATAGGACTCATGCTCTTTCCTGTCATGCCCTCATAGTGGATGATTTCTGCGTCAGCGTCTACCCAACATTCATATCCACGTTTTCGAAGTTCACAGCTAACGGCCAAGTCTTCGGGAGTAAAGAAATAACGTTCATCAAACCAACCTATCTCTCGGAATAGATTCGTCTTGATGAGAAAGTATGCGCCGATGATGTCGTAAGACTTGAAGATTCCGTGGGTAGGATTGCGCTTGTTGGCTCGCTTTTCACTCCACAACCCAAATGCACCAAGGAAGTAATGCCAGCGACTGTGCTCAGCCCTGCCACAGTATTGTATCTCGCCATTGCCAAGCAATCCCTTCGGACTTACTAGCGCTACCTTGTCGGGCAGCTTCTCTATCGTCTCAACGAGCTTGTCTATGCAAGGCATCCTCAGTTCCGTATCGTCGTTCTGCACAAAGCAATACTTGCCTTTTGCTTGCCGCAAAGCCAAATTGTTGTTCTCTGAGAAGCCGCGTATCTCGTTGCTCTCAATGAACTTTACCCACGGGAAGTCATGCTTCACCTTCTCCAGATTCTCCTTGCTGAAAAGGTATGCCACGACGAAGCACTCATAGCTCACGTGCGTATACTTCCTTATGCTCTCTAGGCACGGGTACAAGTTCTTCAGATTATTCATGCACACAATCACGATGCTGACAACAGGTTTTTCTTCTTGATTTAATGGATGTAATTGTTCTGTCATATTAAAACTATATCACAGAACAAAATTCATCAATCTTAGCCTTCAACTACAATATCTTTCATTCCAAATCCTATCTTTAAGCTTTGTAACCTCAGGTGGCCAATGATAGAATTGTACTCCATTAGATGGTAGCAGCTTCCGCTTTATTCGTTGAAGAAATCTCTTCTGTGGTTTAAAATTAATTAATGGTCTCGGTGACAAATCTATAATTTCACCAGCTGTCTTTGGCTTGGGTATATTGATAAATTTGTCGTTACTGATGCAATAATTTTGAGGTTCACTAACTCTATTCTCCATCCTACGCTTTTGAAAATGAGCATAAAATAGAGACTTTTCTATAAACTTACTGCCATCACTTGTTAGAAGAAGTAAATTACCATCTTCGTAATAAAATACGTCATGCCCAAGAGAATGAAAATAATCTCTGCTATGCCAAGCTGGATGATAATACTTATAGTTTATGCTAATATCATAATGAATGTCTTCAATACTTAAGATGCGTAAACCCTCATGCATTGCATACATAAGGAATGGTGTCTCATCGAATACATAACTTTTAGTGGAGCTGAATGCTTCCTTGTAGTCAGGGCATCTATAGGGGGGGGTAAGTGATAATTCTGTCATAAACAGCCGTCGCATTTTTTCCGTATTTTTGAGCAATGTGCAATGTCCCCAGCGAGAAATCATATCATACTTGTCAAGCACTTCATCTGTAAGGAATTGACGCATGTTGCCCCAAATTAAGTCCACGTCACACCAGCCTACAAAGGCAAAGTTCCTAACCATGTCTTCGAAAACGTATAGGAAAGATGGGCGTAGATCGCAAATTTTATAGGGTTTATCCAATGCCACCTTTAAGTCTAAGGCATCCTCAAAACGCTTACGAATCTCAGCCAACGTTGTCGAAATCTTATGGACGTTATCCGGATAGTTGTATTCATCACTGTTGTCAGTCAGAATAAACCAATCAACAGTAGGATTGTTACGGCATGATTCCAGCCATAGGTTGAAATAATTGTTAAACTTTCCGAAGTAGGGTATTATGAATGCTATATGCTTCATGTTTTTCTATATATTAATGCTTGAGTTTAGAATAATATTTTATGAAAATCTCCTTAGGCGTTTGTCTTGTCAGAATAGACTCCAATATATTTCTATCACCTAAAGCCAACACAGAATTGGCATTTGGGGCAAGACTTAGTTTACCTTTGAGGAAGTGATAACACCAGGTCGGAATAGTTATAAGAAACGTTAGTAATTCCAGAAACCTTTGAAGCATCACATTCCCTTTACCATAAAAGATTACTGAGCCTTTTGTACCCGCAGGCCGAGTAGCAGTTTTTGTCATACTGTAATTACGCCCTGTCATACCCTCATAATGGATGATACTAACATCAGCATCAACATAAGCATCGTATCCTAATCTGCGTAAATTATAAGACACGGCTACATCCTCAGGACAGAAGAAAAATCTCTCATCGAACCAACCAATCTTCTCAAAAAGCTCTCGCTTAATGAGAAAATACGCGCCGACTATCTCATAGGTCTTGAAAATGCCTGAACAATGCTCGTGCTCCTTAAAGTATCGCTTTTCACTCCATAAATGGAACATGCTAAGGATAAACTTCCACGTGCTATGAGCGGGTCGCCCATTGCACTGAAAACTACCATCTCCATAGAACGCCTTCGGACTTATGATAGCAGCATTATTCGGTAGGTTTTCTAAATCTTGAACAAGCTTATCTATAACAGGTTCTTTGATCTCTGTATCGTCATTCTGCACAAAGCAATACTTACCTTTTGCCTTCCTAAGGGCTAGGTTGTTGTTCTCAGAGAAACCTCGTATCTCGTTACTCTCTATGAACTTCACCCAAGGGAAGTCTAATTTTACTCTCTCCAAATTCTCCTTAGTGAAGAGATAGGCGACTACTAAACACTCATAATCGACCTTGGTGTATTTCTTAATACTCTCCAAACACCGATAAAGGTTTTTCAGATTGTTCATGCAAACAATCACTATGCTGACAATGGGATTATTATCTTCCATTTCTTTATTACTTCTTTTCCATATGTCTTGCTATGATGTCAAGACTCTTCTGAATTGTATATAGACTATCATTACTCTTCACCATTCCTTTAGCCATTTTCTCCAACTGATCAGTAATATCGTCTTTGATGACAAGACTTGATACTAAAAATTATCAAGCGTTATCTATATTGAACGGAAGTATTTTGGCATTTCTCAAAATGTCACCTGCTTCCATTTTACTATCCGCAATATTTTCAATTAGCTTCTCTACAATTTCCTTTATTTCCATATTTAGTAATTAGACTTTCTTCTTTACGGTATTTACCATCCGAATATAGGGTCAAATAGCCAACTATGATAAGGAATAACAATGTTACCTGTTGCCAAGAATGATACTTGTCCAATAAGTTGGCTACTTGTCTTATATAGATAGTATCCTAAAATAGGTACAAAAGAACATACTTGAATACTTGTTTTCTTATTATAAAGAATGTTTGGAATTGCAATAATTGAGAATATTGTTAAGTATAATACTAATCGGCTCCACATAAGATTATTATAGAACAGATTGTTCATTACCGTACCCCATAAGAAAAGCTGGTAAATCCAATTCTTTATTTCATCTTTTTTAGCAAGCCACATTAAAAGAAAAGATAAGCCCATAAATGGCAAAAGGTTCATATTGAACCAGCCTTTGTATTCGATTTCTCCAAAACTTACATTTGCATAACCCTCATAGTGTCCTAAATCGAACATATCAGATGCAAAATTTAAAATATTGTTTACATAGCTGATATTCAATGCGCTAAGAACATATGTCAGTAAGATTAGAATAATCCATATTTTCTTTTTTAAGGGCTTAAAATATGTAATCAAGATAAATGGCAAAGCAAAAGCTACTGATTTATGTGTCATTACGGCTGCAACATAAAAAAATGCCGCAAATAGATACCTTCTTTTTTTCCTTGAAGCAGATACAAAAAGGAAATATAAAGAAAAAAAGTAAAATGTCATTGCTGTACATTGCCTAATCATACTTAAATACAAAAACAATGTGATACTGGATGTTCCCGAAATAACAAACAATAATATTGAATATGTTTTATTCTTGCTGGATTTATTAATAATAAAAAATAATCCAAGGCAATAGAATAATGATATAGCAAAAATGAAAAATTGGTCATTTACATATATAAAGTGCAAAAACCTACCGATAAGTTCAAACAAAATGTCAGTTTTCTCACCTACATAATAAAATAACGGATTATTATAGAAATCAACATAAGATTGTGTATCAGCTCCAACAGTTGCATCTCTTGTGCATATAAAAAGTCCAATTAGTACAGTATAAAAATAAAAGCACCGAGTCTCATATTTATTCTCCAATACCATTAAACATCCATTTCTGTTTACATTACTATAGCTGAAATGAAGATATATTTTCTCCAGAAAGAAAGAAATAATTATGAATGAATAAAGATATATGTATGGTTGAAGAATTTCCATATTTATTTAAAATTATGATTTCGTAATATTTGGGATTAATACCACATTATTCTATTATTATTTTCCATTCATTTTGAACAGACTCAATAATATATAAACTACTTTTCTTAAACCGCATTTGATAAAAACAATTAACACATTCGACTACAAATTTATTTTGAAGCTACGATCTTTGCTGGCACTCCGACTGCTGTTCCATACGCAGGTACATCATGTGTTACGACAGCATTAACACCAATAATGGCACCGTCACCAATCGTAACTCCACCTAAAATAGCTGCGTTCTCTCCAATCCATACGTTGTTGCCGATCATAATCTCAC
>Ga0256406_1003874_pt1 | contig 17880 bp, 16 predicted proteins | sample RumenRJG_03DNA_FD_185986 | JGI IMG/M metagenome (GOLD analysis project Ga0256406, IMG submission 185986) | Bovine rumen microbial communities from Lethbridge, Alberta, Canada - RJG_03 | ecosystem: Host-associated > Mammals > Digestive system > Stomach > Rumen | place: Canada: Alberta | collected...
GGTGCTCGCTCCTGAAAAAGTGCATGGATTTTAGGATTCGTCGTCTGAAATATCTGTAGTTTATATTCGACACAGACTATCTAAATTCCTGCTTTTTCGTGGCTTTAGAGTTATTTAGCAGTCATTACGTAGGGATTATTCATCCCACAGATTTTGTGATTGAACCAGATTTTTTCCGGCACCTGGTATTTCGGAACGCCATAGTGGTAGTACAGCCCCGCCTGTGCGCCCCAGCAGATGTGGAACGTCGAGTAGACGTGCGACTTCGACCACTCCATGATCTCCGCGACCTCGTCCCAGTACGCGACCTCCTCGAACGCCATGTCCTCGACGGGCGCGCCCGTGATGATCATGCCATCGTACTTCTTGTGCCGCACCTCTTCGAACGTGCCGTAGAATTGCGCGAGGTAATCGGCGGGCGTGTGGCTCGGCACATACGACTCCGTGTAGATGAGGTCGACCTCGACCTGGATCGGGCTGTTGCCGAGGAGGCGCATGAGCTGCGTCTCCGTGATGTACTTGATCGGCATGAGGTTGAGGATGAGGATCTTCAGCGGGCGGATGTCCTGCGCATACGCGCGGTCCGCATCCATGACGAACAGGTTCTCCCCCTCGAGGATGTGGGTCGCGGGCAGCGCGGCAGGCAGCTTGATTGGCATGGAAAAACCTCCCGGAAAAGCGGCGGCGCATCGGCCGCCGCGAGACGTTCACATTGCAAATTGCCGTCATTATATCACAAAAAAGAAGCCGTTGCACCCTGCGGGGAACGGCTTCTTTGCGTGTGCGGGACAAAACAGGCAACGGCTCACGCGCGCGCGATCGCGTCGAGCACTCGTTCGAGCGTCCACTCGGCGAAGCGGGCGGCGCGGGCGTCCGGTTCGCGGAACGTCTCTGCACCGGGCTGTGCGAGGCCCGGCAGCGTGAAGGCGCGGCCGGCGGCGGCGAGGAGCGGCGCGTCCATGGCGCTGTCGCCGGCGGCGAGGACGAGCGTCGCGCCCGTGCGCGCGCGGAGGCGGGCGAGGGCGCTGCCCTTGTCGAGGCCGCGCGGCAGGACATAGAGCTTGCGGCCCGAAGCCGCGATGGGGAGCGCCGTCTCCGTCGCGACCTCGGCGGCGAGCGCCGCGCAGCGGTCGTCGTCTGCCGGGCGCAGGAAGAGGTACGCGTCATCGACCATGCGGCAGATGCGGTAGCGCGCGTCGTCCGCGTGCGCGGCGCAGAGGGCGAGGAGCTCGTCGTGCGCGGCGGCGAGGACGGGGCGCAGCGCGTCGTCCCACGCAGTATCGCGCACGAAGCTGCCGCTCCTGTCCGCACTCGCTGCACCGCCGCCCGATGCGTTGCCGTCCGTCGGGCGCGTCAGGAGCACCGCGCCGTTCGTCGTGACGGCGAGGCGCGGCTGGCAGCCCTGCGGCCAGCGGATGCGCTCATACTGCGCGACGGAGCGCGTCGTGACGGGGACGAACGTCGCGTGCGCTGCGACGATGCGCAGGAGCTCGATCGTGCGCGGGCTGAAAAAGCCTTGTTTTTCGCCGTCGAGCCACTCGACGCAGACGTCGCCGGGCGCGGCGTGGCGGTGGGAGAAGAGCAGCGTGTTGTCGAGGTCGCTCGCGAAAAGGATGCGCTTTTGCATGAATCCTCCTCCCGCTTCAGGCGTCGGCGAGCGCGCGGATGATGCCGCACGCGCGGTAGTTCGTGAGCGGATAGGCCTCGACCGGCACGCCCTTTTCCTTTGCGAGCTGGTAGATGTGGCCGAGGTGCTCCATGTCGTCCATGCTGTGCACGAGGATTTTCCACGGCACGCGGCGCAGCAGCACGCGCGTCGCCTCGCCGATGCCGGGCTTCACGAGGTTGATGTCGCGCACGCCGAAGTGCGCGGCGATGCGGCGGACTTCGGCGAGGCCCGTGCCGCGCGGGCACGCCTCCTCGAGCGGCGGGAGCTCCGCCGGCAGCGCGGCCTCGATGGCGTCGAGGAACGCATACGTCATGTCGTGCGGCGCGAGCTCTTTGTAAAAGACCGCGCCATGGAAGTCACAGGGCCCGATGATGTCCCGCCGCAGGAACGTGCGCGAGAGGAGGCCGGAGACCGTGGAGTTCAGGCACGAGCTCGCGATGAGGAAATCTTCGTGCGTGCCGCAGATGCCGGCGACGCACGCGGGGTCGGAGAGCACGGCGAGCGCGGGGCTGACGCCGGGGTAGTCCTCCATCGCCTCATCGAGCTGGCGCGCGATTGCGCCCTTTCCCGTCCAGCCGTCGACGAACTGGATGTTCTCCGGCGCGTGACGCGCGAGGATGTAGCGCATGGCGACATGGTCGATGCCGACGCCGCGGATGATGGAAATCGTGTAGTGCGGCACAAGGGCGTGATGGCGGCGCGCGAGCTCGTGCTTCAGCAGGATGCCGATGGGCGTGCCGGCGCGCGCGAGCGAGACGAGCACGGCATTTTCGCCTTTCGCCTGCCAGATGTTTTCCGCCGCAACGGCGACGGCGCGCGCCGTGACGGCGGCGTAACGCGCGAGCGCGTCTTCGTAGGCCGCGAGGTACGCCGGGCTCGGCCGGTACTCGATGGGGAGCATCTCACAGTAGTGGCGGCCGCGCTGGATCTCGCGCTCGCGCGCCTCGGTGCTCATGGGCTCAACGAGCCCCGTGATGTCTTTGAGGAGGACGGTCACGTCCTCGGGGCGGTACGTTCCAAAAGGTTTCATGCGAGCACCTCCTGCTCTCCCGTGCGGATCCAGACGATGCGGCCGCAGTCATGCGCGGCGAGCGCGCCGCGCAGCGCGTCCTCGGCCGCGCGGGACGGCGCGGGCGCGTCCGTCACGACGACGACGAGGTCGTAGCGGTCGAGGTTGTAGACATACGTCGTGCGCGCGTCATCGTAAAAGCTCGGCAGCTGCCAGCCCTCGCGGATGGGGTAGCCGTCCGCCGTGCTGACGCCGATGGGGCTGCGCGTCGTGGCATGGCAGCGCACCTCATAGCCCGCCGCGTCCCACGCGCGCGCGATGAGGAGCGCCGGCAGCATGCATTCCTCCGTGCCGAGCACGAGCACGCGGCCGAACGGCGCTCCACGCTTCAGTATGGCGTGCAGCGCCTTCCATGCGAACGTGCGCCAACGCTGGATGTACGACGCGCCGACGACGCCCGTGCGCGGGTCGAGCGGGATGGGCGCGGTCAGGCGCATCTCTTCGGTTGCCGCCGGCAGCGGCGGGGCGATCGCCGCAGGCGCGACGGTGTACGCGGACGCCTCCGCTTCGTAGTCGCGCTGCGGCAGGCGCACGAGATAGACGGGCGTGATGCCGAGCGCCGCCATCTTTGCCTCGTTTTCCGCGTCGAGGCGGTAAAAGATGGACGCGGCGACGAGCGTCTTCTCCGCGAGCTCCGGGAACTCTACGGAGAGCGCCTGCACCATGTTGCGGATGGTCTTGCCCGTCGAGAGCTCGTCGTCGAGGAAGACGACCGTCTGCGTCTCTGCGAGCATGCGGCGCAGAGACGCGCCGTCGAGCCGCTGCTCCGTCGCGTGGCTGTGCTCCTCGCGGAACTCGATCCAGTCCGCGACGCCCGCGACCGCTTCACGCGTCGTCGTCAGGCAGAGGCAATGGCCGCCGACGCCCTCCGTCGCCATGAGGCCGACGGCCGTTGCCGTCTCGGCGAACGCGACGATGAGGTGCGCGTCCGGGAACGCGGCGCGGATCTTTTCGCCGAGCGCGCGCATCAGGAGGAGCGCCTCCTTTGGCTGCGATGGCAGATGCTTCGCCTGCCGCCGGTTCACGAGCAGGTACGAGCGCTTCGCGTTGTGGTAGCGTCGCGCGAGGCAGAGGAGGTCTTCCGCGCGGTATTCCGTGGTGGCTGTTTCTTCGTTCATGCGTGAGGCCTCCCTTCGCCGAGGACGATCGGCGTCTCAATGTTCGCGACCGTGACGTCCGTTTCCTGCGGCAGCTGCCACGGCAGGCCGCGCCCGAGGAGCTGCGCGAGCGCGACGGCAGGCACGTTGACGCCGCTCGCGGCGCACGAGAGCTGCAGGCCGCCCGCCATGCGCGGATTGATCTCGAGGAGGTACGGCTTTCCCTTATGCATACGGAACTGCAGATTCGCCGGCACGCGCATCGCGAGGTGATGCAGGAGTTCCTTTGAAAGCGCGACAACCTCTGCGTCCCAGTGCAGCGTCGAATACCGCCCGCCCTTGTAACGCGGCAGCAGGATGTCGCCCCGCTCCGTCATGAGCGCGTCGACGCTGATCTCCGGCCCCTCGAGGTACGGCATGACGAGCACGGGGACGGCGAAATCGTATGCGCCGAGGATGGCCTCGGCCGCCGCCCGCGTCGCCTTCGCGCCCGGCATGCGATAGAGCGCGCCCGCCGCCGCGAGCGTGTCGTCGATGACGCGGAACGTCGTCGCGCCTTCGTCGACGGCGAGCTTGTAGCAGACGCGCCCGCCGTCCCCGGACAGCGCGTCGACGGCGGCACGGAACTCCGCAATCGTATGCGCCATGCGGTATGGCGGCACGAGCGCGCCGAGCCCCCACGCGCGCAGCAGCTCGTACGTCGCGCCCTTGTCGTCGAGCGCGCGCACGAGCGCGGCGTCCTCCGGCGCGAAGAGCTGCACGCCCATGGCTTCGAACGCATCGCGCGCCTCCACGATGGCCGCGAGGCGGCGGCGCGGCACGAAGACGCTGACCGCGTGCGTGCGGCAGAACGCGAGCGCCCACGCCACATATTCCCCGTCATCCGCGAACTCCGGCTCGTCCTCCCAGACGTCGACGGCCTCGCGGTAGATCGCGCGCGGATTCGTCCCCGTGCCGAAAAAGCGCAGGTCGTCGCCCGCCGCCCGCATGAGGCGGATGAGGTGATACGCCGTGCTGAACCAATGATTGAACCAGATGTTCATGCGCGTCCCTCCCCGCAGATGCCATAGACGGCGGCGAGCGCCAGCGTACGCTCGGCCCAACGGCTGTGGCACGCCGCCTCGTTCATGCGATGGCCACCCGCGCTTTTCTCGACGCCGAGCGCGCCCGCGTCGAACTGCGCGAGGCGGCACGCGTCATCGTAGTCCTCGCGCGGGACGCGCAGGCTGGCCGCGATGAGCGGCAGCTGGCACGGATGGATGGCCGTCTTGCCGATGAAGCCGTGCAGGCGGTCGAGCGCGAGCTCGCGCCGGAGCCCCTCTTCCCATGCGGCGTCGCCCGCCGCGCCGAAGTAGTTCCACACCGGGCCCGAGACGACGTAGTCGACGGCGAAGACGTTCAGGATGTCCATGAGGATGTCGCGCACGATGCCGACATCGTAGATCGTCGCCGTCGCCGGCCGGCGCAGGCCGTAGAGATTGGAAAAATCATTGCCGCCGACGCGGATGTTCAGCACGCAGTCCTGCACGGGCGCGAGCATCTCGTGGAGCTTGCACAGCACGGACGGGCGCGTGTCGCACGCGGCGATCATCATCGTCTCGAGCGTCGGCATGACGAGGATGCGCCGCCCGGCCGCGCGCTCCGCCTGCACGATGGCGAGGTAGTCCGCCGCGTTGCCGAGGTCGAACTTCGGCAGCACGAAGCCCGTGACGATGCCGCGCACGTCCGCGAACGCCTCCAGCACATGCGCGAGATGTTCCGGCGTCCGCACGCGCACGAAGAGCAGCGGCAGCGCCGTCCCCTGCGCCGCAAGTGCCTGCAGTTCGGCGAGGATGCCATGGAGCGACGCTTCCGCCGCCGCGAGCGCCGACGCGCGGATCGCGTCCTCGAGGCAGAACGCGATGGACGTCAGGCACGGGATGCTCCCGTCCCGGATCTTCGGCACGATATTTTTCTGGAACGCCGGCATGTAGAGCAGCCCGCCGACGCGGTACGGCAGGTCGTCTGCCATCGATGGTATCATAAAATCCCCCTCATCCTTCCACTTCGATGCCATAGCTCCCGCAGAGGCGCGCGAGGCCGGCGGCGTAGCCCGCGCCGACGAAATGCACTTTCCACGCGTCGTTCCTGCGGTAGATGTCGAGCGCGACGACGACCTTCTCGACCGTGAGGCCCGCGAGCGGGAACACAGCCTCCTGCCCTGCGCCCGTCACGCGCACGACCGGCGCGCGCACGGAGGAGAACGGCGGCGCGCCGTCCTCATCGTAAATGGCATAGCTGACGATGACGTGCGCGACATCGGCAGGGACCTTCGACAGCGTGATCTGCACGAGGTCTGGGCTGCCCGGCTGCTCCGTGAGTGCGACGGCCTCGCCGTCGCGGTGGCCGAAGAAAAAGAGGTCGTCGTCGCTCCGCGCCCGGTTATCCGCACCGAGCGTGAACACGTACGCGTCGATGTCCATGCCGCCCGGGCGGCCGCCATCCTCATAGCGGACGGCCAACACGTCGTCCTGCACGGGGACGCGCTGGCCGTGGACGGCGGTGAGGACGACAGAGCCGCACGAGGAGGACTGAGAGGACGGGGCACTTGCAGCCCTGCCATCCGAGGAACGTGATGCATTGCGATCCGGGCGAGGCGATGCGTCGCGGTTCTCTGGCGGCCGGCCATTGTTTCCCGGCAACGTATCGCAGCTGGCCGGCATCTGGTCGCAGCGGCGCGCTGCGCCTTTGACCGCACGGCCGCTGACGTAGATGCGACGCACGAGGCCGCCCGTCGTCAGCAGGAGGTCGCCGTAGAGCGTCGTGCCAGCGCGCATGCCGTCGATGGTCAGGCGGATGCCCGGATGCCCTGCTACAAGGTGTGCGGGCTCGGCGCGCACGCCGTCCATATGGCACGCGAGCTCCGCATCCTCCGGCAGCGCGAGCGGCACGCAGGCGACGTTCGTCTCGTCCGGCGCGAAGTCGCCGAGCGCGGCGCCGCTCGGCAGATGCCAGTCCTCCGCGACACCCGGGACGCCCATGACGCCGCCATGTACCTCGACGCTCTCGAACGTGACGGCGTGGCCACCGCCCGCGATGGCGACGTCCTGCACGGGGTCGCCGACGACCTCGACACGCAGGTTGCGGATGACCGCGCCATCCGCCGCAACGACGAGTGCTGGCCCCTTCGTCACCCAGAGCGTCGCGCCATGCCCGTCGAACGTGCCGCCGTGACGCACCGTGACCGGCCCTTCATACTCGCCGGGCGCTGCCTCCGCCGGTCCTTTCGCCATCCGGTCGAGGATTTTCTGCAAGCTCTCCATCCGTACTCCGTGCCTCCCGCAACTGAAAAAAGAGAAAGGGCAGCGCGCTGCCCTTTCTCCGCATACATCGAAAACCTTGTTACACGTTGACGCCATAGGCGCGGCAGAGGGCTGCGAGGCCGCCTTGGTAGCCGGCGCCGACCGCATTGAACTTCCACTCGCCGTTCCGGCGGTAGATCTCGCAGACGACGAGCGCCGTCTCGACGGAGAACTCCTCCATCAAGTCAAAGCGCAGCACCTCCGTGCCATTCGTATCGTCCGCGCTCGCGATGCGCGCGACGCGCACATAGGCGTTCGAGACCTGGCCGAAGTTCTGCTTGCGCGCCTCGGCGTCGTAGATCGTGACCGTGATCGCAATCTTGTCGATGTCCGGCGGGACCTTGCTGAAGTCGATGATGATGACCTCGTCATCGCCGTCGCCCTCGCCCGTCAGATTGTCGCCCGTGTGGTGGACGCTGCCGTCCGTGCTGTCGAGGTTGCCGTAGAAGATGAAGTCCTCATCCTTGCGCACCTTGCCGTTCGGGCCGAGCAGGAATGCCGACGCATCGAGGTCGAAATCCGCACCGCCGTCATACTGGTTGACATCCCAGCCGAGGCCGACGAGCGCCATCTTCATGCCCTTGTCGAGGCTGACGCGCTGGCCCTTGCTCAAATTGACTGCCATGAAATATCCTCCTATTCCGCTCTCAAGCGAAGCGTTTCACGATATCGTCGAGGCCGTCGTCCTGCGTCGCCTCGCCGATCGCGTTGAACTTCCATTCGCCGCCCCGGCGGTAAATCTCGCCGCAGATGAGCGCCGTCTTGCCATTGCACTGCGCATTCTCCGAAAGGTCGTAGCGGCAGTGCACTTGGTTCGTGTCGCTGTCGACGATGCGGATGTACGCGTTCTGGATCTTGCCGAAATCCTGCTTACGCTTCTTCGCGTGATAGATGGTCACGACGAAGATGAGCTTGTCATACTCCGCCGGCACGCGGTCGAGGTCGACGAAGACCTGCTCGTCATCGCCGTCGCCCTCGCCCGTCAGGTTGTCGCCCGCGTGCTGCACGGCGCCGGACGCGTGCTTGAGGTTGCCGTAGTAGACGAGGTCGTCGACCGTGCGGATGCGGCCGTCCTTGCAGAGCAGCACGGACGCGTCGCAATCGATGTCGTCGCCGCCCCCGCCGAAGATGGACGAGAGGAAGCCGCCCGACGACGTCTTTTCCACCGGATCCCAGCCGAGGCCGACGAGGAGGTGGCGGAGCGAGCCGCCGCCCTCCTTGCGGAGACTGACTTTCTGTCCCTTTTGCAGATTGACCATATGGTATCCTCCTTAGTTCGATGGCGGCATCAGCGAGCGGACCCAGCTCTCAAAAGCGTCCGGGTTGCGCGTCTGAATCAGCACGACGCCCGGCCCCTTGAAGCGGCAGACGAGCCCTTCGCCCGACGTGATGCTCGAGAACCAGCCGCTCGACGCCTTCTCGATCTTGTACTCCATATAATCGGGCCACGCGACGAGGTGGCCGTTGTCGATGACGACCTCTTCGCCGTCCGCAAGGTTGATCGGGTGGATGACGCCGTAGCTGCTGACGAACGCCTTGCCGCGCCCGTTGAGCTTCACGAGGAAGAAGCCTTCCCCGGAAAAGAAGCCTTTCGAGAGGCCTTGCACATGCGTGTCGACCGCGATGCTCTCCTCCGCTGCGAGGAAGCCGCCCTGCTCGACGATGAGCCCGTACGAGCCGTCGAGGTCGACATCGAGGATGCCGCCCGGCAACGCGTGCGCGAACAGCACGTCGCCATCGCCGCGCGACGCGACGAGGCGCTGCATGAAAAAACTCTCGCCGGACAGGAACTTCCGCGCGAGGCCGCCAAGCAGGCTGCCTTCACGTTTGCCCTCGACGTCGATCGTCGGCGACATCGCGATCATCGCGTCCGATTCCGCCTTGATCGCCTCGCCGCGATGCAGATGCATCGAGACGATGGGGAACGCCTCGGGGTAAAGGATCTTGTACTCCATATCAGACGTTCACGCCGTAGTTCTTGCCGAGCGCCGCGAGGCCGCCGGAGAAGCCGCTGCCGAGCGCGTTGAACTTCCACTCGCCGCCATGGCGATACAGCTCGCCGACGATGACGGCCGTCTCGACGGAGAAGTCCTCGCCGAGGTCGAAGCGGATGAGCTCCTGCCCTTTCGCCTCGTCGACGACGCGGATGTAGGCGTTCGAGACCTGGCCGAAGTTCTGCTTACGCGCCTCGGCGTCGTAGATCGTGACCGTGAAGTCGATCTTGTCGATGTTCGCCGGGACTTTCGAGAGGTCCACTTTGATCTGCTCGTCATCGCCGTCGCCTTCGCCCGTCAGGTTGTCGCCCATGTGCTCGACGGAGCCCGACGCATGCTTGAGGTTGTTGAAGAACACGAAGTCCGCGTCGCTCGTGACCTTGCCGTTCGCGTCCAAGAGGAACGCCGCCGCATCGAGGTCGAAGTCCGAGCCGCCGTCGTACTTGTTGACGTCCCAGCCGAGGCCGACGAGCAGCTTGCTGAGTCCCGGGTTGCCTTTCGTGAGATCGACTTTCTGGCCTTTTTTCAGATTGACTGCCATGATGGAAATCCTCCCTTTTCAAAAATCAGAAAACGCTTCTATGCAGAACAGGCGGCAGGACGCGCACCTGCTGATGCCGTGAAAACTCCGGCTCAGTCCTTCGAGCCCGCGACCCAGCGCAAGCCCCAATGGAACGCCTCGTCCATCTTCTCGTGCCCTCCGAAGAAGCGCACGATCTTCTCGACGCTGAAGTTGTCGCCGCCGACGTTCTCGAGGAGCGCGATAGCGCACATGCGGTCGGATGAGCCGTACTCATCCATGCGCACGATGATGTCCGGGCTGCCCGGGCACTTCACCGTCACGACGCCGTCGGCCTGCTGCCAGTTCGCGACGCCTTCGTAGATGAACGTGTAGACGAGGATGCGACGGATCTCCGACGCCTGCCGGCCATTGACGCGCAGCGTCTCGCCGCCCGCGCTCGCGCCCGTGCGGTCGTCGCCGTCCAGCGCGATGTACGGCGGCGCGTCGAGGCTGCCGAACGCGTTGCCGAGCGCCTGCACCGCGCCTTTCCGGCCGTCCTTGAGCTCGAACAGGCAGCCGAGGTCGAGGTCGATGGCGCCGCTGCCACCGCCGCCGAAAATCGACGAGAGGAAGCCGCCGGAGCTCTGCCCGCTCCCCTGATGCCAGTTGAGGTTGATGACGATCTCGCCGAGCTTTGCGCCCTGGCGCTTGACGAGGCTGACTTTCTGCCCTTTGCGGAGCTCGACCTTCTTCGGCTGCGGCGCGGGCTGCGGCGCGGGCGTCGGGCGCGGCGGTGCCGGCTGCGGTTTTGGCGCGGGCGCGGGGCGTCCGCCGCCCTGGCTGCCCGAGACCGTGAGACCAAAGCTCTTGCACAGCGCCTCGAGGCCGCCGCGGTAACCGTTGCCGATGGCATTGAATTTCCAGTTCCCTTTGTAGCGGTAGACTTCGCCGACGACGATGGCCGTCTCGCCCTGGAGGCCGCCGTCCACATCGTAGCGCACGAGTTCCTCACCCGTGTCCTCGTCGCTCACGCGCAGGTAGATGCCCTGCACCTGCCCGAACTGCTGACGGCGCGTCTCGGGGTCGTAGATGGTCGCCGTGAACGCGATGCGTTCCGTGGCGGCCGGCACGGCCGGGAGGTCGATGAGCACCTGCGCGGCATCACCGCCCGCAGGATTTGTTGCGGCTTCGACGCTGCCCGTGATGTGGCGCGGGTTGCCGTAGAAGATGAAGTCGCTGTCGCCGGCCGCCTTGCCGTCCGCGCCGAGCAGGAACGCCGCCGCGTCGATGTCATAGCCCTGCGGCGCGCGCCAGCCGAGGCCGATGACGAGGTGCCGGAGGCCCGGGCGCGTTTTCGTGAGGTCGGCCTTGCCGCCCTTGCGGAGTGCCATGCCCATATCATTCGCCGCCTTTCACGAGCATCTTGCGCACGAGATCCACGGGGATGACGGAGAACGCCAAGAGGAGCACGAAGCCCCACTCGCCCGCTGTCAATCCGTAGCAGCGCAGCACGGCGCCGCCGAGGTAGACCATGAGCACCTGCACGACGGCGATGATGCCCATGACGCGCAAGAATCCCTGGTTCTGCGTGATGTTGTCGAAGAGGTTCTTCTGCTCCGTGCGCGCGTTGAACGCGTTGAAGACGGAGAAGAAAATGAAGAACGCGAAATAGCCCGTCATGAGGTATCTGCCCTCGGGGTCGGCGCGGAACGCGTCCGCCGCAATCGGGCAGAGGATGAAGAACATGCTGAGGCAGAACGACCAGACGGCGCCTGTGCCGATGGACGTCGCCATGTAGCGGCTGATGATGTTCTCGTCGCGGCGTTTCGGCTTTTCCTGCATGTAGCGCTGGAGCGCCGGCTCGCCGCCGAACGCGAGGGCCGCGAGCGTGTCCATGACGAGGTTGACCCAGAGGATCTGCGTGATGGTCAGCGGATTGTCATGGCCGAGGAGCGGCAGCACGAACGAGATCATGACGGCGCCGACGTTGATCGTCAGCTGGAAGATGATGAACTTGCGGATGCTGTTGAAGATCGTGCGGCCGTAGAGGATGGCGCGCTCGATGGAGTGGAAGTTGTCGTCGAGGATGACGATCTCGCTCGCTTCCTTCGCGACTTCCGTGCCGCCGCCCATGGCGAAGCCGACGTCGGCGGCCTTCAGCGCCGGGCTGTCATTGACGCCGTCGCCCGTCATGCCGACGACGAGGTTCATGGACTGCGCGATGCGCACGAGGCGGCTCTTGTCGGACGGCAACGCGCGCGCGACGACGCGCAGGTGCGGCAGCTTCGCCTTCACCTCGTCGTCGCTGAGCGCGGCGAGCTCGTCCGACGTCATGGCGATGTCCGTCTCGTTTTGCAGCAGGCCGGCTTCGCGCGCGATGGCGGCCGCCGTGTTCAGACGGTCGCCCGTGATCATGACGACCTGCACGCCCGCCTCGTGCACCTGGCGGATGGCGCCCACAGACTCGGGGCGCACTTCGTCGCGGATGCCGACGGCGCCGACGAACGTCAGCCCCGTCTCCGGGAGTTCCTGCGGCAGCTTGCCGTCGCAGACGGCGAGCGCGAGCACGCGGATGGCGCGGCCGGCGAGCTCGTCGATGCGCGCGTCGATGGCTTTCGATTTTTCTTCCGTGAGCGGCTGGCGGCTGCCGTCGGCGTCGATGTACGACGTGCAGCGGCCGAGGAGCTTCTCCGGCGCGCCCTTGACGAGCGTCCCGTCAAAAGGCCCCGTGATTTCCGCCAGCGAGTACTTGTTGCGGCTGTTGAACGGCAGGCTGTCGACGACGGTCGCGTCCTCTTTCGCCTGCGAATCCTTGATGTAGTCAAAGAGCGCGCGCTCCGTCATGTTGCCGCCGACGGCGACGCCGTCCGTGACGACGGCGCTCGTGTTGTAGCGCACGATGAGGTCCGTCCAGCGCGCGAGGCCTTTGGGGAGCTCCGCGAATGCCGCGTGCTGCGCGCCCGTGCCGTCGACGAATGCGACGGCTTCGAGCTGGCCTTTCGTGATCGTGCCGGTCTTGTCGCTGAACAGGAGGTTCAGGCTGCCGGCCGTCTCGATGCCCGAGACCTTGCGCACGAGGACGTTGTCCTTCAGCATCTTGCCCATGTTCTGCGCCGAGACGATGGCAATCATGAGCGGCAGGCCTTCCGGCACGGCCATGACGATGATGATGACGGCGAGGATGACGGCGTCGACGAGGTTGCTGCCGACGGCCATGAGGTTGCCGCAGTACGCGGCGATGGCCGCGCCGTCGAAGCCGTTCGCGATGACGATGCGGTCGAACATGTACGCGAGCGCGATGGCGACGCCGCCGATGTAGCCGAACTTGCTGATGTCGCCCGCGAGCTTGCTGAGCTTGATTTTGAGCGGCGTGTCGCGGTCCTCGCCGCCCTGCAGCTCGCTCGCGATGCCGCCGTAGACCGTCTGGTCGCCGACGGTCTTCACGACCATGATGGCGTTGCCGTCGCAGACGACGGAGCCGCGGAAAATCTTGTGCGCGTCGAGGAAGTCGCGGCTCTCGGCGCTCGCGCGGTCATCCGCGGCCGTCGGCGTCTTTTCCGCTTCCTTCGCCTCGCCGTTCAAGACGGACTGGTCGACGCGGATCGTGCCATCGACGAGGATGCCGTCCGCCGGCACCTTGTCGCCCGTCTGCACGAGGACGTAGTCGCCGACGACGATGTCGTCGATGGGGATCTCCTGGAGCTTGCTGTCGCGGTAGACCTTGCAGCGGATCATCGACGCCTCTTCCTGCAGCTTGCGGAATGCCGTCTCGTTCTGGTACTCGGAGTACGTCGAGACGAACGTCGCGAGGATGACAGCGATGGCGATGCCGACGGCCTCGTACCACTCCGTCTGCCCCATGAGGACGAAGATGACGTCGATGATGAGCGCGACGCAGAGGATCTTGATGATCGGGTCGTCAAAATTCCCCTTGAACTTCTCCCAGAACGTCTCGGACGCCTGTTCCGTGAGGGCGTTCGAGCCGTGCTGCTCGCGCGACGCGCGCGCTTCGGCTTCCGTCAATCCCTTGATTTCCATAGGCTGCTCCTCTCTTTTTCAAAAACTCTCCTATTCGATGCTCAGTCCATGGCCTCGAACACGACGCCGTCCGCGTCCTCCGTCGTGAGGAACGCGCGGCCGGGCTCGAGGCGCACGGCCTGCCCCGGCGGCACGAGCCGCCCGCCCGGCGAGCGCATGCCCGCGAGCGACCGGTTCACGAGATACCATGCGCCGCCCTGGTGCGACACGTAGGCCATCATCGAGCGGTCCTGCACCTTCTCGTCCGGGAACACGCCCGCGTGGAAATGCCACGCGAAGAACGGCATGCCGTCGTAGACGTTGATGACCTGCCGCGTAATCCACTGCCCGCGCCGCCCGTTCATCCGCTGGCGGATGCGCAGGTGCAGCACGTCGCGCCGGTCGATGCGCGTCCCGCAGAACGGGCAGACGGGCTCGCTGCCATACGGCAGCGGGAACCAATGCGCCGGGCAGGCGGGATTCGCGCACGGCTCGAGGATGTCCCAAGCGTGAACAAGCGCCTTTTCCCACTCCATGGCCGACGGCCGCTCGCCGGGGTTGTGCAGCCCGTCGCAGAACGCGCGCAAGAACAGCTGCTCGAGCTCCGGCCCGAGGTCGTGGATCGTGACCTTGAGGTCGTCCGGCCGGTTCGACGGATCCTTCGGGTCCTCGATGAACGTCGCCTGCGGGCCGTACATGAGGAAGTCATCTTCCTCGGGCGAGGCCGTGCTGTAGACTTTCGGCCCCTCGAGCGGATGACGGTGCAGCAGATATTGGTAGATGAGCACGGCCATGGCGAAGAGATCCGTGCGAATGCACGGCAGCGCGCGGCCGGGGTCGTCCATCGGGAGATTCATCGTCTCGAGGACCTCGGGCGCGATGTAGCCCTTCGTGCCCGCGACCTCCGGCGGGAACAGCCCCGGCACGACGAGCGAGTCGATGTCGATGACGACACAGCGGCCGCTCTTCGGGTCGATGAGCACGTTGTTCTCCGAGAGGTCGGAGTGCGACAGCCCCGCCTGGTGCATGCGGCGCACGGCGCGCGCGAGCAAAATGGCGACGGAGAGCATCGAGCGGAAATCGCCCTTCTCCTCGTCGCGCAGGTATTTGCTCACGCGCGGCGACGTGAACCAGCGGCTCTTCTTGTCCTTGCCCTGGAGATCGAGCGCATCCGCCTGCGACGCGTCCGCGTCAAAGAAGAACGCTTTCGGATACGTCGGGCAGACGATGCCGAACTCCGGCTGCTCGACGAGCGCGTACGGCCAGCAGTAGAGGCCTCCGAAATAGTTCGCCGTCGCCTCCGTGTTGCCGGCCGCGCCGCCCGCCGCCTCCGAGCGCGTCGGGTTGTACGCGCCGATGATCTTCTCGAGGCGCTTGTGGAGGTTCTGGTCCTGCGCGTCCTCCGGCTTGTTGAAAAACTGGATGACGTAGGACTTGTCCGGCGCGAAATACGTGTGCTTCATGCCGCCGCGCGGCGGGTTGTCCGTCACGATGTACGGCAGCACCGTGCCATCCGTGAGGACGGCCTGCGCCTCTTTTTTCTTCTTTTTGCTCATGCCTCCGCCTCCCGCACGGCCACGACGAGCGTGCGGTCATCGGCCGAGGAACGCACCGTGTAGTTGTCGAGCCACTTCGCGATGCGCTGCTCGATGGGATCGCCCGGCGCGATGTCCGCGTCTGCTGACAACATGGCGAGCTTCCGCTGGTCCGTCCAATAGGGCGCGAGCGCATCCTCCGTCGGCGCGAACCGCCGCGTGTAATGGAGTGCAACCTCCACGGACTTGTCGTTGACCCAAGGGAACGCGATCGGCTTGATGTTGCGCAGGCTGCGCCGCTCCTCGAGCGCATCCTCGAGCGTACCGGGCGTTGCGCGGAGCACGCCTTTCGGCGGCAGGAGGACGCCGTTCGCCAGCAGGTCGCAATAGAGGCGACGCATTTCTTTTTCATTCGGAAAATAATCGTCCGCCACGCCGTCCGTCATCGCGAAGATGTGCGTGACGTGTCCGCGGTAGAGCATCGTGCGCTTCTGGAGCTCCGCCGTCTCCGTCACGCGGGACGAGACGAGGAATTCCGTCTCGCCGACGTACTCGCCGCTGTCCGGCTTGCCGAGCAGGCGCTGCGCCTTGTCAAATGGCGCCGCTGCGTCGATGGCGGCGATCATGCCGTCGCCGACCTGACACGACAGCACGAGCGTGTCGCCTGTCGCGCCTGCCGGCAGGGCGATCGTGACGAGGAGCGTCGAGGCGAAGTCCGCGAGCACGGGCTTGCGGCCGAGCACGTCCGCGTAGCGCGGCTGCTCCGCACGTTGCTCGTAAGCCGTCTCAACGGCCTCGCGCGCCTCCTGCATCGACTGTTGGAGCGCCAGGACGAGCGGCTGCACGGCCGCCTGGAACGCGGTGCCGTCCGTCGCCTCGCCAAACGGGGCATAGAACGTTTCCACCGCGTCACAGGGTGCTGTGAGGTCCGTCAGCTTTTCCTTCAGGTACTTCACGGCCTGCTCGGAGGCGGCGTACGCGCCGATGCGCGAGAAATGCTTCGAGCCCGCGCCGTCGGCGACGGCGATGAGCTGGATGCGGTCGACGGCGTCGATGGCGAACCAGTCATCGGAGTTCGTGCCTTCGTGCTTGTGCTTCTTGCCGCGCACGCGCGCGCCGTACATCCCACCGGCCGGCGTATTCCGGTGCATGGCGTACGTTTCCGGCTTGCGGTCCGGCTCGACCGACTCGTCGGGGATATCCTTGTACTGCCAAAGCATCGTCGTGTGGCGGAGCACGTCATCATCCGAGAGAGGCTGCGGTGCCGGCTCAGGCGCAGACGCTTCTGCCTGCGATGCGGGAGATTCTGCGGGGACAGCAGCCGTCGCCTGATCTGCCACCGGTTTTGCGGGGGCGACAGCGTCCGCCTGTGCCTCCACTGGTTTTATCGGGGCGGCAGCCGTTTCCTGCGCCTCCGCTGCTTTTGCAGAGGTGGCAGCCGTTTCCTGCGCCTCCGCTGCTTTTTCGGGGGCAACAGGCGTTTCCTGCACATCCGCCGGTTTTGCGGGGGTGGCAGCCGTTTCCTGCGCCGCCACCGGGTTCGACGGGATGACGGCCGGTTCTTGCACGTCCGGCACGATGATAAATGACCGCGATTTGTACAGCGTCACGTCCGGCAGGATGACGGCGCGCACGTCCGCATGACGCTGCCGCGCGTCATTCATGATGACTTTCGTCGTTCGGATGGGAATCTGGTATCCCTGCTGATCCTGTTCCATGCAGCGCCCCTCCTCTCGTCATGCGTTTGCTGTCAGGGAACGACCGTGAAGCCCTGCGGCGGCGGCGGGAGCTCGATGTTGCTGCCCGGCTTCGCGTCGAGGCTCTTCGACGACATTTTGATCGAGCCGGAGACCCAGGCAAAGAATTTCGCGAGGTCGCCCGACGACAGGCTGTTCATCATGAGCACGTTGTCCGTGAGGCGCTTCAGGCACGTCGTGTCCGCGCCCGCGCCCGCTGCGCAGGCGATAATGTTCGCGGCCTTCAACGTCTTGATGCTCTCGGCCTGGCGATCGAATTCTTCCGTGTCCGTCGGCATACCGTCCGTCAGGATGAAGACGAGCGGACGCCAATCGCCCTTCTGCTCCGGCGTATTCTTGCGCACTTCGCGGTCGATGCACTCACGCAGCACAGCGAGCGCGCCGCCGAGCGACGTCGCGCCGCCCGCTTCGAGCTGCGGCTCTTTGAACAGCATGAGCTCTGTGAGCTGCGTCGTCTGTTTCGCCTGGCTCGCGAACGTGATGACGGACAGGTAGGCCGTCTCAAGCGCCTGCGGGTCGCCGCGCAGTTCCGACAGCAGCGCCTTCACGCCCTGGCGGACAGCCTCGATCGGCTCTCCCATCATCGAGCCCGAGCAATCGAGCAGCAAATAGACCGGCAAGCGGCGTACATAATCTCCCATGAGAAATCACTCCTGAAATACTGGCAAACGACGCACTCCCGCCCGATCGTTCCGTTCGAAACGAACTGCGCGGAAACGTGACTTTTGTTCACGATATTTTTATTATAACGAATTTTGTTTTGATTGTAAACGGCTCAATCATTTTTTCTGTGGGATGAGCCATCCCACGCACATCAATAGCGGCTCATGTCGATGAGTTTCAAGAAGAAATATTCATCGTCTGGATAGCCATATGCCTGCCGCCGCAACGTCTTGATC
>Ga0256406_1003876_pt1 | contig 17865 bp, 18 predicted proteins | sample RumenRJG_03DNA_FD_185986 | JGI IMG/M metagenome (GOLD analysis project Ga0256406, IMG submission 185986) | Bovine rumen microbial communities from Lethbridge, Alberta, Canada - RJG_03 | ecosystem: Host-associated > Mammals > Digestive system > Stomach > Rumen | place: Canada: Alberta | collected...
CAGGACCGGCTGGTGGCCTGGATCCCCGAGAACCATGCTCTGGCACAGAAAAAGGCCATCCGCCCAGAAGATCTGGACGGACAGCCTTTCATCGACCCGCTTCCCCACCAGGGGACGGATACAGGTTCATTTTTGAAGCAATATCATGTACAGCCGGATATCCGGTTCACCACCAGCAATATGTACACCTGCTGGACTATGGTGGAAGCCGGATTGGGACTTTCCATGGACAACGCCCTGAGCAGCCGGCGCTGGAGCGGTGCCGTGCGGGTACTGCCTTTCGACACTCCTGATCGGCTGGAGCTGGGCATCGCTCTGCCCTCTCGCCGGGAAGCTTCACCGGCTCTCAGGAAGTTCATCCAATATGTGAAACGGACGGTGGCGGACCTTACCCGGCAAAGTGGAATACCACGCCGATAACGGCGCTGGCAGCCAGGAAAGCCACCGGATGGACCTTTTTGTACTTGTTGGTCAGGAACAGCAGGATCACGGCCAGCAGGATGGATCTGTAGTTGAACAGTCCGGCCCAGTCGCCGGTGTTCCAGGCTTCCGGATGCAGCAGCGTCACCTTGGTCACCAAAAGGCCAGCTGCGGCGATCAGGCCGGCAGAAGCGGCCCGCAGTCCGTACATGACAGCTTTTACGTATTTGCTGTCACCGAACCGTTTCAGGAACTGGGAGACAATCAGGATGACGATGACGGAGGGGGTGACCAGGCCGAACGTGGCCACCAGGGCACCGGGAACGCCGGCGATATGGTAGCCCACGTAGGTGGCGGTGTTGACCCCGATAGGGCCGGGGGTGGATTCGGACACGGCGATCATGTTCAAAAGATCCGTGGTGGTGAACCAGCCCGTAGCTTCCGCCAGCTTGGCCAAAAACGGGATGGTGGCCATGCCGCCACCCACAGCGAACAGTCCAATCTTGAAAAATTCATAGAACATCTGGAGGAAAAGTCCCATCACAACTCACCTCCCTGTTTCTTGGCCACCAGGCCCACGATACCGGCAGCGACCACCAGCCAGGCCGGGGAAATGTTGGAAAGCAGGTTCACGACCATGATGATGAAGAAAAGGGTCCAGGTCAGTTTGTCCACCAGGGCTCCCTTGGCCAGCTTCCTGACAGCATTAAAAATCAGTACGCACACGCCCACCCGGATGCCGGCAAAAGCATCTTTCACCGCCTGGAACGAGGCAAAATTGGCAAGGCAGGCAGCAATCACCGTAATGATGATGATGGAAGGAGTGATGACTCCCAAAGTGGCTACAATGCCACCGATGGTCCCCTTCCGCTTTACCCCAATGAATGTGGCCGTGTTCACGGCAATCACGCCTGGGGTGCACTGGCCAATGGCGAAGTAGTCAGCCAGCTCGGCTTCTTCTGCCCAGTGATATTTTTCCACCACTTCGGCCTGCAGGATGGGCAGCATGGCATAGCCGCCGCCGAAAGTCACTGCCCCGATGCGGGCAAAGACAGTAAATAATTTGATGAGTTCGTCCATGGGAACACCTCCGATTTTTTTAGTGTAACACAGCCACACCCGGGTGTAAACCGGAGAAAAATCATAGTGGAAAGGACTGGGAGCAAATTCGTCACAAAATCGGGAACTTAGGAAATTGTAGATTTCGTAAAACTGTACTATAATAAATCTGTATGAGCAAAAGATGAAATACAAAATACAGAGAATCAAAACAGGGAAGGGAAGGTTCCTTTTCCTGGGCGGGACACCGCAGAAAGGCTTGTTTTGTGAAAACGTATCTATTGGCATTGAGCATCTCGCTGATCATCAGTTGGGTCCTGACCCCCTTCGTCAAGAAACTGGCGTTCAAGATCGGGGCTGTGGACCGACCCAACGCCCGGAAAGTCCACCACCGGATTATGCCCCGGATGGGCGGGCTGGCCATTTACATCGGGTTCATGGCGGCAGCTGTGACCTGTATGGAACTGACCCGTGACGTGGTGGGCATCCTGCTGGGCGGTACCGTCATTGCCATTGTGGGAATCCTGGACGACATGTTCCAGCTGGCCGCCAAAGTGAAACTGGTGGGGCAGATCATCGCTGCCTTGGTACCGGTGTGCTTCGGTGTGCGGATCGAATGGCTGAACAATCCCTGGGGAGGCTACTTCTATTTGAATTACCTTTCCATTCCTTTTACCGTATTCTGGATCGTCAGCTTCACGAATGTGGTGAACCTGATCGACGGGCTGGACGGACTGGCCGCCGGCGTATCTGCCATCGCTTCTGTGACGGTGATCATGGTGGCCCTGCAGCAGGGGCTGTACCCGGTGGCTGTCTTGACGGCAGCCCTGGCCGGCGGGATCATCGGCTTCATCCGGTACAACTTCAACCCGGCTACCATCTTCATGGGTGATACAGGCAGTCTGTTCTTAGGCTATATGCTGGCTGCCATTTCCATTTTCGGAGCTGTGAAAAGCGCCGCCACCATTGCTTTGCTGGTTCCGGCCATTGCCCTGGGCCTGCCCATCATGGACACGGCCTTTGCCATTGTCCGCCGGTACAAGAACGGCCGGCCCATCTTCAGCCCGGATAAAGGACATATCCATCATCGCCTGCTGGCTATGGGCTTCAGCCAGCGGCAGGCTGTGATTTTCATGTATTTGATCAGCGCGGGGCTTTGCCTGACGGCCGTCCTGCTTACAGAAATGGAGGGGATCTATGCCATTGCACTGCTGGTATTCCTGCTGGCGGTGATCTTCATTGGCGCGCGGAAAATCGGGATTTTACAGGACAGATCATGAAATAGGGGCGAAGAACAATGGAAAAATTGAAAGTCATGACGATTTTCGGTACCCGTCCGGAGGCCATCAAGATGTGCCCCCTGGTACTGGAGATGAAAAAATATCCGGATATGCTGGAACCCATCGTAGCAGTGACGGCCCAGCACCGGGAAATGCTGGATCAGGTCCTGGACCTGTTCCAGATCAAGCCGGACTATGATTTGAATATCATGACCGCCGGCCAGACGCTGTATGATGTGACCAGCCGGGCCCTCATGGGGCTGAAAGATGTACTGGAACAGGCCAAACCGGACCTGGTGCTGGTCCATGGGGACACCACCACCACGTTCGTGGGGGCACTGGCTTCCTTCTATAAGCAGATCCCGGTGGGCCACGTGGAAGCCGGTCTGCGGACCGGGAACAAATACTCTCCCTTCCCGGAAGAGATGAACCGGAAGCTGACCGCGGCCATCACGGATTTCCATTTTGCACCCACCAGCAATGCGAAAGCGAACCTGCTGAAGGAAAATATCAAGGAAGACAACATCTATGTCACCGGCAACACGGTGATCGATGCCCTGCAGTCCACGGTGAAGAAGGAATTCGATTTCCACAATCCCAAACTGGAGGAAGCCATCCGCAGCGATCATAAGCTGATCCTCATGACTACCCACCGGCGTGAGAACCTGGGAGCGCCCATGCGCCATGTATACCAGGCCCTGAAGGAAGTCCTGAAGGACAATCCCAACGCGGAAGCCATCTTCCCCATGCACAAGAATCCCAAGGTACGGGAAGTTGCCGAAGCTGTCCTGGGTAAGATGGAGCGGGTCCATCTGCTGGAACCTATGGAATACGAACCTTTTGCCAATCTGATGGCACGGGTGGACATCGTCCTCACCGATTCCGGCGGAATCCAGGAGGAGGCACCGGCCCTGGGCAAACCGGTCCTGGTGCTGCGTAATACCACGGAACGGCCGGAAGCCGTTACGGCCGGTACAGTGAAGCTGATCGGTACCGGGAAGGAAGACGTATATGCCGCCACCAGCCGGCTGCTGAATGATGAGAAATACTATCGGTCCATGGCAGAGGCTGTGAATCCCTACGGGGATGGCCAGGCGGCCAAACGAATCGTGACCTATCTGCTCCATACCCATGGGTATCCTGTAGAAGTGATGCCGGAATTCCATGGGGGAGAGAAGCGGTAAGCTGCCATGGTGTCCCTGCAGAAAGAGCCCCCGGGTCCTCCGGAGGCTCCTTCCGATATCAAGAAACAGGCGAGACGGATCATCCTTGGGCAACTGGTGCTGCTGGGCTTTTTGGCCTTGGTGGCCCTGGCCGCCGGAGCACGTCCCCTGGGTATAGGCTTGGGCATTTTGGCCGGGCTGGGGGATACCCTGCTGGTGCTGTGGGGTATCCTCAGCGGTATGGAAAAACCACCCCAGCAGGCGGCGCTTTCCATGCACCGGCTTATGTTCCTGCGCATTGGAGTACTGCTCATCTGGACAGTGGCTGCGCTGAAGCTGAAAAGCCAGCCGGTGCTGGTGCTGCTCAGCTTCGTTTGTTTGAATGTTGGTTTGGTGATGCAGATGGCCCGCTGCCATCTTGGAGATACAAAACAGTAGGGATCATCCTGCTGCCTCCTCAAACATCAGAAATCTAAAAAAAGGAAGTGATATGGATATGGGAATTGCAGAAGCTGCAAGCTCAGAAGTCATCCATTATGGAACGACGGAAGTCCTTCCCGGGATTGCCCTGAATATGCAGACCATCTATATGTCCTGGCTGACCATGATCATCGTTGCGGTAATCGTCTTTGCTGCGACCCGTCGGGTGCAGGAAATTCCCTATGGAATCCAGAACCTGGTGGAAATGATCGTGGAATGGCTGGAAAAATTGATGGATGCCAACATGGGCGTGGAAGGACGCCGGATGACGACCCCCTTTGTATTGACTCTGTTCCTGTACATCTTCGTAGGGAACGAACTGGGTCTGATGCCGTCTCTGGGAGTGCGTCTTTCTTCTCCCACCAATGATATCAACGTGGCTCTCGGCCTTTCCATCACGGTGGCTGTGGCAACGTACATCATTGGGATCATCCAGCAGGGGCCCAAGTATTTCAAACACCTGGTGACCCCTTTTGCGTTGATGCTTCCTTTGAACATCATCGAAGAACTGGCCAAACCGCTGACCATGGCTCTGCGTCTGTTCGGGAACATCCTGGCAGGGGAAATCCTGCTGGCGGTGCTGTATATGCTGGTCCCCTGGGTCGTGCCCAATCTGTGGGTTGGCTTCAGCCTGATCATCGGTTTTCTCCAGGCATTCATCTTCACCATGCTGACGGTGATTGCCCTGGCACCTATTTTTAAACAGATCCATTCCGGCAAATGAGCTGGAAAACAGAAAGGATGTAAAAAATGATAGACAACAATACTCTGATTATCGTCGCTTCCGTCCTGGCCGCTGCCATTATTGGTGTAGGGGCTTCTATTGCGGCTACCCGGGGTGACTCTACTGTGGCCTCTAAGGCTCTGGAATGTATGGCCCGCCAGCCGGAACAGGCCGGGAGCTTCCAGGTGAACATGCTGATCGGTATCGGCCTGGTTGAATCCATCCCCATCATCGCTTCCGTTATCGCCATCGTGCTGGTATTCGCCAACCCCTTCGTGAAATAACAGAAGGGCTGACCCCTCGGGGAGAAAGGAAGCGATAGGGAATGGTAAGTATCAACTATACCTTGATTGCGCAGATCGTCAACTTCATCATCCTGCTGTGGGTACTGGCCAAGTTCGCCTACAAGCCTCTGCTGAAGGCCATGGACGACCGCCGGACCAAAATCGTGAAAGATATGGACCAGGCTGACCATGCCCGGAAGGATGCAGAAGCACTGAAGGAACAATATGCGCAGCAGCTGAAGAATGCCAAGAAAGAGGCCAATGATATTGTTTCCAGAGCCAACACCATGGCTCAGCAGCTCCATGATGAAGCGCTGGCCAATGCCCAGAAGGAACGGGCTGAACTGCTGGCCAGCGGGCGTCAGGCAGTGGAGCTGGAAAAACGCAAGGCACTGCTGGAAGTGCGGGAACAAATCATTGCCCTGAGTACAGAAATCGCCGGCCGGGTACTGCAGGCCAAACTGGATTCTGCAGAAGACCAGGCACTGGTGGCAAAAATCACTGATGCCACCCTGGCAGAACAGCAGAAGAAATAATGGATAAGATTCCTTGGAAAGGAATTGTGGAGGCAGGATCAACCGATGAATAGTAAAAACAAGGAAGCTCTGTGGAAACAGATCCTGGATCGCGTGACCCTCACAGAGGATGACCAGGCCCTGTTCGCCGGACAGGAGCTTTTGCCTGTCACGGTGACGACGGCCCGGCCTCTGGAAAAAGAAGAATCCGCCCTGCTGGAGAAACTGCTGACGGAGAAATTCCAGAAAACGGTGCAGATCAGTCAGCGGAAAGTAGATCCCAAAGTGGTGGGCGGCGTACTGGTCCAGTACGGAGACCATATCTTTGATGCCACCATGCAGCGGCAACTGGAGAAAATGGATGCTCTCATGAAGGAAATCCATCTCCAGGATCAGGATTTGGAACAACCAGCGAATATGACCGAAGCCCTGAGCGAGGGCGTGAAAAAGTTCCAGGACCAGGTGGATCTGGAAGAAATCGGCGTTGTTGAAAAAGTCGGTGACGGCATCTGTACCGCCAGCGGACTGGGCGGAGCTATGAGCGGTGAACTGGTAGCTCTGCACGACGGCGTGTACGGTATGGTGCAGAACCTGCGGGAAAACGAAGTGGGTATCGTACTGCTGGGCGGCGCCACGGAAATCAAAGAAGGGGATATGGTCCGCCGTACCGGCGAGATCATGGAAATCCCTGTGGGCGAAGAGATGCTGGGCCGGATCGTCAACCCGCTGGGGCAGCCCCTGGACGGAAAAGGCGTCATCAAGACCCAGGCCAAATATCCCATTGAACACCAGGCACCGGGCATTGCGGCCCGTCAGCCGGTGGATGTACCCCTGCAGACCGGCCTGAAAGCCGTGGATGCCCTGGTGCCCATCGGCCGAGGTCAGAGAGAACTGATCATTGGCGACCGTGGTACCGGTAAGACGGCCATTGCCATTGATACCATCCTGAACCAGAAGGGCAAGGATGTAATCTGTATCTATGTGGCCATCGGACAGAAAGCTTCTTCTGTGGCTCGTCTGGCCCATACATTTGAAGAGTATGGCGCAGCTGACTACACCATGATTGTGGCAGCCACTGCCGCCGATACGGCTCCGCTGCAGTACCTGGCGCCCTATGCCGGTGCGGCTGTGGGCGAATACTTCATGGATCAGGGCAAGGATGTGCTGATTGTTTATGATGATCTGAGCAAGCACGCTGTGGCCTATCGTGCCATGAGTCTGCTGCTGCGCCGTCCGCCCGGACGGGAAGCTTACCCCGGGGATGTGTTCTATCTGCATTCCCGTCTGCTGGAACGAGCCTGCCGGCGGAATGAAAAACACGGTGGCGGCTCCATGACGGCTCTGCCTATCATCGAAACCCAGGCCGGCGACGTGAGCGGGTATATCCCCACAAACGTAATTTCCATTACTGATGGACAAATCTACCTGGAAACTGATTTGTTCAACTCCGGCGTGCGGCCGGCTTTGAACTCCGGGTTATCCGTATCCCGTGTAGGGGGCGCCGCTCAGACCAAGGCCATGAAGAGCGTGGCCGGGACCCTGCGTCTGGCTTTGGCCCAGTACCGGGAACTGGCTGCGTTTGCCCAATTCGGTTCTGATTTGGACAAAGAGACCAAGGCCCAGCTGGACCGTGGTGCCCGGGTGACGGAAATGCTGAAGCAGGGACAGTACCAGCCTTTGTCCATGGCCCAGGAAGTCATTTCTCTGTATGCCGTGAACAACGGTTTTGTGGATGAGGTCCCGGTGGCTGATGTGACCCGGTATGCCCATGAAATGCTCACTTATATGAGTAATCATTGTTCCATGGTCCTGACGTCTCTGGAAAAACAGCAGAAATTGACGGATGAAATCAAAGAACAACTGGATGAAGCCCTGGATGAATTCGGAAAATTGTTTGCGCCGGACAGCGCTCAGGCATAAAGGCGGGTGAGCGAGATGGCCAATACCAGCGGTATCCGCGCCCACATGAAAACCGTGGGCAGTATCAGTAAAATCACCGGGGCCATGCAGATGGTGGCCTCTGCCCGGATGCATCAGGCCCAGCAGCGGGCCGATGCCAGTCTGCCTTATGCCGAAAAGCTGCGGGAAATCCTGCAGGAAGCTGTCAGTGATCCTTCCGTCATGGCCCATCTGGACTTGAAAAAGAATCCATTGCTGGAAAAGCGGCCTGTATACCGGACAGCTTATATCGTCATGGGCTCTGACAAGGGCCTGGCCGGACCTTACAACAACAATGTGATAAAGTTTACAGGTGTGGAACTGCGGGGCAAGGAGGATTCTCCTCTGCTGGCGGTTGGCAAGCAGATGCGGATCGGCTTGAACCACTGGGGTTACCACATCGAAAAGAGCTGGACGGGCTTTTCCGAAAAGCCCACGTTCGAAGCAGCAGAAGAAATCGCCGATTATGTGGAGTCCATGTTCGTCCATGGCGAAGTGGATGAAGTAGATATCATCTATACCTACTTCAAATCTGTCATGGTACAGATTCCCAAGACCGTGCCCATCCTGCCGGTGCAGCCCAAGGCCAAGGATGCCCTGGAGGTGCAGGCGGAAGAAGCTTGGGATGCGGATGATCCAACGGATTATCCTACCCTGGTCTTCGAGCCGGAACCGGCGGAGATGCTGTCCTATCTGGCCAAGTATTATCTGCGCAGCCAGATTTTTACAGCGCTCATCCAGAGCTCGGCCTGTGAACTGGCTTCCCGTATGACTGCCATGAGCACGGCCACGGACAACGCCCAGAACCTGCTGGGCAAACTGCAGGTGTATTACCAGAAAGTGAGACAGGCCAGCATCACCACGGAAATCAACGAAATCGTCAGCGGTGCTGAAGCTTTGAAATAAGGGGGCACAAACGTGTCGCAAGAAGAAAAAAGAAAAATCGACCAGGCTGTGGCCCGGCTTTCTGCCAAAGCCAGAGGCCATATCGGTCACGTGGTCCAGGTCATGGGACCGGTCATCGATATCCGGTTTCCGGATAAACATCTGCCGGCCATTTACAATGCTATCCATATCGACGCCCAGGCGGCTAAAAATATCCATGTGCATCTGACGGCAGAAGTGGTACAGCACATCGGGAACGATGTGGTCCGTGCCGTAGCCATGAGTTCCACCGACGGGTTGACCCGGAATATGGAAGCCGTGGATACGGGTAAACCCATTACCGTACCTGTGGGCAAAGGCTGCCTGGGGCGGGTGTTCAATGTCCTGGGCGAGACGGTGGACGATGATCCTACACCTGTTGAGGCAGACGATTACTGGCCCATCCATCGGCCGGCTCCGTCTCTGGCTGACCAGTCCACGGAAACGAAGATCATGGAAACCGGCATCAAGGTTGTGGACCTGATCGCGCCCTATTCCCTGGGCGGTAAAATCGGGTTGTTCGGCGGTGCCGGCGTGGGCAAGACCGTGCTGATCATGGAATTGATCCACAATATTGCCACGAACCACGGGGGTTATTCCGTATTCTCCGGTGTAGGGGAACGGACCCGTGAAGGGAACGATCTGTGGGGTGAAATGAAGGAATCCGGGGTCATCGACAAGACGGCCCTGGTGTATGGACAGATGAACGAACCCCCCGGAGCCCGTATGCGGGTCGGCCTCACCGGGCTGACCATGGCAGAATACTTCCGGGATGTGGCCGGGCAGGATGTACTGCTGTTCATCGATAACATCTTCCGGTTCATCCAGGCCGGGTCTGAAGTATCCGCTCTGTTGGGGCGTATGCCTTCAGCCGTAGGCTATCAGCCCACCCTGGCCAACGAAATGGGCGCCCTGGAAGAGCGTATCACTTCCACCCGGAACGGGTCCATAACCTCGGTGCAGGCTGTTTATGTGCCCGCCGACGACCTGACCGACCCGGCACCGGCCGCTACGTTCGCTCACTTGGACGCAACTACCGTACTGTCCCGTGAAATCGTGGAACTGGGTATTTACCCGGCAGTGGATCCGCTGGCTTCCACCAGCCGGATCCTGGACCCTTTGGTCATCGGGAAGGAACACTACGAAGTGGCCCGTGGGGTGCAGAAGATCCTGCAGCGCTACAAGGAACTGCAGGATATCATCGCTATCCTGGGCATGGAAGAATTGAACGAAGAGGATAAGCTCACCGTATCCCGGGCACGGAAAGTGCAGCGGTTCCTGAGCCAGCCCTTCTTCGTGGCCCAGCAGTTCACCGGGCAGGAGGGGAGATACGTTCCCCTGGCTGACACCATCCGGGGCTTCAAGGAAATCCTGGAAGGCAAGCACGATGACCTGCCGGAAAATGCCTTCTATATGGTGGGCAGCATCGATGAAGCCGTGGCAAAAGGCAAGAAACTGAAGGGCGAATGAGACTATGGCCAACGTAATGAGTCTGGAAGTCCTGACACCGGAAAAACTTTTGGTGAAAAGGAAGGATATTTCCTATGTGTTGTTGAATACAGTAAATGGGGGTATCGGCATTTTGGCCAACCACGGACCCATGATCGCCGTTTTGGGGGAAGGCACCCTGAAGCTGCAGGATAAGGATAACCATGTGATCCTGGTCTATGTGGAAGGCGGGTTCGCCGAAGTCAAGGACAACAAGGTCATCATCCTGACCCCCCGGGCTGAACGGGCAGAGAAGATCGATGTGGCGAAGTATGAACAGATCCGGGCAGAAGCACAGGCCCGGCTGGATCATCCCGATTCTCTGACCGATATCGAACATACGGAAAAAATCCTGCGTCGTGCCGAAGCTCGTCTGAAGACAGCTTCCCTGGTGGGGAAAGTGGCACCGTATACCCTGGGCGAATGAGGGAGCCCGGGACAGACGGCGCAAGGTCGTTACAGCAGGTAGAGAGGGGGCTCCGCTGTGGACTTTATCAGTAAGATGGCGGCCAGCAAGATGGGGCAGCTGCGCCTGGAACTGGTCGAACTGGAAGAACGCCTGGAAGAGGCAAGAACGGAAGAACAGATCCGCAAGCTCAAGAAGACCATTCAGGAAAAGCAGACCTATTACAACATCCTGGCGGACCGGCTGCGGACCCATACAAGACGGTTTTGAAGAAGGCGCTGTGAAAAAATTTCACAGCGCCTTTTGTCATACGTCATACGTCATACGCCGATGGAAGCCAGCTTCGCTGGCAATGAATATAGCCCGACCGGCGACCTGGGTTCGGACGTCCCTTATGGGCCGTCCCTACGCATTTATCGGTAGCAATCTTTTTCATCGTAGGGGCTACCCATAAGGGGAGCCCGTTCCCAGGTAAGGCGTTTTTTCATTTAAAATTTGCATGAGCAAATTTTCCTTGTTTCACTAATCACTAACCACTAACCACTACTCCCTTCCCCCATTCCTTTTTACCCTATGGCAATCATTGTAAGATATGGTATAATAGTTTAGTTATCAAAATTGACATTGGATTGGAAGTCCCGAAGACATAGAGGGGGTGCCGTACGGATTGTCCAACATGGTGTTTTTGGTGGTATGCTGCCTGGTGACCTGGGTGATTTTCCTGGACAGCCACAGCATCGGAATGAAACATAAGAATCTCTGGGTACTGGGGACATTTCTGCTCATGCCTCTGGTGGTACCGCTGTATCTGATCCGGCGGGCCCAATTCATCCATGCCCACAAGCTGACGCCCCGGCAGAAGCTGGAGGCCAAGGCCCGGGAAGAATCCCGGAAACGGCGGCAGAAGGCGGAAAAGGCCAAACTGGAATGGGAAATGGCCCAGCGCAGGAAAGTAAAAGACAATCCGGCCGCAGCGGCAGATGCCCGGGCACGGGAGTTCCGGGAACAGCACGAAATGCGGCTGGCTCTGGATAACGAATTGAGTGAACAGCAAAAACGACACGAAAAACAATGGGGTATCCATTCGAAATCATGACGATTGTGAGGGAAGCAGCGCTTCTCTTCTGAAAAAGAAAGGTGTGGAATCAGGCGTGGAGAAACTGGTGGTAAAGGGTGGTCATCGGCTGCATGGAACTGTCCGTGTCAGCGGGGCCAAGAATGCCGTATTGCCCATTATTGCAGCTTCTGTATTGGGGACGGAAGGAAGTACCATTCTGGAAGTACCGGAATTGGAGGATGTGAGCACCATTTGCAAGGTGCTGGAATGTCTGGGATTGAAAGTGGATCATTCCCAGCCGCATACGTTGAAGATCGACAGCCACGAAGTGACCGGCTGGGAGGCTCCCTATGATCTGGTGAGCACCATGCGGGCTTCGTTCCTGGTCATGGGGTCTCTGCTGGCCCGGATCGGCCGGGCCAAGATTTCTCTGCCCGGGGGCTGTGCCATCGGTACCCGGCCCATCGACATCCATCTGAAGGGCTTCGAAGCCCTGGGTGCCACCATCGAACAGGGCCATGGCTATATCGAGGCCTTTGCGCCCCATGGCCTGACCGGGACTACCATCTACCTGGATTTCCCCAGCGTAGGGGCTACAGAAAACCTGATGATGGCTGCTTCCATGGCCAAAGGGACCACCATCATTGAAAATGCGGCAGAGGAACCGGAAATCGTGGATCTGGCCAACTACATCAACGTGATGGGCGGCAAGGTCCGGGGCGCCGGTACCACCACCATCCGCATCGACGGCGTGGAAAGCATGAAGGGTGGGGAACATACGGTGATCCCCGACCGGATCGAAGCCGGGACCTTCATGGTGGCCGGAGCCATGACCCACGGAGATATCGTGGTGGAAAACGTACTGTGCGAACACATGAAACCCCTGATCGCCAAACTGCGGGAGGCCGGGGCCATCGTGGAGGAAGGCATCAACTCCGTCCATGTGGTGGGACCGGAACAGCTGAAGGCCATCACCATCAAGACCCTGCCGTATCCTGGTTTCCCCACGGATATGCAGGCCCAGGTCATGGCTATGATGTGCATTTCCAAAGGCCAGAGCTCTGTGCTGGAAACGGTGTTCGAGAACCGGTTCATGCATGTGGATGAACTGCTGCGCATGGGCGCCAACATCCATACCAGCGGCGGCCGGGCAGCCATCGTGGAAGGCGTACCCAAGCTGTACGGCTGCCAGGTCCGGGCTACGGACCTGCGGGCCGGGGCAGCCATGGTGCTGGCAGGCCTGGTGGCGGACGGAACCACGGAAATCACCGATATCTTCCACATCGACCGGGGCTACGAAAACCTGGTGGCCAAACTGACCGGCCTGGGAGCCGACATCAAGCGGATCGGCTGAGCCCATGAAACGGACGGAAAAGAGGAGCCTGTTTTCCCGGCTGTTCAATCCGGTGGATGTGGGCATCGATATGGGGACCACCACCACAAGGGTGTTCATGAAGAACCGGGGCATCCTGCTCCAGGAACCTTCTGTGGTGGCCGTGGATCCCAGTACGGGTAAAGTGGGAGCCATCGGCTCCAAAGCCCGGGAAATGGCCGGCAAGGGCCAGTGGGAAGTAATCTGGCCTCTGGAAAACGGGGTCATTGCTGAGTTTGACGGGGCGGTAGGCCTATTGGAAACGGTGCTGGACCGGGTTGTGGGGAAGAACCTGTTCTTCAAGCCCCGGGTCATGCTGTGTGTGCCCACCGGGGTCACCGGCGTGGAACGCAGAGCCGTGACGGAAGCAGCGCTCCTGGCCGGAGCCGCGAAGACGTACCTCATCGAGGAGCCAGTGGCTGCGGCTTTGGGGGCCGGGCTGCCCATCCAGGAACCCAAAGGGCACCTGGTGATGAACATCGGCAGCGGGACCACCAGCGTGGCGCTCCTGAGCATGGGGCGGATCATCCATTCTGCGTCCCTCCGCATGGGTGGGGAAGCATTCAATGCTGCCCTGGACCGGTTCCTGAAAGATCATCTCCACCTGCAGGTGGAAAGCAGCCAGACGGAAGAAATCAAGCTGGACATCGGTACGGTGAGCCCCAACGGCCGCCGGAGCAACCGGATCATCCGGGGCAGGGATACCATCACCGGGCTTCCCACCACGGTACGGCTGGGTGCCCAGGAACTGCGGCGGGGGCTGGAGGAACCGGTGGTTTCCCTGCTGAGCTGCCTGCACAGCGTGTTGGAGAAGACACCGCCGGAACTGGCGGCGGATCTGCTGGATACGGGCATCGTCCTCACCGGCGGCGGCAGCCTGCTGGAAGGGCTGGATGAATGCATCGAGGCCGGGACCCACGTGCGGACCCGGGTGGCGCCCAATCCCCAGGAATGTGTGGCCCGCGGGGCCGGCATGGCCCTGGACGATCCGGCGCTGCTGGAATTGATGGAAAGAAAATAAAATAGAAGGGGTGTGAAAAACTTTCACACTCCTTTTTCATTGCAAAGGAGATCATGTCGTCGTGCAACAATCGTATCGCAAATGGATTTCTCGTTTCCTGCTGGCCGGGATGCTGCTGACTGCCGGCCTGCCTGCGGCCCAGGCGGCCCGGGTCAGCCAGCTGCGGGGCGGAGTCACCCCGAACCGGGCCCGGGTGGTCATGAACCTGGACGAACCGGTGGGCTATACCAGCCGGGTGGTGGGCAACCAGCTGATTATCACCCTGAAGGGCAAGGCAGCCCGGACGGAAATGGTCCGCCTGCGGGATCCCCGGATCCAGAAGGCCACCCTGGAACCCTACGGCAGCGGCAGCCGGCTGGTGGTGGTGTTCCGCAAGACCGTCCCTGCCTACAAGGTCTTCCTGCTGAAGAATCCCCAGCGGCTGGTGGTGGACTTCCCCCGTTCCGGCGGCAGTACGGGCGGTGCGGTACGGAAACCGTCCGGGTCCGGTCAGTGGCTGGGCAAAGGGCTCACCTACCGGGCCGCCCGGGTGAACTACGGGGCCGGCCAGGTGAAGACCTATACCCTGACCCTGGCACCTTCCAGCGATTTCAAACTGGACTTCATCCCCGGCTACGGCAAGACCATCCAGCGGGGGACCCTGTCCATGATCCAGAAGCGGTCCGGAGCCGTCGCCCTGGTGAACGCCTCCTACTTCGACAGTGACATCTGGGTGGTGGGCAACCTGAAGATCCAGGGCAAATGGCTGGGTATGGAGAGTACGCCCCGCACGGGCCTGGTCATTCCCAAGACCGGCACGCCCTCCATCCAGCCCGGCCTGTCCTACAGCGGTACGGTGACCCGTCCTGACGGGAAGAGTTTTGCCATCGGCGGGGTGGACCGGATGCGGCTGGAAAACGAAATGATCCTGTTCAACGACGGGTATGACGATACCACGGACACGAACAGCTACGGCACGGAAGTGAAGCTGGTGAACGGCGTGGTCAGCGACATCAGCAAGGCGGGCAGCATGCCCCTGACGGCGGGCAGCACCGTCCTTTCGGGCAACGGTTCGGCCGCAGCTTTTCTGAACGGACTGCGCCGGGGCGACCGGGTGACCATTACCCAGACATTGGGGAACTCTGTGGCGGACAGTGCGGCGTCCGTGGGCTCTGCCGGGCCTCAGCTGGTGCGGGATGGCCAGGTGGCCGTCACCAGCGACGAAGAAGAGATCGCTTCGGATATCGCCGACGGCCGGGCGCCCCGGACCGGTGTGGGCATCAAAAAGGATGGCACCGTGCTCATCGTGGTGGCCGATGGCCGCAGCGACGACAGCGCCGGGTTCACCCTGGACGAATTTGCCCGGTATTTCGTCAGTCTGGGTGCCGACCGGGCCATGAACTTCGATGGCGGCGGTTCCAGCGAAATGGTGGTGAACGGCAAGATCATGAACGATCCCAGCGACGGCAGCGAGCGTCCGGTCCGTGTGGCGCTGGGGGTGTTCAGAAAATAAAAGAATGAGCCCTGGCGAATTCTTTCCTTTAGCGTATGACGTATGACGTATGACGTATGACAGGGGAGTGCTGAGCACTCCCCCTTGCATCCCCCCTCCTGTTCGGTATATAATAAACAAACGATGGAAAAGAGGTGCTGATCATGTTACACAAAATCTTGAAAAACAGAAAGATATGGGCAGCAGCCTTGCTGATGGTGTTACTGGCCCTGGGTGTGGCCCAGGCTGCCGGGGTACAGCCGCAGAAGAGCAGCCTTTCCGGCACGGTGGTCTCCACGGTTTCCGTGGGCAGCCAGGTTTCGGAAGGGGCCGTGCTGGTGACGGTGAAGACCCTGGCGGGAACGGCACCGGCCGCCCGCGCCAACTGCAGCGGTAAAGTGGTATCGGTGGAAGTCTCTCCGGGCAGCACGATCGCAGCAGATCAGGTTGTCGCTCAGATCGAACCGTAAACAAAGAAGCAAAAGGGCTGTCACTATAGGCGACAGCCCTCTTTTATAGGAGGAAATATGCACTGTTTCAAGTGGAAACGCATCCTGGTGCTGGCTCTGGGCTGCGTCCTGGCAATGGCTTCCCTGGCCCTGGCGGCCATCCCCACCATTGCGGTGGAAGAATTGAAGCCGGGGATGAAGGGCTATGGCAAGACGGTGATCCGGGGGGCGGACATCCAGACCTTTGATGTGGAGATCCTGGGGGTCACCGGTACGGAAACCGGCGGCTACAACATCCTGATCAAGGCGTCCGGTCCGCTCCTGAAAGAAAGCGGCGGCATCGCCCAGGGCATGAGCGGCAGCCCGGTGTACATCGACGGCCGGCTGGCCGGAGCCGTGGCCTATGGCCAGGCGTTTTCCGACCCCAACTACTGCTTTCTGACGCCCATCAACGAAATGCTGCGGCTGTTCGATGAAACGGATCCCCGGCCTTCCGTATTCCTGCCCAAGAGCACACCGCTCATGGTCAGCGGGTTCACCTCCGATGGGGTGGACCATCTGAACGAAGGGCTGAAACCCTTCGGGCTCACGTCCTATGCGGTCCCTGCCGGAGATTCCGAACTGGACAACGTACAGCTGGAACCGGGCAGTTCCGTGGGCGTGGCCCTGGTGCGCGGCGATATGGTCATCGGGGCCATCGGTACCGTCACCTGGACCGATGACGAGGGACGGGTGCTGGCTTTCGGCCATCCCTTCCTGCAGCACGGGGATTCCAACTACTTCATGACCAACGCCTGGATCTACGCCTCTGTGCCGAATATCCAGAGTGCTTTTAAAGTCGGTTCTCTGGGCAAGACCCTGGGCCGCATCAGCCAGGACCGGCTCAGCGGCATTGCGGGGAAACAGGGCGAGAACGCGCCCATCATCCCCATGTACGTTTCTGTGACGGACAAGGACCGGGGCATCCACAAGAGCAGCAATGTACAGCTCATCACCGATGAGGACCTGGTGCCCACCCTGGTGGACGGGGTCACCTACAACACGGTGAGCATGGCCAAGGATCGGAAAGGGGCCGGTTCGTCCCGGATCCGCTTCACCATTACGGCCAACGGGGAAAAGGAAGGCCCCATCCGCCTGCGCCGGGAGAACATGTTCTACAGCGCCAGCGACCTGGGCAAGGTTACGGATTCGGAACTGAACGTGGCCACGGATATGCTCATGAACAACCGGTTCGACAAGGTGACCATCCAGGACATCAACGTAGATGTGGAGACCACGTCCAACTGCGAAGTGGCGGAAATGCTGGGGGCCAGTGCGCCTTCCACCGTCACCCGGGGCGGGGTGCTGCCCATCACGCTTACGTTCAAGCCCTACCGGGCCGATGAGATCACCCGCACCATCAACTTCAAGGTGCCGGACAAGATGCCCACCGGGCCCGTGAACCTGATCGTCCGCAGCGGCAATGCCACCACCTGGATCAGCAAGGCCCTGTCCAAACGGAACAGCGGCAGGAATGCCAACACCGCCGATGGCGACGGGACGGACGGCAGCGAGGATGATACCAGCCTCATGCAGTCCAACCAGCGCCAGTTCAAGGATTTCCTCACGGAATTCAACGACATGGATGCCAACAACGAAGTGGTGGTGGACGTGATGCCCGGCTACAGCAGCGGCGCTTCCAGCCGCGCCAGTGCCGCCGGCATGAGCAACGCCATCACCGGCCTGCTCAAGGGCAGCAAATACAAACAGAAATTTCCCATGGATTTCATCATCACAGGAGAAACGAATATTACGGTCAATGTAAAGGGGCGGTA
>Ga0256406_1003879_pt1 | contig 17847 bp, 11 predicted proteins | sample RumenRJG_03DNA_FD_185986 | JGI IMG/M metagenome (GOLD analysis project Ga0256406, IMG submission 185986) | Bovine rumen microbial communities from Lethbridge, Alberta, Canada - RJG_03 | ecosystem: Host-associated > Mammals > Digestive system > Stomach > Rumen | place: Canada: Alberta | collected...
ACCCCGATATGTTTGCCGGCAAGTTTAAGGCCTGGACCAAAGATGGTCAGGTGGTGTCGACAGACAATCCCTATACCTTTACCGTCACGGCGGACAACAAGGGCAAGTATGTAGCGACGTTCGACAAAATCAACATGGCGAAGACAGGCTTCTATTGCATCGTAAGGAACGTGAGGTTCAACCGCAACTTAGGTCTGATGGGCATTTCAGATCAAAATGTATCGAGAGATAACAGAGCCCTAAAGAACTCCATCATGCTCTTGGAGAGCAACAGCGATGTGATGCACGCCTCACCTGCCTTTGTCTTAAAGATCACAGGAACGTCTGACGGGACTGGAGGATTGAATGACGCCAATCTCGAAGCGCAAGGAATGGAATCAAAAACGATTTCCGGCCAAACATTCACTTTTTCAAATAAAGGTGATCACTTCTATATCTACGGCGAAGCTGGGTCTGTTACCGCCTATATGGTGGATTATTCTGATGCCTTTACTCAAGAAGACGGTGTTGGCAAAGTGAACCATCCCAAACTTCAAAATGGTGCCAATGAGAATGACGGGTCTTACCACTGGCAGGTCATCCCTATCACCCGCAACAGCACAGATGCTTACTTTGGCGCTATGCCCTCTGAGCAGGCAAAGGTAGGCGACAAGTACTACACAACCATGTACACCGCTTTCCCCTACGAGTGTCTTGATGGCGTAAAGGCTTACACCGTTGACAAGATCAACGCCGATGGTACGGTGCACCTTAAAGAGATTACCTCGGGCAAGGTGCCTTCGAAGACTGCCGTCGTGCTGGCGTGCAACGGCACCAAGCCTAACGAGAACCGTCTGCTGCCGCTGCTCGAAGAGCCCGCTGCCGTAGAAGGTGACAACCTGCTGAAAGGCGAGATCTGGCTGAAGGACGAGAGCAAGACAGAAGACAAGTACCGCACTAAGTTCGATGCCTCGACCATGCGCGTGCTTGGAAACACTACCGGCTCCTTCGACAATGTGAATAACAGTGATGTCTTAGAAGGTGGCTCTACGGGAACGCTCACCTATATCAAGAATAATACTTGTTATCTCGACGTGAGCAATGTAGAGAACCCCGCCGCTTCCTACACACTCACAACCGAGGAAGCCAAGGAACCGGTGAAGGTGAAGGCTATTGAAGGCTACTACCGCATTCAGAACGGATATGGTATCACTGAGAACAACGGCAAGAGTGAAGATGGTCACTATGTACAGGTGACGGATGCTGCATGGGCAGCCCCCAACCAGACGGCTGCTGCGACCAAGACCGAACCGGGCTCTGTGATCTATCTCAAGGCTACGCCCGTCAACGACGATATGCTGCGCGTGGACAATCTGCGCTCGCAGGGCATAGAGGTCGTCGGTGGCACAGCCCGCAAAGACTTTATGGAGCTTTACACCAATTTGGGCAAGATGACTGCCGAGCAACGATATGAATATCTGCGCGAGGCTCAGCAGGAAGGATACATCTTCACCGGTCGCGCCCTCTTGGAGGCTGGCATCTATGCGGTGGCCAACGAGCTGGTAACGGGCTATGAGGCTCCCGAGGATGTGAAGACGCTCACTAACGAATTCAACAAGCAGATTGCCGAGGCCCTCGACATCGACATGTATATGACCCGCACACAACTCACCAACGGACAGGAAGCATGGACGCTCAAGGAGCATGTGCTGAAATTTGACAAGATCTCTGACTTCGTTACTGAAAATATGTCACGCTTCAAAGAAGGCTTCAAGGCCATGCGCAAGGTGTGGGGTACGACAACCGGCGAGACCATTGAGGCTGATGAGGTACAGACCTTAAGCGATTTGGGCTACAACATCCAGGATGATAAGACGCTCTCTTCGGGCGAATATCCTGTGACGTTGAATGCCGACGGTTCTTGCCAGACATCCTACGAGGCGATCTTCACGCATCCAGAGCTGCTCTATTACTGGTTGAAGCTCAACGTATGGAAGATGCTCAACAATCCGGATAATTACAAGGATGCCCTGCATGGCATGACGGGCAGCGACTATCTCTATAATGCTTTCAAAGAGGTGGGCAGTCACGAGACTGTGATGAATTATATCCGCCGGCTGCACTACGACACGGACTACTATCTGATCGACGGCTATGTGTCAAACGGCGCTGAGGGCAACGAAGGCGACAAATACACCAACCTGGGGCGTTTCGGCTTCTGTAATAACAATACTACAAGCTCTGCTTATCCCGCTGAGCTTTCTACAGCCAAGGATGGTGGCAAGTGGGTGCTGAAGCAGGTGACTGCTGACGATGACAGCTATTTTGGCATCAAGGCCAGCAATAATTTCCAGGGACTTGACGGTCATTACTATAGCACGCTCTGTGTGGACTTCCCTATCGACGTGACCAAGTGCAGCGAAGGACTCCACTTCTATTCGGTAGACGGCAACTTAGGCGAAGCAGAAACACGAAACTATAGTGACGGGCAAACGTGGACCTACCGCTACATCACTCTTAACGAGATCACCGACGTGGTACCGGCAGGACTGCCTGTCATCGTAGAGACGGAGAACACCGAGGCCAGCAAAAACCGTATCGTACCGGTAGTGAGCGACAAGACCTATAAGGGCACGACCCTGCTGAAAGGCATCTTCTTCAATGCCGGCAAGAGCAATGCGAGCGATGGCTATGGTTCTGCGATCGAGAACATCATGGAGAATCTCTTCGATTATCAGTATAACAACATGGCAGATGCGCTCAACCATCGATACGGCATCAGCTACGACGCTACATCGCAGAAGATCTTCACACTTCAAAAGAATGCCAATGACACGCACAACCCCATGGGCTTCTATCACTATACGGGCACGTCGCTGAGCCACAACAAGGCATTCATGGTGATCGACAACTCGGCTGTTTCTGCCGGGGCAAAGATCTACATTGGCTATCAGGATGGCGCTGCTACTGGTATCGATAATATCAACGTTGATGCTACACAACCTCATACTGATGCCATCTACGATCTCCAGGGACGGCGTGTGGCTAAGCCTATGCAGGGCGGTATCTATATCATCAACGGGAAGAAAGTAGTAATTACTAAATAGAAAACAAAATGAAGAAAAAAATATATTTGAAGCCTTCATCGAATGTAATCCGTCTCAACATTAAGGATCAGCTGTTGGACAACAAAATGGGGAACAACTCTCCGGCTCATGTTGGTGAAGGTTTCGAAGGAGATGGTCAGGGTGCGAAGCGATACACGCTGCCTGATGAAGAGGATGGCTGGGATACTTTCCCAAAATCACACAGTCCTTGGGACGATTAAGATTGAGATGAGTAAGCTGAAAACGATTCAGTAAAACACTCACAAGGCAGGGTCCTATCTTACGGATCCTGCCTTTTTTCGTCTGACAGAGCATGAATGATGCGCACTTTTAGTGTGCGCATCTCTTATTAGATATTGTAGCGTTGCCGGCATGCCCCTTCGCATGCGATTGCGGCATAGACCCTGCAAGGGCGGACGGCCACAAGGGCCGAGCCCTGCATAAAGACACTAAACGTCTATGAAAGGGCATCAATATTTCTTTTCAGTCCATCGTATTTAGCGCGTTTGACGGCTGAGCCCTTGAAGAGGCGGCGATAGTCTTCGACGGACAAGTTGTCCCATTTTTGTCGCGTCATGCTCAGAAGCTCCTCACGCGGATGGAACTCAGGTGTCGCGCAAGGCGTGGCAAAACGGTTCCACGGGCAGGCGCGCTGGCAACGGTCGCAGCCGTAGAACATGTCGCCCATGGCAGCCTTCGCCGCCTCCGACAGAGCCCCCCGGTTCTCTATCGTCTGATAGGAGAGGCAGCGCTCCGAGGAGAAACCGGTAATCTCGCCGTAGCCCTCCACAGGCTTCGCCGGCAGACAGAGCGCGTGCGTGGGACAGGCATCGATGCACCGATGGCAACGGCCGCAGCGGTTCGGCAGCGGCTTGTCAGGAGGCAGCTCCTCCGTGATAAACAGTTCCCCCAAGAAGAACTCACTGCCCGCATGGGGAATAATCAGCATTTGGTTCTTGCCGATCCAGCCGAGCCCCGCCTGCACAGCCCAGTAACGCTCCAGCACGGGCGCCGTGTCGACAAATGTCCGGTACTCCGTGATGCCTGCCCGGGCAGCGAGCTGTCGCAGTTTGCCCTTCACGATGTCATGATAATCCTGACCAAGGGCATAGTCGGCAATCTGAGGCTCGCCTTCCGGCAATCGATGAGCCGGATAATAATTGAGCGCTACGACGACAATGGTCTTCACGCCGGGCATGAGGAGGCGTGGGTCGAACCGTTTGTCGAGATAGTTCTCCAAGTAGTGCATGTCCGCGTTGCCGCCCTTGGCGAGCCATTCCGTGTAATGATTGCGCATAGCATTGGTCACAGTGCATGCACGGGCAAAGCCACAAACAAAAAAGCCGAGGTTCTTAGCCTCGGCTTCAATCGTATTACGTAATTCTAACATATCGTTTATTCAAAAGTCTTAAACTCGTAGCCTTGTTCCTTCAGCCAGCGGAGGCTCTCGGGCAGGGCCGTCTTGAGCTTGTCGATAGCCTTCAGCGAGTCGTGGAACGTGATGATGGACCCGTTGCGTGCATAACGCTTGACGTTGTTCACGACCCCTTGAGCCGTCATCCATTTAGAGTAGTCGCGCGTGACGAGGTCCCACATGATGATCTTATAGTAACGGTTCACCCACCAGTAGACATCCGATTTCATCCATCCGTGTGGCGGGCGGAAGAGATGCGCCTTGATGAGCTCGTTGGCCATCGACACATCCTGTCCGTAGGTGATCGCCATGTGCTTCAGGCTCCCGAGATGATGGAACGTGTGGTTGCCCACCTGGTGTCCTTCCTCCACGATACGGTTGTAGAGGTCGTGGTAGCGCAGCACATTCTCCCCCACCATGAAGAAGGTGGCTTTGGCGCCATACTCCTTCAGGGTGTCGAGGATGAACGGTGTCGACTCGGGGATGGGCCCGTCGTCGAAGGTGAGGTAGACGGAGTGGTCGTGCTTGTCCATCCGCCAGATAGCTTTCGGATAGAGCCAGCGCAACCACATCGCCGGTTGCTCAATGATCATTGTTTACTGTCCGGGTTGCTGAACCTGACCACCCTGTCCGACATAACGCTGATAGAAACGCTGCATCTCTCCGGCCTGTTTGGCAGCAAGCTTAGCGTCGATGAGTTTGGCCACCTCAGCGGTCTGGTTCATGATAGAGAACTGCACCATGATGTCGTTGGCCGACTGCTGGAAGCGGATACCCTGGAGGCTGAGATAATATTCCACATACTCCTTGGCATTCTCGTATACAGCATTGATGCACTTCAGGGCATCAGCCTTGTCACCGACGAGGGCGTAGGCCTTTGCCAGATCAGTACCACCCGACATATAGTTCATCGGCACATTGTAGGTCGGGATCTCCTTCATCGCCTTCGCCAGTGCTTTCTTCGCGAGGTCCTTGTGTCCATCAGCGATGAGGTGCAGGGCGAGGGTAGCGAAGAGGCGGCGGTGCGTATAGCACATACGCATGACGGTCTCGTCGATATACAGTCCCGGCACCGACAAGCCTCCGTAGCGGAAGCGCTCCATCATGTTGTGGTAGGTCTTCATCGTATCGAAGTTCTTGGCTCCCGGCACATTAGTCGTGAACGGCGTGATGCGGTTGGCCAGACCTTCCTGCACGAAGTTGTCACCGAGGTTCATGAAGTTCTCCTCACCCACCGTGACGGCGACGTAGAGCGGCCGTGTCCAGTTGCACTGCGCGATCATCTCGAGCAACATGAGGTCGTTCTTGTAGAGCGCGTTCTTACCCTTGAGGGAGATGACCATACGGCTCGGGATCGAATCGGCAGCCATCATCATGCCACTCTTGCGCACGGCGTTCTTGTCGATGGTGACGAAGACGGTGTCGGTCGGGATGACGTGGAAGTCGGAGTTCTTGGACCGTACCCAGTATTTGAGGATGTTCTTCAGCTCGAACGGGTCGTTGCCAAACTGAGCCTTGGCCTGCTCCGGGTTCTGCTTGTAGAACTGCAGGATCTGCTGCTTGAGCGACGGCTGCACCTCGATATACTCGTTTGTACCCGAGCAGTAGTCGAGTCGAGGCCAGGAGATAGGAACCGACGGCGAGTTGTATGCCGGACGTTTCATCTGGTCGATGTACCAGTCGGTCTGGAGGTAGGAGAGGTTGCAGACGCGGGCGTCGGTGCGCACGCCTTCTGTCTCCTGGTTGTACCAGAGCGGGAAGGTATCGTTATCACCATTGGTGAAGATGATCGGGTTGCCTTTGTCCTGCAGCGACATGAGGTAGTTGCGTCCGAAGTCGCGGCAGGTATATCGTCCGGAGCGGTCGTGGTCGTTCCAGGTCTGCGACACCATCTGTACCGGCACCAAGAGACAGAGCACGCCGATGACGGCAGCGAGTGCCACGCGGTTCACCTTCACACGCTTGCCAAGGAGGTCGTAGAGGGCTGCGACACCCATGCCGCACCAGATAGCGAAGGCGTAGAACGAGCCGGCATAAGCATAGTCGCGCTCACGCGGCTGTACCGGTGTCTGGTTCAGATAGATGACGATCGCCAGACCTGTCATGAAGAACAGGAAGAAGACGACCCAGAACTGACGAATGCCGCGGCGGCCGCGGAACGCCTGCCAGAAGAGTCCGATAAGTCCGAGGATGAGCGGCAGACAGTAGAACACGTTGTGTCCTTTGTTGCCGGTGGGGTTCTTCACGGGATCATAAGCCTGCAGATCCTTCGGCAGCTTCGACTGGTCACCGAGCCGCGCGTTGTCGATGAACGGGATGCCCGTGATCCAGTTGCCATGCTCGAGCTCGCCGTTGCCCTGGATATCATTCTGACGGCCAGCGAAGTTCCACATGAAGTAACGCCAGTACATGAAGTTGCACTGGTAAGAGAGGAAGAACCGGAGGTTCTCAATCTGTGTCGGCACCTTCACCGTCATCTGCTCCCCACAGCGGTCGTAAGGCACCTCCGTGCCGTCTACACCACCCATCCACGACTCATAGTCCTGGGCATGGCTGGAGTCGTACATACGCGGGAAGATCATGTTCTGCGCGTAGACATACTTGTCTTTGTGTGTGACAACGAAGTAAGAGTCTTTCTCGTTTTTCGAAGCTTTCTCTTTCCGGCTGTAGACGGGCGCGCCTGACTTCATGACCGGCGTGCACATGTCTCCCTCCTGCTTCAGGGCTACCTGCGAGGTGTACGCCTGGCCGTAGAGCAACGGGCGGTCACCGTACTGGTCACGGCTGAGGTAGGAGCCGAGGGTGAAGATGTCCTCCGGTGAGTTCTGATCCATCGGCGGATTGGCTACGGAGCGGATCACGATGAGGGCATACGACGAGTAACCGATCATCAGCATGAGCATGCAGAGGAGCGCGGTGTTCTTGAAACGTGAGGTGACGAGATACACGGGCTTCTTGTCCACGATCTTCTTGCGGTTGAGCAGGAAGGCGACAATGGCGAGGACGATGATGCCGATGACGACCGCCGACCAGCCATAGCCGTAGAACGGGATGCCGATGAGGGCGAAGGAGAGGAGGAACGAGAGGTTCTCGCGCTTGCGGCTGCGGCCCTCGAAGCTCTCGAAGATCGCCCAGATGGTGCAGCCCACCAGACAGGCAATATAAATAATGAGTCCGGTGTTGAACGGCAGTCCCAAGACGTTGACGAAGAACAGTTCAAACCATCCACCCACAGTGACGATGCCCGGCACGACGCCATAGAGCACGGCGGCGAGGATGACGAAGCTGATGAGCAGGGCGATGAGTGAGCCCTTGACCTCCACGTTCGGGAACCGTTTGTAGCAGTAGACGAGGACGATGGCGGGCAGGCACAGCAGGTTGAGCAGGTGCACGCCGATGGACAGTCCCGTCATGTAGAAGATCAGCACAAGCCAACGGTCAGCATGTGGCTCGTCGGCGTGATCTTCCCACTTGAGGATGAGCCAGAACACCACGGCGGTGAAGGCGGACGAGTAAGCATAGACCTCACCCTCGACGGCGGAGAACCAGAAGGTGTCCGACCAGGTGTAGATGAGCGCGCCCACCATACCGGAGGCCTCGATGACGATCATCTTGGCAACGGTCAGCTCGCTCCAGTCCTTGACAATGAGCTTGCGCACCAGATGCGTGATGGTCCAGAAAAGGAACAGGATCGTAGCGGCTGAGAGCAGGGCAGACATGGTGTTGACCATCCGTGCCACCTGCGACGGGTCACTGGCGAAATGGGAGAAAAGATTGGCGGTCAGCATGAAGAACGGTGCCCCTGGAGGATGACCGATCTCAAGCTTGTAGCCTGTGGTGATAAACTCGGGACAGTCCCAGAAAGAGGCTGTCGGCTCAATGGTAGACACATAGGTAAACGCTGCGATGACAAAAGCCACCCAGCCAAGGATCGTGTCTACTAAACGGTATTGTTTCATCTTTACCTGTAAAAAACTGTTGAGTTATTGCAATAATTCCGTGCAAAGTTACGCAATTTATCACAACTATTCCCCGCTAAAGGCAAAAAATGAGAATCTTCTCATTTTATTAACACAAGCCTTTGATGTATCCGCGCATCATGTCATCATGTTCTCTGACGCATTGGTAATAGCGCATCTGGTTCCTTGCACGGTCAAGGTTATGCTCCGGATACTTGCATTTCCAATAATGGTCGCCACTGAGATAATCCCACAGGAAGCGAACGCTCTGCATGAAGGGGAAGAGTGCCACGGCATAAGGAAGATTATCGATCTCCACGGGTGCGAGGAAGCGCGCGCCTTCGAGATAGCCACGCGTGAAAGACTTGAAAATCTCTTTATTGAATGCCACATGGCTCAAATCGGGATCGTCCTCGGCCGTGGTATTGGCAGCGGAACGCAGGAAGTCGCCATAGTCGGAGAAGACGAACGACGGCATGACGGTGTCGAGGTCGATGACGCACAACACGTGTCCATTCTCGTCAAACATCATGTTGTTGACTTTTGTATCACAATGACACACGCGCTTGGGCAGTTTTCCTTCCCGATACAACCGCTCTGCCTTGCACATCTCTTCGGCATCTTGGTCGATGAGCGTGAGCAACTGCCGCACGGGAGCCTCTCCTGCGCGGTTCACCGGATCCTTTGCCGTCACCTCACGCAACTGCTCTAAGCGAAACTCCATATTGTGAAAGTTGGGAATGACCTCCCCAAGCTTCTCCGGGATATCAACCAACATATCCTCGAAATGTCCAAAAGCCTTTCCCGCGAAGTAAGAATACTCCGGTGTCACGGCCTCGTAGGTCTTGGCATTGGGAATGAAGACCATCATTCGCCACACTGTGCCGTCAGTCTCGCGATGATAGAGCCTGCCATCCCCGGCAGGAAGGAACCGAAGCACCTTCCGCTCGATATCCGACTCGTGCGCCGCCTCCAACTTCTTGCGGATATGACGTGTCACGGCTGCGATATTACCCATCAGCATGTCCACATCCGGGAAAACGCTTGTATTAATGCGCTGCAGCACATAGTCGGGAGTTTCAGCTGCTTTCGTCGTTACTTTGAACGTGTCATTGATTAGCCCGTTCCCCAATGGACGGATATCAGCAACCACGCCTTCTGTAGCAAAGTTTGATACTATCGCGGAAATACGTTCTGTGTTTGTAAGATCTTGATTCATTGATATTAGTCTTAGATTAATGTTAGTTTCTTGAATATTTAGCAGACAGCCTCTTTGATGGCACCGATAATAAAATCGATGTCCTCATCCGTGACCAGTGGTCCCGATGGCAGGCAGAGCCCCCGTTTGAAGAGGCGCTCACTCACTCCATTGATATACGCTGGCGCATCCTTGTAGACCGGCTGCCGGTGCATCGGCTTCCACAACGGCCGCGACTCAACGTTGCACTGGTCGAGCCACATCCGCAGCGCCTCGACGTTGTCGTTCGGCTCACAGTCGGTGCGTGCCTGAGAGACCTGGTGGATGACACCCGCGGCACCCCCTACCGCCCCTTTGACCGTCGTCGCATACGCGTTCTCCTGACCTTTGATGCGCACGTCGGGGTCGATGAGCACCGTGTTGAGCCAGTAATTGCTCTCACTGTCGCTGCCGTTCTCGGCATGGAACGTGAAGCCGTCCATGTGACTGAAAGCCTCCGCATAACGCGCTGCGACATGCCGGTGCCAGGCGACATGCTCACGCAGCACCGTGAGCTGCCCGCGACCGATACCCGCACAGACATTCGACAACCGGTAGTTGTAACCGATATGCTCATGCTGGTAGTAGGGATAGCCCTCGCGGGCCTGTGTGGCATAGAACATCACACGGTCGCGCGCAGCACCATCGGGACAGATGAGCGCGCCGCCGCCCGATGTCGTGATCATCTTGTTACCATTGAAGCTCAGCACCCCGTAGTCGCCGAAAGTGCCACAGACACGGCCGCGGTAACGCGAGCCCAGCCCCTCGGCGGCATCCTCGATGAGCGGGATGCCGTATTTGTCAGCCACCGCTTTTATCTCGTCGATCTTGGCAGGCATGCCATAGAGGTAGACACAGATGATAGCCTTGGGCTTCCGTCCTGTCTTACGGATACGGTCGGCGACAGCCTCATCGAGCAGTTGCGGATCCATGTTCCACGTCTCCGGCTCAGAGTCGACAAAGACCGGCGTCGCCCCCTGGTAGCACACCGGATGGGAGGAAGCGCAGAACGTGAAACTCTGGCAGATCACCTCATCGCCGGGACCCACCCCTAGGGCGATGAGCGCCAGATGCACGGCCGATGTGCCGGAAGCCAGCGCCACGACCTGCTTGCCGTTCAGATCGTCGTAGCTCTCCTGCCACAGCGCGTCCGGATTGGTGTCATGAGCCTCGATACATGCCGGGTAAGGCTCGCCCGCCCACGTCGGTGCCGAAGGCTTTGAAGTCACGAACCGCTTGAGCTCGGCTTCGAAAGCATTGACATTCGGTCCCAAGGGCACCACCCAGTTGGTGTCGAATGCCTCTTGTATATACTTCATCTCATTGCCCGACATGTGAGCCAGGCACAGAATAATCCTTTTCTCTCGTCTTTGCATGATTATAATATCCTTAATCCATCCCGTTTTGTTCGTTGACAACTAATTATGTCCATTGAAAGGATCCATGGTGCCGTCCTTTGCCTGTTCGTTGTTGATTCCCTCATGGGTGAGAACCGTTTTAATGGTTAGTCCTATCACCTTAAGATCTGTGGCAAGAGACAGATGGTCAACATACCACACGTCGAGCTTGAACTTCTCCGTCCATGACAAGGCGTTACGGCCGTGACACTGTGCCCAGCCCGTAATACCCGGCCGCACATCATGACGTCTCATCTGCTCCTTACTGTATAAAGGCAGATAGCGGACGAGGAGCGGACGAGGGCCGATAAACGCCATGTCTCCTTTTAAGACATTGAAAAACTGAGGGAGCTCATCGAGACTCGTCTTCCGCATGAAAGCACCCAAGGGCGTGATGCGCTCGTTGTCCGGCAACAGATTGCCGTTCCTGTCACGGTGGTCATTCATAGTCTTAAACTTAATGACCTTGAATATCTTACCTTTGTAACCCGGTCTGTCCTGAAGGAAGAACACCCCTGCTCCATCGTTAGCCAGATACAGCCACACGATGAGTACAAGGAACAACGGCGACAGAACGATGATCACCATGAGGGCGATGCAGAAATCTATTAAACGCTTAAAGATATGACGGTACATCATCAGACTTGTACATGAATTATCTCAACGGCCCACCTAACGTGTTCCATCTCACCAACCTGTCGAAGAGGAAGATGCCATCCCACGGCATCTCGAAGTTGAGCATGCGGCCGATCTGTGGACAACGCACCACGCCGCGGCAGTTAGCAGCAGCAGCAAAGGCGACCGCTTTGTCATGCGGAGCTTCCACACCGATGCTCTGTATGTCTCCCGTCAATAGCGGGATGACATTCATAAGGTTGTCTACTTCATGGATGAACAAGGTACGGCTGTAGACAGGTGCAGCGAGCTCTATGTTATCGTCAAGAAGCAACGTCCATGTCATTGTCGGACTGCCTATTACCTTGCCTTTGAAATCGTACACGCCCCGTATGCTATGGATCGCACTGATCTCTTCCACGCTCACTGCCGGTTTAGGTATCTGAATCTCCGTGCGCTTCATGCAGTCGGCAAGAATCTCTGCGAACCGTTCAGGGCTCACGGATCCGCCACGCTCAATAAAGAGGTTATGCGGGGATGCACAGCCTGTCTGGTCAAAGACACTGACATCTACCGAGACACGGCGCGCCAGCTTTTTAGCAGAATGTTCATCGGTGAGTATCTCCTTGGCAATGACTGCACAAGAAAGTTTCGGTCCGAAGATAACCGTTTCGCATCCGATACGGCTTGGGTAGTTGGCGACCGTCGTCACTGCCGTCTCTCCACCCCAGGCGATACGCACGTCGGCCTGTTGCGACATCTCCTTGCCAATGGCATCGGCGTTGTGCGGGAAGTAGATGAGCGAGATCGTTTTGAGCACATCGTCACCTTTGATTGTGTAACCCTCCGGTGACGTATAGGTTACCCCCTCAAATTCTGACAGCAGTGCCTTAAAGACGCCATTGTCACGCGAAGACACCTTCAACAGGTTCACATTCTTAGCAATGACCGACTGCACAAGTGCGAAGAGTCCGAGGATCTGCACATTGCCCGCAAGCCAGTGACAGACCAATCCGCGAGGGTTCGCTTTGAGAAAATGTTTGTCGCTGTCGGGGAAAGGGAGGTAGCTGTCTACATAATGGTAATCCCCTCGCAATCCGTTGTTAGCAACAGTCTTGAGATGCTTCTCATCGCACCAGGACGAGACAAAGAGAAGCCCCTTGTCCTTAAGAAAACGTAAGTTGGGGTCTGTTGCCCATTTTTTAGCGACCTCAGCCATCAGCCCGATAAGCGCATCGCTCGGCTGCAGAGAGAGCCATTCGCGCTGTGTCTTCAACTGCGCACAGATCTCTCTCATCTGCTCCACGGGATTCGTTGAAGTGAGCTGCCCGGCACCATGAAGCAACACCTCCAGATGATTGTCGGAGACATTATTATTTATTTTTTTCGAGAAGGTCAATTTCTGCGAGAGGATGTCTCCACAACCCCGAACCTCCGCTTTCTTCATGCGTCCCGTCACCTTGAAACGGATACCAGGGATAGAAGCATCGCCCTCCTCCGGCGTAGCGATGACACCCATGTCATCGGTCAATACCACATTGCCGGGATAGCTGTGTGGTATAGGAGAGACGAACTCGAGCATACCTTCCTTGCCTGCCGGTAACACTGCGTGGGTGATGGGATCACGTACTATGACACGACTGTATACGGAGGTGTGCTTCCATCCATCCGTGCAGTCGGGATAGTTAAGCCCCATCTGTTCCGTGAATCCATATATGTCGATGATGTCCGTGGGGGCTATACCGAAACATTTTGCGAGCCTACTGTTGAAAAGCGCTTTGCTTATCTTCTCACGCTCCAGTTTCTTCCAGCCTCCGATATGGATAATCTTTGAGCCGGCGGGCAGTTTGACATCGATCATCGCCTCATCGACACTCTTCAGCACATTGGCATAAAGAATATACGTGAAGCCAAAAAGAACCACTGGCTTGTCCTGTGGCAAGCTCTGCAGATAATCTTTCATGGCCTGCACATCAAAGTAGGCCACACCATCCTTCACATTGAGGAAATAGCCGACCTTAGAGGCAAACTTCATGTATCCTGTCACGGCAGCAAAGCGTGCACCTAACAGCCGCTTATACTGTGACCGGGGATCGATGTCCATGATGAGGAAGGGCTTGCGCGCTTTCCCGATGAACTCTTCCACCACACGTACCATGGCTTTAGCTTGGCGACGTGAGGTGAGTTTGTCTACGACAATAGAGCTTGGCACACCACTCGTCGCTGACGACTGCAGTGTAAGCTTAATATCCTCCTTAGGAACAGATGACAAGCTCTTTCCTAAATTCTTGAAGACGCTGACAGCTACAGGAGGAATATCCTCCAACAAGAACGAGTGGTGCGGATCAAAGCCTTTGCGCTGACAGAACTGTCGGTACAGCTCGTTGTTTTCATAATGAAAGATGAGCTCGTCCTGAAGCGCAGCCATGAAGGCTGCATTGCTCTCAGAACTGTCAGAGAATGTGGGTTGCGAGAAAAGAGTCTCTATGTTTGTCATCATCTATCGATTAACCATCCATTTATTTTAATTTCAGTCGCTGAATCTTACCGTTCTGTGTCTTGGGGATCTCACTGATGCGCTCATACTGAGCCGGTATTTTGTAGGTCTCAATCTTTCCGAAAAGGAACTTATGTACCTTGGCAACATCAATATCTTCATCACTGCCATTATCCGTTACATAATAAGCTTTCACTACTTCGCCGAGCACATCATCGTGGACACCGACGCACGCCGACTCTTTAATGCCGGGATATTCGTTGAGCGCCTCTTCTACTTCCATAGGGCTTACTTTCTTTCCGCCGACATTGATAATCTCCTTGATACGACTCACAAGATAAACATATCCCTCGGGTGTCTTGTGCCCGAAGTCGCCTGTACGGAAATAGTCGCCGAAAAAATCCTTGTGAAACTCCTCCTTAGGCATCCCCCAATAGTCGGAACAGACATGATTGCCTTTGACGCATATCTCACCATTGATGCCATCGGGCACCTCTCGTCCTTCCCCATCGAAAATTTTGATGTCGGTGTTGGGTGAAGGTTTGCCGACGGAGTCGAGATGCTGTTCGTCGTCGTGGAAACTGATGAAGCAAGAGCGCGAGGCTTCCGTCAAACCGTAGTGCATGCAGATATGAGTGTTAGGGAGTAGGTTCATCAGCCGGTGTTTCTCCTCTGCAGGCATGTAAGCACTGCCGATCTCGATATAGCGCAATTGCTTGGCATATTGTCCGATCTTGTCCCCGCTCATCTTGTGGATGTAAGCCCAAGAGGCAGGCACCATGCCGAAACCTGTGACCTGACAGCGCTCCAACTCGCCATAGAACTTCTTCATAGAGGCGAAAGAGCCGAGCATGACGAGGGTCCCACCCTTGCTCAGCACACAACGCAGCCGACCCAAACCGAAACTATGACTGATCGGTAAGGCCATCAATTCAACATCCTCCGCCGTGTTGCCTATGAAACAGTTGATGTTCTCCGCTGCTGCCGCCTCATTGAGATAGCTCAGCGCGACTCCCTTGGGGAGACCGGTGGTACCCGTGGTGAACATCAAGTCGGCAATAGCCTCAGCTTTAGGCCATGAGAGCTCGCCGTCAACAACATCGTCTCCGCACACTTCATCGAAGGGCGCTACGGCGTAGCCGCCATGGTGCACAAGTTTCCCAACCATCATACGCGGCTGGGCACAATCAGCGATACGGTTGAGCCGCGTAAGGTTTGTCTCCTGGTCGATGGGCACTGTGATCAGTCCTGCAAGATGGGCTCCGAAATAGGCATACACAAAACGGATGTCCTTGCTGGCAGAAAGTATCACCCGGTCACCCGGCTGTAAGCCACGCGCCCGGAACCGGGCTGCCGATGCTGTGATATGCTTCCACAACTGTGCATAGCTGACCGCTGTCTCGCCCTGGATGAGTGCTGTCTTGTCGGGAAAAGATTGAGAATGATTATATATGTCTTGCTCTATCACCTGAATAGCACTAATCTTTTCTTATTTAGTCTTCTCTTCGACAGCCTTGACGATGTCACTGACATCCTCGAGATCCATCATCTCCTCGGGGTCAAACTCAATGTCAAAAGCCTCCTCTACACTGTTGAGGATAGCGAGCTGAGCCATGGAATCCCAACTGTCAAAATCTCCAATGGAAGATTCCTCAGTCACTTCGCTCTTATCTACTTCACATGTCTCTGCGACGATGTCTTTCACCTTGTCTAAAATATCCATAATATATCTTTTTATTTAAATCGATTGTAAGATCTTGTTTGCTATTTGTTCAGGCATGAGCCCATTCTCCTCTAAAAGGTAGTTATAATCGCCTATCTTGAAGTTGAAGTCTTTTACACCAAATCTTAAAAGAGCAGGATGTTGTGTCCTTGTTGACAGTTCCTCGGCAATAGCAGAACCTAAACCTCCGACGATATTATGTTCCTCAATGGTCACTATGAGCTTAGCATCAGAACTGATGACATTTTTATCCAAAGGCTTCAGTGTGTACATATCAATGACACTCGCTGATATTGACTTCTCTTTAAGAAGATCAGCAACTTTCAAAGCACTGCTTACCATGCTCCCAGTAGCAATGATTTGTACATCAGAGCCAGCCCTTAATTCACTGGCTTTCCCTACATTAAAATCGAAATCATTTTCGTAGACAACGGGGACTCCTGTGCCTCCGAAGAGCCGAATATAAACGGGACCATCCATCTCCAATGCTGTTTCAAACGCCTTCTTTGCTTCTAAAGCATCGCAAGGTGAAAGAATGGTCATGCCCGGAATGGTTCTCATCAAAGCAATGTCTTCAAGCGCAAAGTGAGTTTTTCCAAGAAAACTTAATGAGAAGCCCGAGAATAATCCAACTAAGATCATGCGCTTTTGCATATATCCGCAATATTGGCGTATTTGTTCAAAATCACGCATGGATAAGAAACAAGCCTGGGCGGTGCATACCGGGAGGTAACCTTCTGAGGAAAGCCCTGCAGCCACTCCGATCATGTTTTGTTCTGCGATGCCAAGGTTATAAAAGTTCTCGGGGTGAGCAGCCTTAAACTTATCCAGACCAGCTGGCGTCGAGGTATCTGCCGATAGAGCAATAATATTCGGATGAGTCTCAATAGCTCTTGGCAAGGCAACTGCAAAGATGCTTGCTGCCTGACCGAATATAGACAGAAGTTTGGGGTTATTCTCCGACATGATATGCCTCCTTTATTTCTTGCACAGCTTGCTCATATTTCTTCTTGGACAAGGTGCACTGGTGTGACTTCTTGTTGTTTTCGAGGAAAGAAATACCGTGGGCTTTGATGGTGTCCGCTATGATGGCTTTGGGCCTCTCTGTATTCTTGTTTAGAGCCTCAGCAATAGCTGGGATGCTGTGGCCATCAATGGCTTGAACATCAAAACCAAAAGCAGTGAATTTATCCTCTAAAGAATATTGATCCATCACCTCTGTAGTTGAGCCATCTAACTGATATTTATTCCGGTCAACAATAACAGTGATATTATAAAGTTTGAAATTGGCCATCGACATGAGACTTTCCCAACAGATACCTTCGTCCAATTCCCCATCACCGACCAAGACATAAACATGACTTCCTAACCCTTTCCGCTTACATCCGAGTGCCACGCCCGTGGCATAGGAAAGTCCTAAGCCTAGACTCCCTCCGGAGAACTCGATGGCATATTTCTTGTTTTCATGCGCATGTGAGTTTAGTACAGTTCCGTTGGTCTCGTAAGTATTAAGTACATCCTCAGAAATGAAGCCTTTCTGCCATAGCGCAGTATAGAGAGCCAAAACGCAATGACCCTTACTGATAATGATCCTATCCCGTTGCTCGTCATCACCAGATGATATGTTGGCAAAATTGTATAAGGTAGCTAATAGCTCCATAGCAGAGAAGCTACCTCCAATATGGGAACCGAAAGCTTTGGAACTGAAGGCCATGTCTAAGGCCTTTAGTTTCATGTTGAGGCATTGACGCTCAATGTCATCGTAATACATCTTTACTCCTATACTTTTATATACCCCCCCCCAGGCCGTCCGAAAACCTTTTGTAGGACGGCTATGGGGCGTATGAGGCCAGTACGAAGCCTATAGTGGGCCTCTGGAGAGCATAAATTCAGAAACTAATTTTTTGAATCGTAAAATT
>Ga0256406_1003880_pt1 | contig 17846 bp, 12 predicted proteins | sample RumenRJG_03DNA_FD_185986 | JGI IMG/M metagenome (GOLD analysis project Ga0256406, IMG submission 185986) | Bovine rumen microbial communities from Lethbridge, Alberta, Canada - RJG_03 | ecosystem: Host-associated > Mammals > Digestive system > Stomach > Rumen | place: Canada: Alberta | collected...
TCGGTCCTTCGACGCACGTGTCACTATGCGACTACTATGACCTCGGCTGACTTCTCACGGCAAGCGTTACTCCATGACTTTCGTAGAAACAACTAATCGTCATGTCCGTGAGACCTCACTGGTTAAGCATACCGACTTTCCACCTTATCCCCGCCTAATTTACTCCTTGCGATTCCGAGTAGTTATAGGGCTTTGACGCTTTTAGCCGCCTCACCCTCGCCAACAGCCTTGGTATTAGGTTTCTGTACGTCGGGGCAGATGTTTGCCGCTGACTTCTTTCAGATTCCAACTCGCGATGGACACCCTTGTCTCTCTGGCTATACAGTTCCCACTACTGGGGTCTGTTAGGGACTTACACCCGTTAGCCGATATACATGCCAGTCAAACTAAAAGGAGTCTTGCCTTTTTACAGGCAGACTCCTTGAACAGAGAGAATTATTACACCAGCCCCACGGGGCTGGAGAAAGTGTTAAGGCTTATCTTAACATGATGATTGAATGATGGATAAGTGAAGAAACAGTCAGTTTATTGCTTCCGTTGTGGAGCGTTGTATTTCCTGACTTCGTCAATGCGTCACCCAAATTTAATCTGTTCGGCAGTCTATTCTGCCCCAATCCCATGAAACCTTTGCTATGAAGCAAGTCGATTCTCGCAGCGGCGTATATATTTACTCGCGGAGCCGCGGAGATAATTGATCCACGGAGTTATTGCTTCTAAGAATTAGAGAACGCAGAGAGACCTTCGGTCTTGAGGGGGAGTTCACAGAGATGCACCAACACTGTTCTCGCAGTATATCTCCTCAACCTCTCCACATAGACCGAACGTCTCTCTGTGCTCTCCTCATAAGGCGAAGGCCTCTCAGCGATCTCAGCCTCTCACACGTATCATCTCCGCGGCTCAATAAACTCTGCGGCTCTGCGTGAAAAGTATGATAATCAAGGGCAGCATTGGGTCTCAATATAAAAGTGACGAAGGCATGAGAAAGCATACTCTTTCTACTCGGGGCAGATACTTCACGACGCACGGAAAGAGGCTAAGGTGACCCAGGCTTGCATCACAAGTAAGAAGAACCGTTTTTGTTAGCTTTACCAACCGTACAAGCAGGAATTATATTTACAAAAAGCAAAAAGTCAGGACAACACGAACTACATGAAAGAGAACGAAAAAGTGGGGAGAAAGTACTGAAAAAGGGGGGCAACGGATGAACAAAAAAAGGGGTGGAATCGACCTTCTTATAGGAATGGCGATGCCATGCTTGCAGGGATCGCAGTGCCATCCAACAAGGATGGTACTGCCAGTCTTATAAGGATGGCGGTGCCAGTCTTATAAGGATGGCGAATCTTTGACTGAAGGGGAAAAGTCTCCAAACGAGGCGAAACGGATAACGCACTTATTAACAACTACTTACCAACCTGCCCAAAAATTGCGTTCTTTTCGGCCAACGACTTCTTCACTCGAAAAGAATCGATTCTCAACGGGGGTTGGAAATAAAATATGTTTACGCCCTTGGCCAACGTGTCCGTCTTTTTCAGCCGGTTGTAACTTTCTTGTGAATCTTAAACGCATCATCATTATAATTTAGAAGATGACGCATTGAAGAAATATTGAGGAAATCTGGAGCTCTTTGAGTCATTTTCCCCTTCATTCTTCGCTTCTCTTCAGCTTTATTATTAATTTTGCATGAATCAAAGAATGACTACAGAAACATACACGAGAATATGGAAATAGACAAGAAAAAGAATCAGGAAGAGTTTGAGAACCTGCTGCGCTCCACGAAACGCGAAGGCATGGATTATGTCATTGAAGACCTGGAGAAGGGCGGCTTCTTCGAGGCACCGGCCTCAGCCGGTCACCATCTCAACATCGAGGGAGGCCTTTGCCAGCACAGTCTCAACGTGTGCAAGGCCGGACTGATGATCTACGACGGACTGAAGGACCTTGACGCGTCCTCGGCCGGAGAGGTGAAGCGCGAAAGCGTCATCATCGCTACGTTGCTCCATGATGTCTGCAAGACAGACATCTACAAGAAGACCGTCAAGAAACGCAAAAACAAGCTCGGACAATGGGAAGACGCGGAAGGATACAACGTCAGCTATAAGGATTTCCCTATGGGGCACGGAGAGAAGTCGGTGATCATGCTGCTGCTCAGCGGCCTCGACCTGCAAGACGACGAGATGCTCGCCATACGCTGGCACATGGGGGCCTTCGGCCTGAATATGAACTCGTATGAAGACGAGCGCTGCTACGACACCGCACGACAGGAGTACCCGCTGTGCTGCATCGTGCAGTGCGCCGACTCAATGGCAGCAGCCATCATGGAAGTGACGGCGGAAGACAGAGAGAATTTATAATGTTGAATGTTGAATGTTAAGTGTTGAATGAGGTAATGTATAATGTATAATGTATAATGTATAAGGTGAACACGGCACCGCGTGGCAAAAATGACATCCAGTGGAACTTCACCAAGTTCCTCATCAACCGCAAGGGCGAGGTCCATGCCCGCTTCGAGCCTACTGACGAAATGACGATTGTCGAGGCGGCAATCACTGAAGCCGTGGCAACAAAATAGAGTACCCCGAAACCATTATTTTCTGCTTTTCTTTGTCATTCTCGCTTAAATGATGTATTTTTGCACAACAAATAGGATGACGATTCATATACCAATATAATTATGGGACTTTTAACAGGAAAGACAGCCCTGATCACAGGAGCTGCACGCGGCATTGGCAAGGCCATTGCCCTGAAGTTTGCTAAGGAAGGTGCCAACATTGCCTTCACTGATTTGTTCATCGACGAGGAGCACGGCGGTCTGCAGACCGAGCGTGACATCCAGGCGCTCGGCGTCAAGGCCAAGGGTTATGCCAGCAACGCGGCTGACTTCGCGCAGACTGCTGACGTCGTGGCAAAGGTGAAAGAGGAGTTCGGCTCTATCGATATTCTGGTCAACAACGCCGGTATCACGAAGGACGGACTGATGCTCCGCATGACAGAGCAGCAGTGGGACGCTGTCATCAACGTCAACCTGAAGTCGGCCTTCAACTTTATCCACGCCTGCGTACCGGTGATGATGCGTCAGCGCCAGGGCTCGATCATCAACATGTCGAGTGTCGTCGGTGTGCACGGCAATGCCGGACAGTGCAACTACGCTGCTTCCAAGGCGGGCCTCATCGCCCTGGCAAAGAGCATCGGCCAGGAGATGGGTTCTAAGGGTATCCGCGCCAACGCCATCGCTCCGGGCTTCATCGACACAGCCATGACGCAGGCACTGCCCGACGACATCCGCAAGGCATGGATCAAAAACATTCCACTGCGTCGTGCCGGAACGGTCGACGACATCGCCAACACAGCCCTCTACCTCGCTTCTGACCTCTCGAGCTACATCTCCGGTCAGGTCATCCAGGTTGACGGCGGTATGAACATGTAATAATGTTGAATGTTAAGTGTTAAGTGTTGAATGTGTAATAATGTTGAATGTTAAGTGTTAAGTGTTGAATGGTGTCAATGGTTAGTGTTAAGTACTAAATGACTCATTCGAAATTATCAATTAAAACATTCGACATTAAGACATTCGACATTGAATCGATTAAACACTTAGCATTCAACATTTAACATTGCTATATGCGCGTTGTTTACGAAGATAATCATATCATCATCGTCTATAAAGAGAGTGGTGAGATCGTGCAGGGCGACAAGACCGGCGACCGTCCGCTCTCGGAGACGGTGAAGGAATATATCAAGGCGAAGTACCACAAACCGGGCAATGTGTTCCTCGGGGTGGTGCATCGCCTTGACCGTCCCGTGGCGGGTCTTGTCGTCTTTGCCCGCACGTCCAAAGCATTGTCTCGGTTGAACGACATGTTCCGCAAAGGGGAGGTGCACAAGACCTATTGGGCGATCACCCACGAGATGCCGCCTCAGCCCGAGGGGACACTGACCCACTGGCTCACACGCAACGAGAAGCAGAACAAGAGCTACGCCTACGACCATGAGGTGCCGGGGGCGAAGAAAGCCGTCCTGCAGTATAAGGTGATAGCCAACAGTGACCACTACCATCTGTTGGAGATCCACCTCCTCACGGGCCGTCATCACCAGATACGCTGTCAGCTCGCTGCCATGGGCTGTCCCATCAAAGGCGACCTCAAATACGGTGCACGCCGCTCCAATCCTGACGGCAGCATCTCACTGCTCTCCCACGAGGTGGAGTTCATCCACCCTGTCTCCAAAGAGCGCATCCATGTCGTCTCGCCGTTGCCCGACGACAATCTGTGGAAAAGTTTTCAAAAATAGATCTGCCGGTCTCTGTGTCCATGCCCTTTTCATAACGAAAAAAGCATAATGGTGACGTGACACGGACGAGACACGATGGAAGCGCGCAGGTATTACACGATGAAAAGTTATGAGAAGATTTTTCCTGGAATCTTCAGTGCGTCACCCATATTTAATCATTCGCATTCTTTTCCTGACCAAAACCAATAAAACCCTTGCTGTGACGCAAGGGCTGCGCCCTTTGTTTCTTCTCCGCCCCCGGCTTGCTCCGAAGCAAGCTTCGGCAAGCCGGAGCCGGAGAAGAAACAGCCTTCGTCCCTCAGGCTTGCATCACAGCAAGAAAAACCTTAAAAACAGGCTGACGCAAAAAAGTGAAGAGTGAGGAATTAAGAGTGAAAAGTGAAGAAAGACGAGTTATTTTCTCTCTTCACTCATCACTTTTCACTCATCACTCTTCTCTCTTCACTCTTCTCTCATCTTTCTTCACTTTCACCGCGCGAGCCTGTTTTTAAGGTTTTCCTTTGTGTCAGCGCCAAGATCCGATGGAGGAGGATCTGCCCTTTGTGGGGTGAGGGTGGGGAGAGGCTTTGCCTCTCACAAGCCCTCTCCCCACAAAGGGCAAAGGGCCTAAGCCCTTGGTGCCGGCACAAAGAGTTTTATTGGTTTTGGTCTCAAGGGAAAGTCGCCGAGATGCGTCACCCTGAATCTCCTAATTCTTCTTGCAAGTGCTTGATTATCAATGGTAGTCTTTTATCTCAATAATAAAGTGACGAAGTCAGGAAAAAACTATTTCTTCTTTTTTCTTTTCTCCGTTGTCGGCACGTTCGCGGAGCGGCCGAACGAGAACAGGTCGCGCAGACTGCCAAAGTCTTTCTTGAGGATAAAGCCAACCCCCTGCGTGTTGAGCGTGTTACGTGTGAAGTAACGGTCGTTGGCCTGGTTGTAGACATGCACGCTGAAGTTGCCATTGGGGAAGATGAGGTAGCGCAGGTCGAAGTCGCCTATAAACGACGTCGTGGCATTGGCATTGTCACGGTAGCCGATCTGCCCATTGAAGATCAGGCGGTTGTTGAGCAGGTTACCACTGAACAGACCCTCGTACTCCGCATTGTTGAACCCTTCGTCGCCCGTAGAGATGTTGGCGCCGAAGTTCCAGTTGCTGTTACCCATAATTCCTCCAATAACGTTGTTGATCTGCTGGCTGAGCTGTCCGCTTAGGATGCTCTGCATGGCGAGCGAAGTCTGGTTGGTCTGTGCCGTAGCGTTGTTGGTGCCACGTGAATAGAACCGCCCTACAGCCAAGAGGTAGAGCACCTGTTGGTTCATCTCCTCCTGCCCGTTGATAACACTCGATATCATCTGCTTCGTATCGGAACTCATCGTAGGGAAGTCGAGGTCGAAACTCACCTTCGGCTCTGCCGGCGTGCCGGTGATGTCCATGATGCAATTGACTTTCACGTTGTTGGATGAGAAGCTCCTGCCCATCTGCAGGTCGGAGAGGCTGACCGACGCGATGGGGTACAAAGCCCGCAACTTTAGGATCGCACTGTAAGGATCGCCGCCGAAGGTGATGGTGCCGCCCTGGGAGAAGGTGAAGAGCTTCTTGATGATGTTCTGGATCGTCAGACTGTAGATGCCCCGCTCCACGGTGTACGTGCCGAAGATGTCGACCCCTCCTTTATTAAAATAGGTGGCACGGAGCGTTCCCGCCCCATTGAGCGTAATATAGTCGCCCGTCGTCTTGTCCGTGATGAGGCGGAGCGTCGCATTCGGATGGGCATTGATGAGCATACTGAGATGAATGTCTGTGGGGATGTCGGGGACCGTGTCGGCCGAGAGCCTGCTGCTGTCGCGACGCGCGGTCAGCGCGTTGCGGTCATGCCAGTGGACAAAGTCCTGAGCATCGGGTGCCGTGGTGTTGGAGATGTCGTACACGACCTCTGAGCCTTTCTCCGGCGTGACATGGACGTTGACATCAAGGGTGCCGGGGCGGCTCTTGACCGTCACGTCGCCCGTACCAAACACTTTCCCATAGAAGCTGCTGCCGTCGGAGCCGTCCTGATCGTAAGCCAAGAGATGGTTGGCCTCAGCACGGATGTCGGCAGTGATATGCTCGATATGCCGGTGATGGATAGCTCCGCTGACCACGCCCTGGTTGCCATAGGCGTCGCTGATCGGATCGTCGAGCAACTGTATCTCGTTCTCGATGAAATGGACCTTTCCGCCGTTGACCGTATAGCGCACCCCGGTCGGTTTGATGGTCATGGCACCATCGGTGGTGATGTCGCCCGTGAGGTTGAGCTTGCTCAGATCTCCCCATAACCGAAGATCACCATTGCCACGCAGATCGACGTCGCGCAGGAAACTGGTGGCGAGGGTGCCCAAGAACTCGGCACGCGTGTTGACAAGCCTCATGCCCAGGTCGATATAATGGTGCTTGGTAGAGACATAGCCCTGGACCACGGTCTGCGAAGGAATGACGGTCGTGCCCTCCCGGATCGTGTCTTTCGTCACGCCGTCAATATTAATCTGCCCCTCACTGAGCTTCCATCCTACCTTGGCATAGAGCGTGCCGAGGCGGCCCTTGATCAGTTTGAAGTGGTCGACCCGCACGCTGCCGTTGACATCGGGACTGTTGAAGAGTCCTTTCACACAGACCGTGCCCGATGCCGCCCCACTGAACTCCACGGAATGGAAGTTGACAAGGTTGAGGATATAACTCACATTGACATTGGTGAGCGTGGCCGTCAGCGAGTCACGGTCTCTGTTCGACCCCGTCCCCGAGATGAGGATACGCTGTGTGCCCCCGGAGATGAGGAAGTCGTGCACCTCCAACTGGTTCCTGCTGTAGAGGATGGTAGCGGGATGGACTGTATAGAGCGAGTCGCCGATATGTAACTGCGAGGGGTTGACGTTGAGCAAGGCGAGCGTCCTGCCTTCCCTGTCTTTCCGGAAGGCGACATTCGAGCTCAGGGTGCCGCGCAACCGTTGCGAGGCGGCGTGGTTGTCGAGAGAGACGTTCGCCGTGATGTGGTCGTTGCCTGCCGTGGCCTTCAGTCCGAGATCGGTGCCCAGCTTATCGGTCCGCATGTTCGTCAGGGCGGCATCGATGGAGAGGATCCCGTCCACGGTGCGCACGGTCGTACGGATGTTCTTCAGATGACGGTCGCCATAGATGAGGTCAGGGGCGGTGAGGTCGGCATCGAGCGACGAGCCCTCACGCCCGAAGGTGGCCCGCACGTTGACCGTGTCGAGGATGTCGAGCGGCATGTTTAGGAACGGCCGTGCCCACTTGCTGTCTGTCAGGCGGGCCGCGAAGCTCACCTCGCCGGCATGGATCGGACGGTAACGGAACGAGGCGAGGTTCGTGATGCCCGGCAGTTTCTTCACGATGACATTCTCGATGGCCTGAGGCAGTGCAGCATAGTCGAACTTACCATACACCACCGCGGCGCCGAAGCTGCTGCGCATGAGCAGGTAATGGCCCCGGGGGGCGTGTCCGGCACGGAAATGGATCGAGTCGAGACTGTAGTCCTCGCTGCCCTGCTTCATCGAGAAGTTGCCGACGCGGAGATAGCCGTCCGCGGTGTTGATGTCGCGCCCGCGGAAGTCAGCATCCACGGTTCCGCCATAGGTGGCATTGGCGAGCCTGCCCTTGAGAATGTTTAGGGCGGCAGGCAGGAAACGGGCGACCGTCGCCTTGAGATGTACCGCTTTCTCTGCCCCTAAGAGCCGGGCGCCCCCCTCAGCCGTGAGACTGATATTCGGATCGTTGATGCTCACGCGCCCCTCTGCCAGGCCCTCAGCATAAGAGCCATCGAGCGAGATGTTGCGATAGACATAGTTGTTATAGTCGAAGCGTGACACCAAGCCTTTGGCCGTGAACCGTTTGGCTTTGAGGTCGCCGGTGCCGTTGAGGTCGGCTGCCAACATGCCGAAATGGGGATTGGCAAGGACGGTACCTAACGCCAAAGATTGAGTGGCGACATGCCCGCCGATACGCGTGCCGGTCTTCCTGACATCCAACGTCACATCGCCTGCGCCGGTATGCAGTGCGCCGCGCGCCGTAAGGTCGGCCCCGCGTCCGGAGGCCGAGCCACGGAAAGCAATGTCGCCAAGGCGCATCACCACCTCCGGCACTCTCCCGGCGAAGTATTTCACGACGTTGGCGTTGGCATGAAACTGCCTCACCTCGGCATGCCAGCGCAGCGGCTTGCCCACCACCAAGCCGCCTACGGCAGAGAGACGAAGGTCGGAAGGTTTGGCGAAACTGTTATAGCCCGCGTATTGTGGCAAGGATAAATCGAACTGAGAGATGGAGATACGCCTACCTGTTCCCATGACGGAGGCACGCACAAGCATCGGACGGGCGATGGAGGCGAAGTCGGGAACGAGCGCCCGCAGGTCGGCAAGGTTGACACGCGACAAAGCCAAGATGGCCTCGAATGTCCGCTGTCCGTTCTTCAAGTTGGTTTCTGCATGCGGAATACTGATCTCCGAGCGCGGCAACTCAAGATGAAAGTTGTCAATGACGGCCGACAGCTTCGATGCCATGGCCTTGAACGACAGGGCGCGGATGTCGAAGCCGGAAGCCTCGCGGAGCGACAAGCGCTTCAGATTAAGGCTGTAGTTGCTGCCGTCAATAATAGTAAAGATAATATGCGAACTGATATCCGTCACCTTCAGATGGTTCGCATCGAAGGTCTTGCGCACGGGCTTGTCGAGCCTGTCCCACGTCAGTCGCCCGTGACGGACGATCAGACTGTTGATGGCTAAGTTCAGCTTTGACTTTTTCGAATGGTCCTTGGAGGCGAGCGAGTCGAGCACAAACTGGAAGTTGGGCTTTGTCGACGCGTTCTCCTGATAGAGGTTAACCTTCGGCGTGAAGATCTGTGCCGAGGTGATGGTCACACGGCCCTGTACCAGGTCAGTATAGCTGAACTTTGCTGAAAGACGGGAGGCCCACAGCATGTGCTTGCCGCGCTGGTCGAGCATCGCCACATCGTCGATGATGATACGGTTGAACAAACCCACGTCGACGCGCCCCACCGACACCGCCGTGCCGAGCTTCTTCGACACCGCCGATGCCACGGCACGCCCCAACGCCGACTGCACGGCCGGGACATGCACGAGGGCGACGACGGCTAAATAAAGACCGACGGTCACCCACACGATGATATTGATGATGCGCCTGAGCTTCTTCAAGTAGAAATTATAAAGTAAACGTTACAATTGCGGGCAGCATGCCCTTCTGCATGTGCAAAATTAGACAAAAAAACGACGTTGGAGAAGAAAAAGCACGCTGATTTCTGTTATTTGGTACAAAAAATGATTAAATTTGCACGCAGTACACCAAATATCTTTATCTGTTTTATGGCAAATGTAATTAAGTTGCGTAAAGGCTTAGACATTAACCTGGCAGGGAAGGCTGTGAAGGAGAAGGTGGCAACGGCCGCTTCATCCGTCTACGGTCTCTCCCCTTCGTCGTTTCCGGGCATCACTCCTAAGGTGGCCGTGAAGGAAGGCGACCATGTACTTGCCGGTGAGCCTTTGTTCGTAAACAAAGCTTGTCCGGAGATGGGCTTTGCCTCCCCCGTCAGCGGCACCGTCAAAGCCGTGGTGAGAGGCGCGCGCCGTAAGGTGCTCATGGTGACGGTGGAAGCCGACACCGAGCAGCAGACCCATGACTATGGCAAGGCGGATGTTGCTTCGCTCGACGGCGAGGCGGTGAAAAACAAGCTCCTCGAAGCCGGGCTCTTCGGCTACATCAACCAGATGCCTTATGCCGTCGTGGCGAGTCCGCAGACCCAGCCCGACAGTATCTTTGTCTCTGCCCTTCGCGACATGCCGCTGGCATGCGACTTTGAGTTTGAGCTTCAAGGCAACGAAGCGGCTTTCAAGACGGGGCTGAAAGCACTGGCACGCATCGCACCCGTACATCTCGGCACGGGCGCCCGTCAGACGGCTCCGACGCTGACAAGTGTGGAAGGCGTGGACCTCAATGTCTTCGATGGCCCCTGCCCCGCAGGCAACGTCGACGTGCAGATCAACCACGTCAGCCCGATGAGCAAGAACAAGACCGTGTGGACCGTTGACCCCACAGCCGTCATCTTCATCGGCCGTCTGTTCAGCACCGGTAAGGTGGATCTCACACGCACCATCGCCGTAGCAGGCAGCCGTGTGAAAAAACCGGCATACACCGACGTAAAGGTGGGCACCCCGCTGAAAGACATTCTCAACGGGCGACTCGTTCAGACAGCGCATGTCCGCATCATCAACGGCAACCCCCTGACGGGCACACCCGACACACCCGACGGGTTCCTCGGCGCGCACACCTCGGAGGTGACCGTCATCCCCGAAGGCGACGATGTCGACGAGACACTCGGATGGATCCTGCCGCGCACCAAGGAGTTCTCCGTCAACCACAGTTACTTCTCCTGGCTCTTTGGCAAGAAGAAGACCTACGACCTCGACGCACGTATCAAAGGCGGCGAGCGGCACATGATCATGAGTGGCGAATACGACAAAGTGCTGCCCATGGACATCTACGCTGAATATCTCATCAAGGCGATCATCGCCGGCGACATCGACAAGCAGGAGCAGCTCGGCATCTACGAGGTGGCGCCTGAGGACTTCGCCCTCGCCGAGTTTGTGGACAGCTCCAAGCTCCCTTTGCAGAAACTCGTACGTGAAGGTCTTGACATCCTAAGAAAAGAGAACGCGTAAACTGTTGTTTCCTTAAATAATAATATCCAATATTTGGAATGAACGCAATAAAGAAATATTTCGATAAGATACGTCCGAACTTTGCGGAGGGCGGCAAGCTGCATGCTTTCCGGAGCGTGTACGAGGGTTTCGAGTCGTTCCTCTTCGTGCCCAACACCACCTCGGCGAGCGGTGTGTCTATTCACGATGCCATCGACTCGAAGCGTATCATGAGCTTCGTGGTCATCGCCCTGCTCCCCGCCCTGCTCTTCGGCATGTACAATGTGGGCTACCAGAACTATCTCGCCGCCGGCACCCTTGCCTCGGCCTCGTTCTGGAGCATCTTTGGCTACGGCTTCCTCGCCGTGCTCCCGAAGATCCTCGTGAGCTATATCGTCGGCTTAGGCATAGAGTTTGCCTGGGCGCAGTGGAAAGGTGAGGAGATCCAGGAGGGCTACCTCGTATCAGGTATCATCATCCCGCTCATCATCCCCGTCACCACCCCGCTGTGGATCTTAGCTCTGGCGTGCGCCTTCGCCGTCATCTTCTGTAAGGAGATCTTCGGCGGAACGGGTATGAACATCTTCAACGTCGCCATCGGCGCGCGTATGTTCCTCTTCTTCTCTTATCCGTCGAAGATGACGGGCGATGCCGTATGGGTGGCGAAAGAGAGCATCTTCGGACTGGGCAACACCCTTCCCGACACGTACACCATGGCGACACCGTTAGCGCATCTGGCCCAGGGCACACCGATGGACACGAGCGTGTGCAACATGATCACCGGCCTCATGCCGGGCTCCATCGGCGAGACCTCCGTCATCGCCATCGCCATCGGCGCCGTCATCCTGCTGTGGACGGGCATCGCCAACTGGAAGACCATGCTGAGCGTCTTCATCGGCGGCAGCGTCATGGGCGCCATCTTCCACGCTACAGGTGCCTCACCGATCGCCTGGTGGGAGCAGCTCATCCTCGGCGGCTTCTGCTTCGGTGCCGTGTTCATGGCTACCGACCCGGTGACCTCCGCACGCACGGAGACGGGCAAATGGATCTACGGATTCATCGTCGGAGCCATGGCGATCATCGTCCGCGTGAAGAACCAAGGCTATCCGGAGGGTATGATGCTCGCCATCTTCTTTGGCAACATGATAGCACCGCTCATCGACTACTGTGTCGTGGAGTGCAACATCTCCAAGCGGGCAAAGCGCAGTAAGGTTTCTGAATAAGTAGGACAAGAAAAACGAACAGACATGAAAACGAACAGTAATTCATATACCATTATCTATTCGGCGGTCATCGTCGTGATAGTGGCGTTTCTCCTTGCCTTTGTCTACCAGGCGCTCAAGCCCATGCAGACTGCCAACGAAGCACTGGCCAAGAAGAAACAGATCCTCTACAGCCTCAACATCCGCAACTTAGACGACAAGGCGGCAGAGGCTAAATACAACAGTGTAGTGAAGCAGGAGAAGACCGTGGACGGCAGTGAGATGTTCATCTGCAACGTCGACGGCAAGACCAAGTATGTCTTCTCCATGACCGGTATGGGTCTGTGGGGCGGCATCAGCGGCTATGTGTCGGTCAACGACGACAAGTCGACGGTCTATGGCGCTTACTTCAACCATGAGAGTGAGACGGCAGGCCTCGGCGCTGAGATCAAGGACAACCAGCAATGGCAAGAGAAGTTCCAGGGCAAGAAGCTCTTCAAAGGCAACGACCGCAGCGACATCGCCCTGTCCGTACAGAAAAAGGTGACCGATCCCGAGACACAGGTCGATGCCGTCACAGGCGCCACGCTGACCTCCAATGGCGTGGCAAACATGCTGCACAACGGCCTCGGGAAATTCCTGAAGTTCCTCAACAGCAAATAACGATATAACACCTTATTATATAGTTTATTGGAATATGAGTTTATTTTCGAAACAAAATAGAGCGGCATTCACAGAGCCTCTGCATCTGAACAACCCGATCATGGTGCAGGTCTTGGGTATCTGTAGTGCCCTTGCCGTGACTTCACAGCTCAAGCCTGCCATCGTCATGGGACTGGCCGTGACGGTCATCACGGCATTCTCCAACGTCATCATCTCGCTCATCCGCAACACCATCCCGATGCGTATCCGTATCATCGTGCAGCTCGTCGTGGTGGCAGCCCTGGTGACCATCGTCAATCAGATCCTCGGCGCCTTCGCCTATGACGTCAGCGTGCAGCTGAGCGTCTACGTCGGTCTGATCATCACCAACTGTATCCTCATGGGCCGTCTCGAAGCCTTCGCCATGATGAACAAACCCTGGCCCTCGTTCCTCGACGGACTGGGCAACGGACTGGGCTACGCCATGATCCTCGTCATCGTCGGCGCGTTCCGCGAGTTCTTCGGCAGAGGTTCACTCTTAGGCTTCCAGATCATCCCGCAGAGCGCCTACGCACACGGATATATCAACAACGGCATGATGACGATGTCGTGCGCCGCTCTGATCATCATCGGCTGCGTCATCTGGATCAACCGTGCTTTCTTTGTAAAAGAAGGCAAATAAGTGAGTTGGTAAGTTTATTAGTTTATTAGTTTGTAAGTTAATGAGTTTGTAAGTTTGTAAGTTAATGAGTTTATAAGTTTGTAAGTTAATGAGTTTATAAGTTATCAACAACTCAGGAACTCAAAAACTCAAAAACTCAAAAACTCAAGAACTCAAAAAACTCAAAAACTCCAAAACTCAATATAATGGAACACGCTATAGCATTATTCTTCCGGTCTATCTTCGTAGACAACATGATCTTCGCTTACTTCCTCGGTATGTGCTCATACCTGGCGGTGAGCAAGAACGTCAAGACCTCGCTCGGCCTTGGTCTCGCTGTGACCTTCGTACTCGTCATCACCGAGCCAATCAACTATCTTCTTCAAGTGTATGTGCTCGGTCCCGACTGCCTCGTCAAAGGCGTCGACCTGAGCTATCTGAGCTTCATCCTCTTCATCGCGATCATCGCCGGCATCACACAACTCGTGGAGATGGCGGTGGAGAAGTTCTCGCCCTCGCTCTATGCAGCACTGGGCATCTTCCTCCCCCTGATCGCCGTCAACTGCGCCATCATGGGTGCCTCCCTGTTTATGCAGCAACGTATCAAACTGCCCGTCACCAACGCACAGGCTATCTCCAACTTCGGAGACAGCATCGCCTACGCCTTAGGCAGCGGACTGGGCTGGACGCTCGCCATCGTCATGTTCGGTGCCATCCGTGAGAAGATGGAATACTGCGATGTGCCTAAGCCCCTGCAGGGCATGGGGATCGCCTTCATCACCGTCGGACTCATGGCCATGGCGATGATGTGCTTCAGCGGACTGCAGTTCTAAACATTCAGACCCACTGCACAGTAAAAGAAGAAAGAATAAAACGGGTGCGGTCGAATGAAGACCGTACAAAAGAAAACAAAAGCAAAACAACAATAACATGGGACAATTTATAGGCGTAAGCATAGCAGTGTTTCTCATCACCATCCTCGTGCTGGTCGTGGTGCTGCTTATCGCTAAGAAATATCTCAGCCCGAGCGGAAAGGTGACCATCACCATCAACGGTGACAAGAAACTTGAGGTCGAACAGGGCGGTTCACTGCTCTCTACCCTCAACGAGAATGGCGTGCACCTCTCCTCGGCTTGCGGCGGTAAAGGCAGCTGCGGACAGTGCCGCCTGCAGGTGCTCGAAGGTGGCGGGGAGATCCTCGACACCGAGAAAGGACACTTCACACGGAAAGAGATCAAAGACCACTGGCGGCTCGGATGCCAGACGAAGGTACACGGCGACCTCAGCGTCAAGGTCTCCGACGCTATCCTCAATGTCAAGGAATGGGAGTGCACCGTCATTTCCAACAAAAACGTGTCGAGCTTCATCAAAGAGTTTAAGGTCGCACTGCCGCCGGGCGAGCACATGGACTTCATTCCGGGCTCCTACGCGCAGATCTATATCCCTGCCTACGACACCATCGACTACGACAAGGACTTCGACAAGTCGCTTATCGGCGATGAATATATCGGTGCGTGGAAGAAGTTCAACATCTTCTCCCTCAAGGCCCACAACCCCGAGCCCACGATCCGTGCTTACTCCATGGCCAACTATCCTGCTGAGGGCGACATCATCACCCTAACGGTACGTATCGCCAGCACACCGTTCAAGCCACGCCCACAGGTCGGCTTCCAGGATGTGCCGACAGGTATCGGCTCCAGCTATATCTTCTCGCTCAAACCGGGTGACAAGGTACGCATGAGCGGCCCTTACGGTGACTTCCATCCGAAGTTCAACTCTAAGAAGGAGATGATCTGGATCGGTGGTGGCGCCGGCATGGCACCGCTGCGCTCACAGATCATGTACATGACCCGTCAGATCCATTGCACCGACCGTGAGATGCACTTCTTCTATGGCGCCCGCTCCCTCTCCGAGGCGTTCTTCCTCGAAGACTTCTGGGAACTGGAGAAGGAGTTCCCCAACTTCCACATGCATCTCTCCCTCGACCGTCCGGATCCGAAGGCTGATGCCGCCGGCGTGAAATATTATGCCGGCTTCGCGGTCAACTGCGTGCGCGACACCTACCTCAAGGACCACGACGCTCCAGAAGACTGTGAGTACTACCTCTGCGGTCCTCCTATGCTGATCAAGACCGTCACCGATTATCTTGACAGCCTCGGTGTGGAGCCCGAGAGCATCATGTACGACAACTTCGGATAATACACATCCCTATCCATACATCAAAAGCCGCTGAGCATCAACGCCCAGCGGCTTTTTGTTATAGTAGCATGTCAGTTGTCCTTACTATCCCCAAGGACTCATGCTTTTATCATCGACAAGAAGATGACAGCACCGTTGTATTCCGGTAATTATAAAATGCCCGACTAGCAACCCCTATCAGAAATCTTCTGGTTCATCGTCTTCCTGTGGATTTTCTCCTTCTGCTTTGGGCTTTAAGAATTCGAGGAATATGTATGAGCAGCCTAATTATCAGTCAAAATAAAGGCAGTACATCATCTTTCCCCTATGGTAGCACACTTAGCAAACATGAAATCTTGCGTTCTTCACATGATTTCCAACAAAAAACATAGGCGAAAATTTGCAATTAAAAATAATTATCGCTAATTTTGCTAACAAATCAAGATCCTAGAGACCATTTCTATGAGATTTAGACTTGCCTTGAAAGTTGACCGTGCCCAGGGGGATTTGCTACCCCTCAGTTACCAGTATGAGCAGTCGGCTGTAATATATAAGATACTCAGCAGGAGCGACCGGGATTATTCCTCCTGGCTGCACGACAATGGGTTCAAATTGGAGCGTGGCAAGCGTTTCAAGCTCTTCTGCTATTCCCGACTGATCCCCGACAGGTATCGCATAGTGCCCAAGGCGGGGTGCATGAATCTCATCGGTGACGGGGCAGAGTGGACGATCGGCTTTCTGCCGGAGAAGAGCACAGAGCATTTCGTGCGAGGGATCTTTGCCGACCAGCACTTCACCCTTGGCAACAGAGATTATCGGGTAGACTTCCATGTAACTCATGTGGAACTGTTGCCTTCTGTCCCGCTTGAGCCTACCATGGAGTGGGAGGCGCAGTCGCCCGTCTGTGTCAAGGAGCATGCTGGCGACCGTACCATCTTCCTCTCGCCAGAAGCACCCAACTATGCAGAGGCAATTCTCCAAGGCCTTCTCTCTCGCTATGAATCGCTCCACGGCCATCCCTTTGCAGGCAACACCTCCGGCTTCCGCTTTGAGCTGCTGAGTCCGCAACCTAAGTCCGCCCTAATCACCATCAAGGCCGGTACGCCACAGCAGACCCGCATCCGCGGCTACCGCTACCGCTTCCGACTGACGGCACCGGCAGAGTTGATGCATATTGCCAGCGAGGGAGGCATAGGCGAAGAATGCTCACAGGGATTCGGATATGTAGAACCTTTAATAAAAGATTGATTATGATACGAGAAATCATAAATTTCACACGTGACCTTTTAGCGGATATTCCTGATATTCGACATTGGAATGCTAAGCCTGATAAGGGCTTGCATGTCTTTATCGATATAGATGAAAGCGGTCGATGGGTTAATAAAAAACTAAAAGAGGGGGTAGACTATGCCTACTACGATGGAGAAAATGAGGATATCAATTTGTGGGATGATTGCATTAGGTATCAGGAGGCCACAACATATATTAATTTTACCAAGAATCCCTTGAATAAAGTAAAGAAGTTTGACCCTAAACAGAAAATACATTCCTGCTCTCCATTTGCAATTGCATATAACTTTAAAGTCGACAAAAAAGCTCTTGGTATTCCTGTTCTGAAGAAGTCCGAAAAACCAAGTAAAGATGATATTAAAAAAAATGAAGCCCTTATCCGTAATAAAAAATATGAGGTAGTTTATGGCAGGTTGAGTGATTACAAAAAGAATTGTATAGCTGTTTATGGCTTGAATTTTACAGAATCATCAGATGAGTTGTTTCCTGAACCATCGTATGAATTCAAAAATCAGATAAATGGCTTCTTCAGCGAATTCCCAAATGTGTTGACTGCAATAAAGAATTTAAAGGAATACAACTTGCTTAAAGCAGAGGATTATCTCCATATTTATTTACGCAGTGTTCCTATAGAAGAGCAGGAAAAACAATACCGTCATTATTTAGAGCAAGAGATATTCAGTGGTGATGTGTTCTCGGATAAATCGCATGGTACTGTAGGCTTTTTTACGACCTATAACCAGGGGAAAACTTTCCTGAGACATCAGACGGGGTATCAGATAGGAGGTGTAAGCCAGCGCGTTTCTACAGAAGATGCCATGATTCTATATGAATTTATGAAATTACTCCGTCGCAAATGCTTTCCTAATCCACTTCCAATTGTTGTGGATCAAAAAGAAATT
>Ga0256406_1003881_pt1 | contig 17846 bp, 16 predicted proteins | sample RumenRJG_03DNA_FD_185986 | JGI IMG/M metagenome (GOLD analysis project Ga0256406, IMG submission 185986) | Bovine rumen microbial communities from Lethbridge, Alberta, Canada - RJG_03 | ecosystem: Host-associated > Mammals > Digestive system > Stomach > Rumen | place: Canada: Alberta | collected...
TTGACAACGACCTTCACCAGCATGAGGCAACGCTTGCTTGCCATGGCTGAACGCATCACGGGAAACCGCGATGAGGCGGCCGACGCTGTGCAAGACGCCTTTGTGAGGCTGTGGAAGCATCGCGACGACATTGGCACCGAGCAGGCTGCTGCCGGCATGAGTGTGACGGCAGTGCACAACATGAGTATCGATGTGGTGCGCCGTCGCGCGGCAAGGCCCACGGTGGCTGTCGACGAGGCGCGCGACATGGTTGCCGACGACACTCGGCCGGCCGGCCGCGACGAGGTCTATGCCCAGGTTGCAGCCATCATCGAGCACGAGCTCTCGCCAGTGCAGCGCTCTATTGTGAGGATGCGGGAATATGAGGGGCTCGACTTCGACGACATTGCCCGCCGGCTCGACTTGCAGCCATCCAATGTGAGAGTGCAATTGAGCCGCGCCCGCAAGCGCATAAGACAGATTTATAGAGAAAGGCATCAACAATGACAACAACAACAGCAGCAATGAAACAGCAACACGACACCCGCAGCGGCAACGCTCCGCTCTCGCAGGAGCAGCTCGAGGCTATGATTGAGCAGTATTTCGACTGCACGCTCAGCGATGACGACGAGCGCAGGCTGCGATGTGAGCTGGCCTCGACCACTTTTAGCAGTGAGACCATCGACGAGGCCCGCTTCACCATGGGCTTCTTGAGCATGGGCATGGCCCGCACGCAGGCCCGCCGCGAGCCAGCACCGCGCTGGCACAAGTCGTGGATGCGCGTGGCAGCCGCAGCAGCTGCCGTGGCCCTGGTTGTGAGCGCAGGCCTCTATGTGACGCGTATGGCGACAACACCGCCCGATGCCTGCTATGCCTGGGTCAACGGCCACAAGGTGAGCGACGACAAGGTAGTGATGCGCATGATTCAGCGCAACTTCGACGACATCGACCGTGCCTCGTCGAGCGTCGACGATCACATGATGCAGCAGCTCCAGAGCATGGGGCAGGCTCTCGATGCCGACGAGAACTGAAACCTGCCCGCGCACTACCGGTTTCTCTCTTCCCCCCCCTAAAAAAACAGGAGACATGTTATCAATCAGTATATACAGTATGTACTCATGCAATCGTATTTTATTCTTAATTCTTAATCCTTTACGCGTATGAAACGCATGATTTTCATCTTCATTCTCACCCTTGTGGCAGCAGGAACGGCACAGGCCCAGCGTGGGCTGGCCATTGCCAGCCTCTTCGGCGGGCGCTACAAGCACTCGCCCCACGCTACCGAGATTGTCGTGACCGGTCCCAAGGCTGAGCGCATCAATCTCGACGTGTACCGCAGCCTCTCGGTCACCGACCGCGCCCTGGTGCCCCCTGTGGTCAGGGCCGTGACAAGCGACGGCTCCAAGGCGGTGAGCAAAGAGGTGGAGTACCGCCAGGGCCGTCTCTACTATGGCTACTATGTGCTGTCGCCACGCAATGGCAACAACCGCTTCATCTTCTACCTCGACCAGTCGCTGGCCAGGAAGCAGCCGGCCAACGTTGTCACGCTCATCTACATGGAGGGCGACGTGAGCAGTGCCTATATCAAAAAATTAATAAAACAATAACACAAAAAAAATAACAACAACATGATGAAATCAGTATCAATTGTTCTCGCGGCTGTGGCCGTGTGCAATATCGCCACAGTGAGCGCTACTGCTCAAGACACCGTCAAGGTGGTCGACAATCCGCGCCGGGTGATCATCACCGAGGACTCGCTGGGCTCGCACGTGAAAGTGCTCACCGAGGACAAAAAGAAGGTGTACTCCTATGACTACAATGTGGGCCACAACGACAACGACCGCCTCTCGATAAACCAGAGCACCGACTGGAACTTGAAACTCCCGTTCCAGAGGTCGGACACTACCAGCCGGCACCACTGGTCGGTCGTCAGCTCGGGGCTCTACTTTGGCTGGGGATGGAACCACGTGAAAAATGGCGTGCAGCCGCTTAAGGATTACATGGGTCACGAGTATGAGATAGGTATGCTCAATGCCGTTGCTGTCGAGTATGCCACTGGGCACGGGCAGTATATTTCGCTGGGCTTTGGCCTCGACTGGCGTCACTATCGCATGCACAATTCCAGTGTCAACTTTTACAAAGACGACAGCGGCCGTGTGGGCATGGCAGCCTATCCCGACGGGGCCACCCATCGCAGCAGCATGATCTACACCTTCTCGCTGCAGTTCCCGCTCGTGTTCAGGCAGTCGATTGGGGGCGATGGCAGTTTCTTTGTAGCCCCCATCATGAATGTCAACACGGGCGCCCACCTCAATACCAAGTACAAGCTCGACGGCGTGAAGTATGACCTCACCACCGGCAGCATTGGCCAGCGCAAGATCACCTTCGACGTCATGGGCGGCTTTTCCTACGACAACGTGGGGCTCTATGTGCGCTACCGCCCGCAGCACGTGCTCAAGTCGAGCCGCGGGCCGCAGTTCAACAACATCTCGATGGGCGTGATCTTGGGTTTCTAAGGGCTGTCGCCAATATAGGGTATTACATTAATTTCACTACACCATTTTGTTTTCTCAACGGGGCTGTGCCGCAATCATCGGGCACAGCCCCGTTATCTTTATTGCCTGCTGCACACCTGAAACGTGACGTCGCTACTTGTGCTTGTAGTGGGGCGCCTCGAGATAATACACGCTCTCGCCGCGTTCGTCGTATTGCGAGTTGTATCCCGTCACTCTTACCTCGTAGGGGCGGCCCGTGTGATTGTAGATGTCGGCTGGCAGCTCCACTTGCAGCAGGTAGCACGTGTCGTTGCCAGGATTGCCGTCTTGGTTTTTCATCGTCAATGGCTGGGTGGAGTAGATCTTCATGGGCTTGCCGTCGACCTTCACCTCAAAGCTCATGTACTGGGGCTCGACCGTGACGATGGAGTGCTTCTCGGCATCGGCCTTGTCCATATAGTTCTGATAGGCAATGGCCTTGGTCACGCTCATGGGACGCGTGTAGATGAGCATTTCGCGGCGGCCTCCATACTCAAGAAAAGCGGTGGTGCCGTACAGCTCCAGCTTGCCGTAGCTCAGGTTGAGCGTGATGTCACTTTCGGCAATCACATTCCAAGCCCAGAACTCGAGCTTCATGTCCTGGGGGGCTACTTGCTGCATGCGTGGATATTCATTGACGCGCATTGCTGCCAGTGCGGCATATCGGCCCTTGGCCACGCCCTCGAGCTTGTAGTGGCCGGTCGAGTCGCTGTAGGTCTCATAGGCCTCGGTGAAGTCGGGATTGTAGATGATGACGTTGCACGAGTCTACGGCGTGCCCCTGGTAGTCGGTCACCTTGCCCGAGATGGTCACAAAATCTTGCGCGTGGACCCATGTTGCCATTATTGCCATTAGAAGAATGCTTAATGCTGTTTTCATATTCTTGATGTTATTTTGTAGTTATTCGGTTGTTGTCTTTTAAGCGGCTGTTCAGCAAGTTGCACAGCTCTTGCCCCTTCATTGCCAAGCCATCGGCGAGAAAACTCTCGACAGCCCCCCCCGACGCCTCGACGTTAAATGCCATCATGCGTTGCTTGAGACCCGATGTTTTCGCCAACTTGTGTGTCAAGGATGCTGTTGTGTAATCAACGGCGATAAACTTGACTGAATTGATCGTTATCAACCTGAAACGCTTCACGTCGGCCAGTGGGATGGTGTGATAGGATAGTTTGAACGGCTGGTATATTTCCACCCTGTTTTCGTAAATGATGAAAAATGGAATGTGGCGCATCCAGTTGTAGAGGGTAGTGATGGCATACAACAACCCGCCGCCACCGAAGAATATCACCCCCACGCAACCAGCGACTTTTGCCGGCCCGCTGCTGCCAGTGCTGGTGACCATGAGCCATGCCCCTATGGCACAACCAAGGCACGCGATGGCCACGAGCATGTGCTTCCACACTGATTGATATATTTTTATCTCGCTCTCATGCATGTCGCGTCGAGTTTTTAATTGCTTGTGCACAAATTTAGCTATATTTCATAGAAGAAACAAGGGCTCACAATGGCTTGCCATAGAGGTGTCGCTGCTGCACCTGCATGGCAGTGTCGACGATTTTTCTTAATTTTGCGCCAGCACAGGGCGAGTGAACAAACGCCCGTGCAATAATTTTTTTTGAAATCTTCAAGTTTATGAATACGATCACTGTCGCTCTGGCCGCACTCGTTGTCGTTGAGCACATCTACATCATGATACTCGAGACCGTTGCCACCCGCAGCAAGACTACTGCGCGGGTTTTCTCGATGAGCCTCGATGTGCTGTCGCAGAAGCATGTGGCCACATTGCTCAAGAACCAAGGCGTGTACAACGGGGTGCTGGCCGTGTTGCTGGCTGTGGCCTTGTGGCAAGCCGACGTGGTGTGGACGCGGCTGTTGCTGGCCGCTGTGGTGCTTGTGGCCACCTATGGCAGCCTCACGAGCAACCGCTGGATTGTGTTGAAACAGGGCGGTCTCGCCATCGCCGCTCTCATCGCCAGTTTCATGCCATGAGAGAAGTGCCGGGCTGGCTGGTGGGGCGGTGCTGTGACTTTTTAAGCCCCCCATTGGAGCCTGAGGCTGGCAACTCTCGCTCAGAGAAACCAAATAAATAGATACATTTTTGAAATTTTCGGGTTGGAAAGCCCTACTCGTTATCGGCGTGGTCCCAGTCACGCCGTTGCCTACTCGCTGTGCGCCTCGGCAACGTGAGGGGCGGCCCCACATGTCACATCGGCCATGCCCCTGGCGGGCTTGAAAACGGCCTGTGGCTGTGTGCGGGCCGGGAGTGTGTGCTTGGGCTGTGTTATTTCTAAATCTTGTTGCCGGCTGTGGGGGTGAACGACTCAAAGGAGTTGTCGTTGTAAAACACCAGTATGTTGACGATGCGGCGGCCGTTGGTCACCTTCGATGCGTTCACCGTGTTGTTACGGCCTGCCGAGCGGGCTATGTTGGCCAGCGCGGCCTGAAGGCTCGACGGGGCCATTGCCTGCGGCTCGGCAGCAGCAGGGTAGTCGCTCTCGTCGTCGTCGCCGAAGCTTATCGATTGCTGCTGGGCGCCAATGTTGTTTTCGTGGCCACTGCCATGTGCGCTCTGGATTTTTCCATTCTCAGGCGGTTGAGCAATCGGCGACGCATTGCCGCTGTTCGCATTTGGAACAAACATGTTTCCGTCGCCAAACATGAGCCACATGATGTTGAGCTGCGGGTAGGCATTGTGGATCTTGGTGATGATCTCGTCGCTCACCTTCTTGTTCCGGCCGTTGAGCAACTGCGACAGGGTGGGACGCGGTATGTCGCACGTGTCGGCAAACTGGGAGTTCGGAATCCCGTTCTGGTTTAAGAACAATTTTAGGCGCGAAACGATGTCCATAGTGCAGTTAACAATTTTGAATTATTCAAATGCAAATTTAAAACATGCTCTTGAATTATCAAAATTTTTAGAGGTAAATTTTATCTCGCGCTGTTTTTGTTTACAAACACAAACTTCTTGAAAGGTCTGCTCTTGTTTACAATCACATATTCAATTACAAATTCACATTTTCGCCTAAAATCAAATGATTTTTAAGCTGTTAGATGATGCCTGACCACTCTATTGCCCTTATAGTTCCCAATCGCAAAGCAAAAGACGGTTTCACGGTTGAGAAGTACATTAATTTTTGTAGTCTAAATGACTGATTTGTACTACTATATCTTATAATTAAATAAATGTTAAAGCTACTGTTTGGTGTGATTGTAAATGCTGCAAATGTGAATTTCTAATTTGGAAACGCTTGTTTGCAACTCAACCGACAAAATGCAAATCGAAACTTGCTGTTGCTTTTCTAAACGCCACAATTGCAAATCTGAACGCAAATGTGAGTTTACAAATTCTAATTTGCAAATTTCGTGTGGTAAAAACACCAATTTCTGTTGACGAACTGCTCAACTCAAAATCCTCGCAACATTTTAAAATTTCCCTGCGGCAGTTCACAATTTGAAACTCTGCTTGCCTCTAAGCGCTTCTATTTCTCCTGGATTGCGTGTGCCAATTGATTGTTTCTTTGTGATTTAGTTCTATTCATCTCGTGCCGGTAACGCTGCCTCACGCCAGTGGGCAAAAAAAGAAAAAGAGCCTCCCAACCGAGGCTCTTCTATGCTTCTACACGCTCTAAAGTTGATCTTGATTGCCTTTTCTGGCCCCATTCGAGGCCCTCACGGGCCCCAAATCGGGCTATTTTGCCCTATTTCAGGCCTAATTCTTGTTTTAGGAAGCGAGCAGTGACCGATTGTGGGTTTCTTGCTACCTGCTCGGGAGTGCCTGTGGCCACCACCCTGCCCCCGTTGCGTCCGCCTTCGGGTCCCATGTCGATGATGTAGTCGGCGCACTTTATCACGTCGAGGTTGTGCTCTATCACAATCACGGTATTTCCCTTTTGGACCAATCGGTTGAGCACACCCATGAGCACCTTTATGTCTTCGAAGTGCAGCCCCGTTGTGGGCTCGTCGAGGATAAACACCGTCTTGCCCGTGTCCTTCTTCGAGAGCTCGGCTGCGAGCTTCACGCGCTGGCTCTCGCCGCCGCTCAGCGTGCTCGACGGCTGCCCCAGCTTGATGTAGCCCAGGCCCACGTCTTGCAGCACTTTTATCTTGTTGAGTATCGTGGGTATGTTTTCAAAGAACTCTACCGCCTGGTTGATGGTCATGTCGAGCACGTCGGCAATCGACTTGCCCTTGAATTTTACCTCCAGGGTCTCGCGGTTGTAGCGCTTGCCGCCGCAGGCCTCGCAGGGTACCAGCACATCGGGCAGGAAATTCATCTCTACCGTCTTGTAGCCGTTGCCCTTGCACACCTCGCAGCGTCCGCCCGAGATGTTGAACGAGAAGCGGCCGGGCTTGTAGCCGCGTATCTTGGCCTCGGGAAGGCCTACAAACACGTTGCGTATGTCGGCAAAGACGCCCGTGTAGGTGGCCGGATTGGAGCGCGGTGTGCGCCCCAGCGGCGACTGGTCGACGGTCACCACCTTGTCGATGTGCTCCAGGCCCTCCACGCTCTCGTACGGGAGCGGGTCGGTGAGCGAGCGGTACAGTTTCTGGCTCAATATGGGCTGCAGTGTGGCGTTGATGAGGCTCGACTTGCCGCTGCCCGACACGCCTGTCACGCAGATGAGCGTGCCCAGGGGCAGCTCCACGTCCACATTCTTCAGGTTGTTGCCCCGGCAGCCGTGCAGCACCAGCTTCTTGCCGTTGCCGCTTCGGCGCGTGGCCGGTATCTCGATGCAGGTGGTGCCGTTCAGGTAGCTTGCCGTGATGGTGTGCTGCTTGAGCATCTGGGCAGGTGTGCCGGCAAAGACCACATTGCCGCCCTTGCGGCCCGCTTTGGGCCCTATGTCGACGATGTAGTCGGCCTGCAGCATCATGTCTTTGTCGTGCTCCACCACAATCACGGTGTTGCCCTCGTCGCGCAGCTTCTTGAGCGAGTCGATGAGGCGCTGATTGTCGCGCTGGTGCAGCCCGATGCTGGGCTCGTCGAGGATATAGAGCACGTTCACCAGCTGCGACCCTATCTGCGTGGCCAGGCGTATGCGCTGGCTCTCGCCGCCCGATAGCGTGGCCGAGGCGCGGTTGAGCGACACATAGTCGAGCCCCACGTCGAGCATGAAGTTGAGCCTCGAGAGTATTTCTTTCACGATTTCCTGGGCTATTTTCCACTTGGTGGGAGACATGTGGTTGTGCAGGTCGGCCATCCAGTCGCGCAGCTCGGCGATGTCCATACGCGAGAGCTGCGCGATGTTCTTGTCGTTCACATAGAAGTGCAAGGCCTCCTTGTTGAGGCGGTCGCCGTGGCACTCGGGGCACTCGGCGCGCGAGAAGAACTGTCCGGCCCACTTCTGCGCCTGGCTCGAGGTGCCGTCTTGCTGCTGCAGCTCGATATATTTCACCAGACCGTCGTAGGAGAGGAAGTAGTTGCTCGTGCTCAAGGTCTCGGTCTTGATATTGAGCCGCTCGTCGGTGCCGTTCATGATGTCGTCGATGGCCTCGTCGGGCACCTGGTTGAGCGGGGTGTCGAGGTCGACGCCGTATTTCTCACATATTGCGGCAATCTGCCAGAATATGAGGGTGTTCTTGTATTTTCCCAGTGGCAGGATGCCCCCGTTGCGTATCGAGAGCGATGTGTCGGGCATGATCTTGTCGCGGTCGATGATGTTCACATAGCCCAGGCCCTTGCACTTGTGGCAGGCCCCCTGGGGCGAGTTGAACGAGAAGTTGTGCGGTGCCGGGTCGAGATACGACAACCCCGTCTCGGGGTCCATCAGGGTCTTGCTGTAGTAGCCCGCCTCGCCGGTGTCGGCATCGAGTATCATGAGTTGCCCGTTGCCTTGCTTGAAGGCCAGCTCGGCAGTGTCCTGCAGGCGCTTGGCGTCTTTGGCGGCCACTTTCAGGCGGTCGACCACGAGCTCCACGCTGTGGTTCTTGTAGCGGTCGAGCTTCATGCCAAAGGTGATTTCCTTTATCTCGCCGTCGATGCGCACATTGATGTAGCCCTTTTTGCGCAGTTGCTCAAAGAGGTCTTTGTAGTGACCCTTGCGGTTCTTGACCAGCGGGGCAAGGATATAGATGCGACGGCCGTCATATCTCTTGAGAATGAGGCTCAGTATCTTCTCGACCGAGTATTTCACCATGGGCTTGCCCGTGAGGTAGCTGCGGGCCTCGCTGGCGCGCGCATAGAGCAGGCGCAGGTAGTCGTAGACCTCGGTGGTGGTGCCCACAGTCGAGCGCGGGTTTTTGTTGGTCGTCTTCTGCCCGATCGATATCACCGGGTTCAAGCCCGATATCTTGTCTACGTCGGGGCGCTCGAGCACGCCCAGCATGTTGCGGGCATAGGCCGAGAACGTCTCCAGATACCGCCGCTGTCCCTCGGCAAAGATGGTGTCGAAGGCCAGCGACGACTTGCCGCTGCCGCTCAGCCCGGTTATCACCGTGAGTTTGTAGTGCGGTATCTCTACATCTATGTTTTTTAGATTGTGGACGCGTGCCCCCAGCACGGTAACACATTCAGTATCCTTGCCGTTCAGTTTCATATCAAGCTGCAAAGTTACAAAAAGATTGCCTACTGCACTTGCTCTTTAGTTTTTTTTAGTCATGTAAAACATGCATTCAGAGGCCATGGCTCTTGCCCTGCCGTCGACGGGCAAGGCCACCGCTGCGCGCTGGCGCGGCGGTGGCCTTGGCTGCCGTGACCCCGATTGAAATGTGCTTGGCTCTGGCCGGAAAATGGGACGATGGCGTTAAATGAGGCTGAAGGCCACGTCCATCATCTTGGTGAAGGCCGTCTGGCGCTCCTCGCCGGTGGTGGCCACTTTCTCCACGATGTTGTCGCTCACGGTGAGCAGGGCCAGGGCACGCTTGCCGGCCTTCACGGCGTTGGCATAGAGGGCTGCGCTTTCCATCTCGATGGCCAGGATGCCCATCTTCTGCCACTGGCGCCAGCTCTCGTTCTCGTCGTAGAAGATGTCGCTCGACAGCACGTTGCCCACGTGGCAGGCTATGCCCAGCTCCTGGGCCTTCTTGGCGGCCTTAAACAGCAGGTCGAAGTCGGCAATGGGGGCATAGGTGCCTGGCAGGTTGAACTGTGCCAGGTAGTTGGAGTCGGTGCAAGCGCCTTGGGCAATCACCACGTCGCCTATGTTGATGCCTTTCTGGATGCAGCCGGCTGTGCCCACACGCAGTATTTGCTCCACGTCGTAAAAGTTGAACAGCTCATAGCTGTAGATGCCTATCGAGGGCATGCCCATGCCATGCCCCATCACGCTCACGGGCTTGCCCTTGTAGGTGCCTGTGTAGCCCAGCATGCCTCGCAGGCCGTTGAATTGCTTCACGTTGTCGAGAAATTTCTCGGCCATGAACTTTGCTCTCAGTGGATCGCCCGACATGATTACGGTTGCGGCGATGTCGCCTCGGTTGGCTTGATTGTGTGGTGTCGACATAATTTTTCTTTTCAGTTGTTTTTCGTTTTTGGGTAATTTCAACAAAGATACAACTTTCTGGCGACATGTGCAGGGGCAGCCACTGTATATTTTTTACATTGTGCGTGCAAAATAGCTGAAAGTTGCTGCCACCCATTTGCACTGGCGCGGCCCCGAGGGGGAGGGGTCGCCATGCTCAGTTGAGCATGAGTGTCATGGTGGCGTTCTCGTCCTTGAAGATGAAATCGGCCAGTTGCCTGATGTCGAGCTTCAGGGCCGAGGCATCGGGCTCGTCGCTCATCTCCACTGTGCCGCGCGCTATGCGGTAGTAGGCGTTGTTGCGGGGTATGTCTTTGTCGTTCTGCACTCTTATCGTGCCGCTGTAGTCGGGATGCCGGGCGGCATAGAGCTGCAGAGCCTTGAGGGCGTTGATCACGCGCATCATGCCTTGCAGTGGCTGCTTGCGGCCGTTGTCGTAGCCCTCGGGGCACAGGCGGTAGTCGGCCTGGATGATGTCGTAGCCCTCGCGGTCGTGGATGATGCCGCACGGCTGCAGGCGCTGCAGGCGGTCGAGCTCGTCGTAGCTCATTGTGCCTATGCCCTTGGGCGGCGGCGTGCAAGTGATGCACTCGGCATAGCCGCACTTGCGGTACCAGCCATAGAGCCACTGCTCGGCCGGGATGAGCGTGGCCAGCACCACACCCTTGTGGTAGATGGCAAAGTGGGCTTGCCGCATGAGGTTGTTGCCCACGTCTTGCTTGCGCCAGTCGGGGTGCACGCTCACGCCGCTCATGTAGGCTGTGGGCACTTCCCGGCCGTGATAGAGCAGGGTATAGGGCAGGGCCTGCAAGGCGGCCACCACGTGCCGTCCTATCTGGCAGGTATAGTTGTACTCGCTCTTGTACACACGCCCGAAGTACAGCTCGATGAAGGGCTCGGGGTCGTTGAACACGAGCTTCCACAGTGCGCGCGTCTCCTTGTCGATGCGCTCCTGGTCCTCAAAGTCGGCCAGCGGGCGCTTCTCGGTGAGGGTGTATTTCTCGAGCAGCAGGTCGGGCTTGTACGACAGTTTCGACTTGCGCAGGCCCTCTTCGCCCATGTCTTCCTCGCGGTTGATATAGGTGTATTGCTCGGGCAAGTGGCGCACAAACTCCTGGTTGATGATGGTGAAAGCTCCCTCGTAGCTGGTGTCGGCCTTCTCCACACACACGTCGAAGGTGCAGTGGTTTATCGGGCACCCGAAGGTGAAGGCTACCAGTTTGCCGTCGACCCAAATGGTGCCTCCGGTGAGCTGTAGCCGCTCCCAGCGGTCGAAGGCCCGGGTCATCGACCGCAGCTCCTCGACGCGGCTCTCGTCATAGGTTGTGGCACTTTGTCCTGGCTCCTCCTGGTTGCGCCGCCACTCCTGCTCGAGGCGCAGGCACTCGGGTATGAGATCGGGTGTGAGCGGCTTGTACACGTAGCCGGGGTAGAGCTTCTTGAACTTGTTGATGTGGTTGCGCTTGCTCTGCAGGTGCTTCCCTGCCAGGTTGGCCAGCTTCTCGCGTGTGTAGATGTAGTCGGAGTAGTCGCGGCTCAGCTTCATGTCGAAGGTGCCGGGCAGGGCGGCCTCGATTTTCTCTACCATGTAGCTGCACACGCCCATGAGCAGGAACGGGTGCCCCATGGCAATCGAGTCGTCGCGTATGGCCTTGAGCACCTCGATCGAGAGCTCCCGCGACGGGTCGACATGCAATGTGCCGTCGGGCTGCAGCTCGGGGCGTGCTATGGGGGTCATGTAGGCCAGGTGGTGCCCTGCATAGAAGCGAAACACCAGGTAGTCGCCCACGATGGCATACTGCGTGTTGTAGAGAAACCGCCAGCTGATGAGGTTGGAAAACGACAGGTCGCAGTTCTGGCGGTTGCCCCACATGGTGAAGCGCTGCACCAGGTCTTTGTCGGTGGTGGAGAGGCTATGGAATTTTATCATCTTGTTGTTGTAAGCTTTGGGCTTGGGGTGTTTGTTTTTTAGATGGGTGCAAAGTTAGGAAAATTACCCGATATATGCCCAATGCTGGCTGTCTCATTTTTCTTGTGGCCGCACAATGGGTGTCACAACGTGGCCAGTATCACGATGCCGCTCACGGCGATGTAGCCGTACACTACATAGCGGAAGCTGCGCTGCGGTATGCGCTCAAACACCATGCCGCCCACCATGGTGCCAATGGCCACGCCGCCCAGCCCGTAGAGGTAGCCCCAGCCCACGGCCGGGGTGAGGAAGCCGCTGGCCGCGCGCACTGCCAGCATCACCACGTTGCCCGTGAGCAGGTAGGTCTGTATCAGGGCCATGTAGCGCTCCTTGCTGGGCTCGGTCGAGAGAAAGTAGAGTACTGCCGGCGGCCCCTGCATGCCGAAGAAGCCGCCCAGCACGCCGCTCAGAGCTCCAGCGGTGACCTGGGTGGCCACTCCAGCCTTGAGCTTGATGCGCCCGCTCAGCCACGTGAAGTAGATGGCAATGACTATGAGCACGATGCCCAGGGCCATACGCAGGTAGAAGTTGTCGAGCCGCTTGAGTACAAAGATGGCTGCCGTCGAGGTCACCACAAAGGTGGCCAGTATCACGCCCAGGCGCCTCCAGTCGAGATAGCGCCGCATCTTGACGACGACATACACCGATGTGGTCATGGCCAGCAGCCCCGACAGGCACGTGGCCTCGCCGTAGCTGGGCAGCAAGAAGGGCAGCACCGTCATGATGAAGATGCCGAAGCCGAATCCCACTGTGCGCAGGATGAAGCTGCCAAAGATGGCAAGTAGAAAGATGTCGATGCCCGTTCCCAATGCTGTTTTGGTTTTCTTTTTTTAGGGGAGTCACTCGCCTGTGGTGGTGCCTGTGCCCGTGCCGTTGTTTTTCTTGTAGCGCAAGATGTTGATGTCGCCGCTCTTCTTGTACTTGTGCCCGTCGGAGCCCTCAGCCTGTATCACATAGTAGTACACGCCCGGGTCCACGAGCTTGCCCTTGTACTTTCCGTCCCAGCCTTGGCCCGGGTCTTTGAGCTCGCACACCTGGGTGCCCCAGCTGTTGAATATCCAGCAGTGAAATTTCACAATCGACTTGTACGACACTTTCCACACGTCGTTCACGCCCTCGGTCGAGCCAGGGCTGAAGAAGTTGGGCACAAGCAGCTCGCTCTCGCCTATGTTGACCGTGTAGGTGCTGCTCGTGGCATCGCACGTGCCGTTGCCGTTGCTGCAGGTGAAGCGCCAGTAGTAGGTGCCGGCTTCGGTGAAGGTCTGCGTGGTCTCGAGGTCGCTCAGTTGCAAGATGATGTTGTTGAAGTCGGCATCGGTGGCCTCTTGCCACTCCTTGAAGTTGACCGCGTCGGTCACGATGGCCGAGAAGGTGATGGTGGCCGGCGCCGAGCCGCCCAGCACGCCCTCGGTGTCGCTGGTGCGCTCGTTGTCGTTGTTGCGCGCTTCTTGACGTGCGCGCGTGGTGCAGGCTATGGCCTGGGTGGTGTAGAGGTCGCTGGTCACGCTCTGGCTCTCGCCCCAGTAGTCGAGAAAGCGGTCGCCCGTGAGCGTGAAGGTGGTGTTGCACAGCGGGGCTGGCACCACGAGGGTGGACTTGAAGTTCTCCTCGGTCTCGGTGGTGTCGCAGCTCTCATAGGCAGTGGTGTCGCTGTTGCACACCAGGGTGGAGTAGGACAGTTTCATGTCGCGGTCGAGGCTCTTGCGCACGCCCGTGATGGTGTAGTAGGTCATCTCGGGGCCGCTGCCCTCTACCTTGAGGGTGGCCGTCGAGCAGTCGCCCTCGCCGTCGGGGGCGATGCCCTCGAGCCGCAACCGGTAGTCGGCATAGTTCATCACCCACACATAGGTATAGCTGTCGCCCTCCTGCAGGGTGTAGCCGCAGTTGGGCTCTACTTGTGCCAGATAGCTGGTGCCGTCTTGCAGCACCTTCACCTGGGGCAACTCTTGCCCGTAGGCCGCCCCCGCGGTCCACTTGGTCCACACCACGGTGTTGCCCTCGCGGGCAGGCTTGTAGCTCATGCCCACGCCCTGCGTGTCGTAGAGCACATATATCTTGTTGAGCCCGGTCGACTTGGCCGGCGTAATCTCGCAGGCGGGCTTGCTGTTGCCCTCAAAGGCAATCTCGCCTGCCGCCGCCGGCATGGCGGCCAGCAGTGGCAGGCAGGCGAGCAGTGTGGTTGCTTTCAGTTTCATAACCTTGCAAAGTTAAGGATTCTCACAGTAATAACGAAGTGCGTGCCCGTTAAATTGCACAGGCGCTGCAACGGTTTTTCCCTTTGGCGCGACTTGCACGTGTGGCGGCAATGTGCTACCTTTGTTCTATTGTTATGGAGAAGATAGTGTTTCGTTCGCGGGTGAGCGTGTGGCTGTGCGCTCTCGTCTATGCTCTGCTTGCAGCCGCCTTCTGGCCTATTGTTTACGACTTCAGCTGGTCGTTGCTCTTGATTTTTTTGCTTACCGTGGGGGCGGTGAGCTATGGGTTTTTCGGCATCACCTATACCATCGAGGGCCACGTGCTGTGGGTGCGCATGCTCGGCAGGCAGCGCTACGACATCATGCAGTTGCGGCGCGTGGCCTCAACGCGCACGTGGATCGCTGCCCCGGCTGCCTCCATGCGCCGCATCGAGCTGCTTTTTGCCAGCCCGAGCACCCCGCTCATCATCTCGCCTTGCCACCAGGACCGTTTCATCGCCTGCCTCAGGCAGGTGAATCCCGCCATCGCGGTCAAGCTCGACTGAGCCGCCTGCCTGCGTACGCATTTGCCTGTGCCCTGTGTTGAAAACTTTTGTTGCACGCGAGGCCGTTTTGTGCTATCTTTGCCCGTGCAAGACTGCAATAGCACTTTTCTGTACCTAACACAATAGTTGAACGATATGGACCAAGATCAGAATCCCGACAATGTGCAAGAGAAGCAGGCCCCTGAGGCCGTCGACCCGCTGGTGCATCCTGCCAGCTGCCAGTGCGCTGCATGCCTGAAGCTGAGCTACCAGCAGTTGCGCCTCATGATGCAAGACCCCGGTGCCTACCCCGACTGGGACTGACGTGCGCTCGTGTGCCTGAGTGCGCGCGCGACAACGTGAGGCATGGTCCCGAGGGGGGTCGCCATGCCATAAATTTTTGCTACCTTTGCAGCCGCAATGATTGTAGAAAAAATTCACACGCAAGCATCATGAAGAGTGTATCACCACAAGTGGCCGGCTACTCGATGGCCGTTGTGGGGTCGGTGTCCTACGGGCTCAACCCCCTGTTTGCCCTTCCGCTCTACGGCGTGGGCGTCACGCCCATGTCGGTGTTGTTTTACCGCTACGGCCTCACCGTGCTCTTGATGGGCCTGCTCATGGCCGTGCTGGGCCAGCCCTTTCATGCCACACGCCGCCAGCTGGTGCTCTCGCTGGCCATGGGCCAGCTGTTTGCCCTGTCGTCGGTGTGCCTGTTTGTCAGCTTCAAGCTCATGGACGCCGGCATTGCATCGGTCATCCTGTTCACCTATCCCATGTTTGTCGCCCTCATCTCGTGGGCCTGTTTTCACGAGCGCCTCTCGCGGGTGGCCCTCGTGAGCTTCATTCTCGCCTTTGCGGGCATCTGCTGCCTGCATGGCGATTCGGGCGGCCGCCAGAGTGTGCTGGGCGTGGTCATGGCAGTGGCCTCGGGACTTTCCTATGCCGTCTACATCGTGGGAGTGAACCGCAGCGTGTTGCGCACCATGCCCGCCTTCAGTCTCACCTTCTATGCCTCGCTCTCGGGGCTGGTGCTCTTCTTTGTGTGCTGTGGCTTCGGGCTCGACCTCTCGCCCCTGCATGGTGCCAGCTCGTGGGGCTGTGCAGCCGGGCTGGCCTTGTTTCCCACTATTGTGTCGCTGTTGCTGGTCACCCGCTCCATTCACCTCATAGGCAGCACCCCGGCAGCCATCATCGGCGCCCTCGAGCCCATCACCGCCCTTGCCGTGTCGCTGCTCGTGTTTGGCGGCACACTCACCTGGCTCAACGTTGCAGGCGTGGCCCTCGTGCTCTTTGCCGTGTGCCTCATGATGTGGAAAAACCATTGATCAGCCTGCTGCTACTGTTGCAGGATTGTTGCGTTTTATGGCAATAAGATTTAAGATTGTTGTTTATTTCGGCAAAATGTATTAGTTTTGCGCCATTATTTTTACAAAACGACAATTTTTTTTAAATCGATTCAAACGCTTATGTGTGGAATAGTAGCAATTTTCAATATACGAGAGCAAAGCACCGAGTTGCGCGACATGGCGTTGCGCATGAGCCGCAAGCTGCGTCACCGCGGCCCCGACTGGAGCGGCATCTATAGCGGCGGTTCGGCCATTCTGGCCCACGAGCGCCTGAGCATCGTCGACCCCGAGTCGGGCAGCCAGCCCCTCTATGCCCCCGACGGCAAGCAGGTGCTGGCCGTGAACGGCGAGATCTACAATCACCGCGAGTTGCGTGCAAGGCTGGGCGGCTCCTACCGGTTTCTCACCGGTAGCGACTGCGAGGTCATCCTGGCCCTCTACCGCCGGCTGCGCAGCCAGGGCGTGCCTGGACACGAGGCCATCGTAGCCATGCTCGAGCAGTTGAACGGCATCTTTGCCTTTGCCCTCTACGATGCCGAGCACGACGAGTTTCTGGTGGCGCGCGACCCCATAGGGGTGATTCCGCTCTATGTGGGTTATGCCCCCGACGGCAAGGTCATGGTGGCCAGCGAGCTCAAGGCGCTTGAAGGGCATTGCGACCACTACGAGCCCTTCCTGCCCGGCCACTACTACTACAGCAAGACCCCCGGGCTCAAGCGCTACTACACGCGCGACTGGATGAGCTACCAGGCTGTGGCCCATGCCTCGCTCGACGAGCATGAGGCAGTGACACGGCTGGGCGATGCCCTCGATGCTGCTGTCAAGCGCCAGCTCATGAGCGATGTGCCCTATGGGGTGCTGCTGAGCGGCGGCCTCGACTCGTCGGTGATATCGGCCATTGCCCAGCGCTATGCCTCGCGCCGCATCGAGGACGACAGCCAGTCGCCGGCCTACTGGCCACGGCTTCACTCCTTTGCCGTGGGGCTCAAGGGAGCCCCCGACCTCGCCAAAGCCCGCCTCGTGGCCAGCCACATAGGCACCGTGCACCACGAAATCAACTATACCCTGCAGGAGGGGCTCGATGCCTTGCGCGACGTGATCTACTTCATCGAGACCTACGATGTGACCACCGTACGCGCCTCCACGCCCATGTATCTGCTGGCACGAGTCATCAAGTCGATGGGTATCAAGATGGTGCTCTCGGGCGAGGGGGCCGACGAGATCTTCGGCGGTTATCTCTACTTTCACAAGGTGCCCAGTGCGCGGGCCTTCCACGAGGAGACGGTGAGAAAGCTGGGCAAGCTCCACCTCTACGACTGCCTGCGGGCCAACAAGAGCCTCGCTGCCTGGGGCGTGGAGGGGCGCGTGCCCATGCTCGACAAGGAGTTTATCGACGTGGCCATGCGCCTGAATCCTGCTCTCAAGATGTGCCCGGGCAACACGATAGAGAAGAAAATCGTGCGCGAGGCCTTCGGCCACATGCTGCCGCCCGAGGTGGCCTGGCGGCAGAAGGAGCAATTCAGCGACGGGGTGGGCTACAGCTGGATCGACACCCTCAAGCGGGTCACCGCCGCTGCCGTGACCGATGAGCAGATGGCCCGTGCCGCCGAGCGCTTCCCCATCAACCCGCCACGCAACAAAGAGGAGTACTACTACCGCAGCATCTTTGCCGAGCATTTTCCCAGCGACAGCGCCGCCCGCAGCGTGCCCAGCGTGCCCAGTGTGGCTTGTTCCACAGCCGAGGCTCTGGCTTGGGATGCCTCGTTCAAGAACATGAACGACCCCAGCGGCCGTGCCGTGGCAGGCGTGCACCAGGAAGCCTACAAGTGATGCTCG
>Ga0256406_1003882_pt1 | contig 17846 bp, 13 predicted proteins | sample RumenRJG_03DNA_FD_185986 | JGI IMG/M metagenome (GOLD analysis project Ga0256406, IMG submission 185986) | Bovine rumen microbial communities from Lethbridge, Alberta, Canada - RJG_03 | ecosystem: Host-associated > Mammals > Digestive system > Stomach > Rumen | place: Canada: Alberta | collected...
AGGTAGAAATAAAAAGTTCCATCCATTTGGTATGTTTTATAGGTTGAAACTTTTTATTTCTGCCAAAAATGACGCACCTGTCGTCATTTTTGATTACAAATCAGGGGTTGGCACCCCCGATACCCCCATAAGAATGGAGGGTAATTGTAAAATTTACATTTTACAATTACCTATTAGTGTTAATGTTATTATAACCGATTTTATTAGCATAATCGGATAATAGCAAATAATTTTATGAGATTATTCTATCACAAAACCTTCATCATGTCAATATTTGATTGCTTTGTTAATAATTAATTTAAAATTTAGTTAATTCTCAAGGTAAATTCCGCTGTGGAGCTTACTTTGAGAATTGACTTTGGTTTGTTGAATAATACAGGCATTAATGTATTGCTTTGGGTTGCTGCATTTTATTTGCAATTACATCTTATTTCCTGCAGTGTTTGTATTTTCGTTTTCCTGCCGCTCTGTGCTTCCCGTAGGAACGGCTTTTTTTATCTTTGCCGAAAGCCTTTGCAGGCATTGAAGCCTTAAGAGCGTTTTTGATTACGGCAGGGGAGAAGTCACAGACTCTCACGAAGTCAATCCGTCTGGTCAGCAAATCGCACTTTACCAAAGCAGCGTCAAGCCGTACTCCGATTTTATATACCGTTCCGCTCCTTATTCCTCTTATTTCCCTTGCGTTTTCGTCATATTCATAAAAATCGTCCTTCATACTGTCAAGCCGGATAAGCCCCTCTACGGTATTATCAAGCTGAACAAACATACCGAAGGAGGTCAGAGAGGAAACGGTTGCGGGAAATTCCTCGCCGATAAAGCTCTGCATATAAAAGGTTTTCATAAGGTCGTCAACATCACGCTCGCAGTATTCCGCCTCTATTTCGGTATCGCTTGAATGCTTTGCCGCAGCCGGAACAACCGAGGAAAATTGTGAGGTTTCCTGCCCGTCAATAAATTCCTTCAGGATTCGGTGGATTATCAAGTCGGGATAGCGCCTTATGGGAGAGGTGAAATGGCAGTAGTACTTTGCCGCAAGCCCGAAATGACCGAGATTTTCGCAGGAATACTCAGCCTTCATAAGGGAACGGAGCATATATGTTGAAATCATTGTTTCCTCCGCAGTTCCCTTTATTTTTTCAAGTACCCGGCAAAATTCCTTTGGGTGTATGGGGTTATCCTTGTCAAATTTTCCTTTAAGAGCATAGCCGAAATTCTGAATAAATTTATTAAACTCCTCTGTTTTGTCGGGAGCCGGAGGCTCGTGGATTCTGTAAACAAAGGGTATTTCCGCCCAGAAAGCAAGCTGTGCGATTGTTTCGTTGGCGGCAAGCATAAATTCCTCAATTATTTTATGGGATATTTTTCTCTCCTCTTTTACTATGTCTGTAGGCTCTCCTTTATCGTTGACTATAATTCTTGCTTCGGGGAAGTCAAAATTAATGCTGCCTCTTTTTTCTCTTGAGCGGTGAAGAATATCGGCAAGGGTGCGCATATCGGAAAGCATTGGTAAGAGATAACCGTATTTTTTCAAAAGCCTGTCGGAGGACTTTTCAAGAAGGGCGGCAACGTTGTTATAGGTCATTCTTTCAGATGAACGTATTACTGTTTTAGCCAGCCTTTCAAAGGTTATTTCCCCGTTTTCGTCTATTCTCATAAATACCGACAGAGTAAGCCTGTTGACCTTTGGGTTTAAGCTGCATATTCCGTTTGAAAGCTCAAAGGGCAGCATTGGTATAACCCTGTCCGCAAGATACACGCTTGTACCTCTTAAAAATGCCTCCCCGTCAAGAGCCGAGCCGGGCTTTACATATGCGGTAACGTCGGCAATGTGTACTCCCAGCATAAAGCCGCCTCCGTCAAGGCGCTCTACCGAAACAGCGTCATCAAAGTCCCTTGCGTCGTCACCGTCTATGGTAATAATAAGCTTATCGCGCAGGTCAAGTCTTTTTGATATTTCCTTTTGGGATACTCTTTTCGGTGCCTTTTCCGCTTCGGTAAGAGTTTCGGCATCAAATTCCTGCTTTACGGAGTGTTCGTTTATTATGGCTTCGATGTTGCTTTTAAGCTCATTGGCGGAGCCGAATACTTTTGTTACGGCTCCCATAATAATCCCTTCCTCGGGGTAGTCTGTTATTTCGACAAGCACTCTGTCGCCGATATTTGCCTCCGGTGCTGCCTCAACAGGTACTCTTACAGAGGCGTAAAGCCTTTTTGAATCGGGGGAGATGTGATAGAATACTCCGTCAAAACGTTTTATCACTCCTGTTATTCTTTCATTGCCCCTTGATATTACCCTTACAATATGTCCCTCAGGCTTGCCGCCCTTACCGTATTTTTCGTCAATGACCCCAAGAACGGTATCACCGTCATATGCGTCCGAAAGACCGGAGGGAATTATAAACAGGTCAGCCTCTCCGTCCTCCGGAATAACAAAGCCAAAGCGCCCGTTTGGACTGCATGACAGCCTTCCTCTTACAAAGCCCGCCCTTTTGCAGGAATCGTAACGCTGCTTTTTGGTCAGAAAAATTTTTCCCTCGTCAACCAGCTCCGACAAAATATTGCCGAAGCTGTCACTGTCCTCATCGGGTACGCATAAAACGCTTTTTAGTTCCTCAAATTTTAAGGGTATATATTCCTTGCTGTTGATATATGAATAAATCCTGTCTTTTCTTTCCATATTCTCTCCGTTTGTCTGTAATTGTGTTTTTGTTTCACATAGTATTATTTCTTAAAATAAAATATTTATAAATGTCACCTGTGAAAATTACCGTTGATTGCAGAAATGCTTTTACACAAGACACGTCCTGTTATGCATTCAGATAGTGAATTGCCGAGGTGGCGGCAACGGCTCCGTCCGCAGCGGCGGTTATAACCTGCCGCAGAGGCGTATCTCTTACGTCCCCTGCCGCAAATATTCCTCTGATATTTGTTTGCATATATCTGTCTGTCATTATAAAGCCCTCGGAATCAAGCCTTACGTATTTCCCTGCAAGCGCCGAGTTTGCGTCCCTGCCTACAGCGATAAATACGCCGCTGACCGCTATATCAGTTTTTCTGCCTGTTACGGTATCGGTCACTGTCAGAGAATTTACCGTAGTATCTCCGCTGATTTTTTCAACCTCCGCATTGAGAACAAATTTGATTTTGGGATTTCTTTTTGCTGCCTCAACCATTCGTCCCTCTGCTCTGAAGCCGGTTCTTCTGTGAATAAGATAAACCGATTTTGCAAACCGGGCAAGATATAATGCGTCCTCAAAGGCTGTGTTTCCTCCACCCACAACAGCGGTGTCCTGTCCCTTGAAAAAGGCACCGTCACAGGTGGCGCAGTAGGAAACGCCTGTGCCGTAAAATTTGTCCTCACCGTCTGCACCGAGCTTTCGGGGATTTGCGCCCGTTGCAAAGATGATTGTTTTTGCCTCATAAATATTTTTTCTTGTTACGATTTTTTTGATTTCTTCGTCCGCACCGATGATTTCCTTGACGGTTTCGGTGGTAAATTCAACATCGAATTTAAGAGCGTGCTCCTTAATTACGGCGGACAGCTCCTCTCCGGCGGGAGCGTTGGGTATTCCGGGATAATTGTCTATTTCATAGGTCAGGTTCATCTGCCCTCCGGCACTCATTGCTTCAATCACAAGAGTCTTTACTCCGCTTCTTCCTGCATAAATGGCAGCGGACATTCCTGCCGCCCCTCCGCCGATTATTATTATATCATACATAAATATCCTCTCCTTTCATATCGGTAAAATATGTACTGCTTTTCAGCTATTCTAATTATATACCAAAAAAATAATTAATACAAGTGAAAAATAAATATTTACAAATTAAAATGTTTATGGTAGAATAAAATTATAAAGAAATTGTAAAGGAGTTCGGATTATAAAGATGATTAATCGGATTGAATTAAAGAACAGGGCAAAAAATGTTTTACGGGGAAATTATTGGATATGTCTTGCGGTAAGCGCAATAGTCGGAGTTATAAACCAGATAGTTCCGCAACTTACCTTCAGACTGAATTTGTTTAAGGAAAGTATCAGCTTGATTGAATTTATATATTCACCGGAGAAGGTTGCAATGCTTTCAACAGGTGTGGCCGTTTTGGTGTTATGTATGCTGTTGTTAAATATTGCAATAGGCATTTTCTTCTTTTCGCCGCTGAATGCGGGGAAAAACAGATTTTATATAAAGGCAGCCTCGGGAGAGGGGGATATAAAAAGTATTCTCGATGTTTTCAGAAGCGAAAGCTATATCAATGTTGTTAAAACACTGTTTATGAGAGATCTGCGCCTGATTTTATGGAGCCTGTGCTACATAATTCCCATTGCGGTGTTTGGTGCGCTTACCGTTGCTCGTGAAGAATTTTCTTACCTTATGCCGCTGTGCCTTTTCGGTATGATTCCGATGATTATGAAGCATTATTCGTATTATATGACCGATTATATCATTGCGGAAAATCCCGGAACAAATTGGAGAGAATGTATCAAGACAAGTGAAATGATGATGAAGAATGTCAGATTTCAGACCTTTGTTTTAGAGCTGTCCTTTGTGGGCTGGATGCTGCTGGGAATTATCTGCTGCGGTATAGGAGTGCTTTTTGTTACGCCGTATATCGAAGCAACTGTTACACAGCTTTATCTTGATAGGAAAAGGGCGGTAAATGCTTATGACTTTTGTTATGAGGAACAGTAAAAAAGCAGGCTGTCCGACCCATATAGAACAACCGGAATAAAAAGCAAGCCTCGGCGTTTGCGGCTAACCCCTTCGGCAAAGCCGTAAAACGCCGGTTTTTTTGCGTAATCGGGCAGCATTTTTGCCCGAAATGTGAATAGAATATAAAATTAATGAAAAAAATTGAAAAAAGTATAGTAATTTCAAAAAAGTTGTGTTATAATATATAATAGGATATTACAGAGCATTAAACGGAACATTAAAAAATCACTTAAAAAAAGCTCTGTTAAGATAAAATATTACAGGAGTGAAAAACATATGAGTTTGTTTGACAAAGTATTCGGCACCTATTCCCAAAGGGAATTGAAGCGTGTCCGCCCGATAGCGGATCAGGTTATTGCCTATGACGAGGAAATGCAGAAGCTGTCCGATGCCGAATTAAAGGGAAAAACACAGGAGTTTAAAAATAGACTTGAAAACGGGGAAACTCTTGACGACCTTTTGCCCGAGGCTTTTGCCGTAATGCGTGAGGCAAGCTGGAGAGTTCTGGGAATGAAGCATTTTTATGTGCAGATTATAGGCGGAATTATTTTGCATCAGGGAAGAATTGCGGAAATGAAAACCGGTGAAGGTAAAACGCTTGTTTCAACACTTCCGGCATATCTGAACGCACTGACGGGCAAGGGTGTACATATCGTTACGGTTAACGATTACCTTGCAAAGCGTGACAGTGAGTGGATGGGAAAGGTATACAGATTCCTCGGGCTTGAGGTAGGTCTTATCATTCATGATTTGAATAATGATGAGAGAAGAGCGGCATATAACGCAGATGTTACCTACGGCACAAATAATGAGCTGGGCTTTGACTATCTGAGAGATAATATGGTTACCTATAAGGAGCAGATGGTTCAGAGAGGTCACAATTATGCTATTGTGGACGAGGTGGACTCGATTTTGATTGACGAGGCAAGAACACCGCTTATCATTTCGGGTATGGGCAATGATGCAAATGAGCTTTACAAGGTTGCCGACCAATTTGTAAAGGGCCTGAAAAAGCTTGTTGTAACAGAGCATGACGATAAACAGCTTGACGAGGACGTTGATGCGGATTATATAGTTGACGAAAAGGCAAAATCGGCGGCTCTTACCGATTCGGGTATAGCAAAGGCTGAGCGCTTCTTTAATATAGAAAACCTTTCCGACCCCGATAACATGAAGATACAGCATCACGTAAATCAGGCATTGCAGGCAAACGGCGTAATGCACAGAGATCAGCAGTATGTTGTAAAAGACGGCGAGGTTATGATTGTTGATGAATTTACCGGAAGAATTATGCCGGGAAGAAGATATTCCGACGGTCTGCATCAGGCTATAGAGGCAAAGGAAGGGGTTAAGGTTGAAAAGGAGTCAAAAACCCTTGCAACAATTACCTTCCAGAATTTCTTCAGACTGTATAATAAGCTGTCGGGTATGACGGGTACCGCTTTGACAGAGGAAGCGGAATTTCAGGAAATATACAACCTTGACGTTGTTGAGGTGCCGACAAATAAGCCGGTTGCAAGAATTGATATGCCCGATTCGGTATACAAGACAGAAAACGGAAAATTCCTTGCGGTTATAGAGCAGATAAAGGAATGTCACGATAAGGGACAGCCCGTTCTGGTGGGTACCGTTAACATAGATAAGTCGGAAAAGCTTTCGGGAATGCTTAAAAGAGCAGGAATAAAGCATGAGGTTTTAAATGCGAAATTCCATGCCAAGGAAGCGGAGATTGTCGCTCAGGCAGGTAAAAAGGGTGCCGTTACCATAGCAACCAATATGGCAGGTCGTGGTACCGATATTATTCTCGGCGGTAATGCCGATTATATGGCAAGGCATGAGCTTGTAAAAATGGGTATGAGCGATGAGCTTATAGTTGAAGCAACAGGCTTTGCGGATACCGATAACGAAGAAATCATTGAGGCAAGAAGACTGTATAAGGAATTTCTTGATAAATTCAAGGCTGAGCTTAAGGATGAACAGGAGGAGGTAAGAAACCTGGGAGGTCTGTTTATCATAGGAACGGAAAGACATGAGTCAAGACGTATCGACAATCAGCTGAGAGGACGTGCAGGCCGTCAGGGAGATCCGGGCGCGTCAAGATTCTTCCTGTCCTTAGAGGACGATTTGATGAGAATATTCGGCTCGGACAGAGTAAAGGCAATGGTTGATAAGCTCGGTCTTGAGGAAACCGAGGCTATTGAAGCAAAGCTCCTTTCAAACTCAATTGAGAATGCCCAGAAGAACCTTGAGGGCAGGAATTTTGATTCACGTAAGCACGTTTTGCAGTATGACGAGGTTATGAATACCCAGAGAAAGATTATCTATAAGCAGCGTCAGGCTGTGCTTGACGGTGAGGACGTAAGCGGAACAATCAAGAGTATGATGAGTGCAATAATCAATTCCGCTCTTGATGATTTTGTGGGAATTTCGGATATCCCCGAGCATTGGAATTTAAGAGCACTGGTTGAATTTGCAAACACAAATCTTGCCGCAAGGGGAGAATTTGAGGTAACAAAGGAAGAACTTGAAACAATCACAAAGGAGGATATGCGTAAGCGTCTTGAGGAAATCGCCGAAAAGCGTTATGCGGAGCAGGAGGAGCTGTTCGGTGAAAATATGCGTGAGCTTGAGCGTGTAATTCTTTTAAGAGTGGTTGATACCCTGTGGATGGATCACCTTGATGAAATGGAGCACGTTAAGCGTGAAATCGGCTTAAGAGCCTACGGTCAGCATGACCCTGTTGTTGAGTACAGAAATGTGGGCAGTGAGCTTTATGAGGGTATGCTTGAAGCAATCAAGCGTGATACCGTAAGATATATTCTTACCGTTCAGCCCAAGCCCCAGGTAGAGATAAAGCGTGAACAGGTTGCAAAGCCTGTTGATACGGGCAGTGACGGCTCTCTCGGAAAGCAGCCGGTAAGAGCAAAGAAGGCACCGGGAAGAAATGACCCCTGCCCCTGCGGAAGCGGTAAGAAATACAAGCATTGCTGCGGAAGATAGCAGTAATTTATAATGAGAATTGTTTTTCTGTCGGTTACGGCAGATATTAAAAAATAAATGACAGGAAGTGAAATAATGTTAGAATATGATGAATACAGACTGCAATTGCAGGGAATGGAAAATAACATTACAGAACTGAGGGATTCACTTTGACATTGACGGAGCCATGTCAAAAATAAGTGAATTAGAGGCGCAGAGCGCCGCGCCCGGTTTCTGGGACGATATGGAAAAATCCCAGAAGGTTTTACAGCAGACCAAGCAGCTGAAGGATAAGGTAGAAAGCTACGATAAGCTTAAAGGCTCTTGGGAGGACGCTCTTGTGCTGATTGACCTTGCAAACGAAGAAAATGATGAGAGTATGCTGCCGGAGGTAAAAAAGGCTGTAGAGGAAATAGCCGCAGAGGTTGATAAAATGACTCTTGAAACTCTGCTGTCCGGCCCTTATGACAAAAATAACGCAATCATTACACTTCATGCCGGTGCCGGCGGAACAGAGGCGCAGGATTGGTGTGAAATGCTTTTGAGAATGTACCAGATGTATGCCCAGAAGAACGGATATACCGTTCAGACCCTTGACATTCTGCCCGGCGATGACGCAGGGGTAAAGAGCGCAACAATTATGATTTCCGGCATTAATGCTTACGGTTACTTAAAATCGGAAAAGGGTGTGCACAGGCTTGTGCGTATTTCCCCCTTTGACGCAGCCGGAAGAAGACATACCTCCTTTGCTTCGATTGAGGTAATGCCTGAAATTGACGATGATGTTGAAATCAATATCAGAACAGAGGATTTAAAGGTTGATACCTACAGGGCAAGCGGCGCAGGCGGTCAGCACATAAATAAGACCGATTCCGCCATAAGAATTACACACATTCCCACAGGGATTGTTGTTTCCTGCCAGACTCAGCGTTCTCAGCATCAGAACAGAGAATATGCAATGAGAATGCTCAAGGCAAAGCTTGCCGAGGTGGCAGAGCAGCAGCAAAAGGAAAAGATTGAGGACATAAAGGGTGTTCAGAAGGAAATAGCATGGGGAAGCCAGATACGTTCCTATGTATTCCACCCTTACAACCTTGTAAAGGATCACAGAACAGGCTTTGAAATGGGAAATATCGGCGCAGTTATGGACGGCGAGCTTAACGGCTTTATCAACGCATATTTAAAGGCGGCAAGTCTCGGCAAGCTGTCACAATAAGCTGTTTTAAAGGCTTAAAAGCAGAATATAAATTCAAGAAGGGATTTAAAACCCTTTTTCAACCAAAAGAAAAGGGCGTATATCTCAATGCGGATATACGCCCTCTTTCAAGTTATCTGTTATTTTCAGATGCCTGATTATTCTTCTGCTTGTTCTTCTGGTTCTGCTGATTTTGCTGATTGTTGTTCTGCTGATTATTCTGCTGATTGTTTTGCTGATTATTTTGTTGGTTATTATTAGCCATTAGTAATCACTTCCTCTCTTTACGGTAATATAATTCCCTGAAGAAACGGGTTTTATACATAAAAAATAATTTAGGTATTGTAAAATTTACATTTTATAATTACTAAAAATAATTAATTCGGAGAAAAATATGCATAAGGTAAAATGGAATTTTAAAAGCAGCGGACTTGAGCCGTCAAAAATAAATACCTTTTCCAAACAGTTTTCGCTTTCATATGTTATGTCTGCGGTGCTTCTTAACAGAGGTATCGAAACGGAGGAGCAGCTGAAGGAATATATCGGGAAGACTCTTGACGGGGTTCACAACCCCATGCTGCTGCCCGATATGGAAAAGGCGGCAGGGAGAATCGTAAAAGCAATAGAGGATAAGGAAAAGATTGTTGTATACGGAGATTATGACGTTGACGGAGTAACCTCGACAGCGCTTTTGTACGGATTTCTCCGTGATAACGGTGCCGATGCGGAATACTATATACCGGACAGAATAACAGAGGGATACGGACTGAATATAAAGGCAATAAATAAAATTTCCAAAAAGGGAACCGGACTTTTGCTTACCGTTGACTGCGGAATTACCTCCATAGGCGAGGTGGAGCTTGCAAAAGCTCAGAAAATGGAGGTTATTATTACAGATCATCACACCTGTAAGGAAAGACTTCCGGAGGCTTTTGCCGTGGTAAATCCCAAAAGACCGGATTCTGAATATCCTTTCCGTTATCTTGCAGGCGTGGGAGTTGCCTTTAAGCTGGTGCTGGCGGTAACAATACTTATGGGAAAAAGCACAAAGGAATGCTTTGATAAATATGTGGAGCTTGCAGCAGTGGGAACTATTGCCGATGTGGTGGAGCTTAAGGGCGAGAACAGAATAATAGCGGACAGAGGTATTAAGCATTTGACCAACAGTACAAGCGAGGGAATAAAGGCATTGCTTGAGATAAGCGGAGCCGGCGGAAAGCCGGTAAATTCAACAACGGTTGCGTTTATGCTTGCGCCGAGAATCAATGCCGCCGGAAGAATGGAAAATGCGTCAGCAGCGGCAGAGCTGCTTTTATCCGATTCACACCTTGATGCGTATAATCGTGCTATACAGCTTGACGGGCTTAACAGGGAAAGACAGAATGTGGAGAGACAAATATACAATGAAGCCGTTGAAATGCTTAGGTCAGACCCTGCTTTGGCTGAAAGAAAGATAATCGTGCTTTCAAAGGAGGGCTGGCATCATGGTGTTATCGGAATAGTTGCCTCAAAAATAACGGAAGCCTTTTATAAGCCCTGCATACTGATTGCCACAGAGGAAAACGGTAAAGGAAAAGGATCGGGACGGTCTGTTGAGGGAATAAATCTGTTTGATGCACTCACCGCCTGTGAGGACTGTCTTACTCAATTCGGAGGTCATGCCCTTGCTGCCGGACTGTCGCTTGACATGAAGGATTTTGATGAATTTTCGGAAAAAATCAATAAGTACATAGCGGAAAATGTTAAGGAAGAACCGCAGAAAACTCTTGATATCGACTGTACGGTGCCGTCCTCCTTTATTACAATTGCAAACGCAAAGCAGCTTGAGCGGCTTGAGCCTTTCGGAATGAGCAACGAAAAGCCGGTGTTTGCAATGTGCGGTGTAAAGGTTAATGAAGCGACAACTATGGGTACGGACAACAAGCATCTGAGGCTTAAGATTGAAGCGGGAGGCAGGATATTTGAGGCGGTTGGCTTTTCCTTCGGGCATTTTGCAAAATATCTCACCCCCGGGAGAATGATAGATATTGCCTTTAATCTTGATATTAATACATATCAGAATACCGAAAGAGTACAACTGCTCTTAAAGGATATAAGAAGCTCGGCAAAGGCATGAGCAAAAAACAATAAAAGCTGTAATTTGCGGTAAAGCCGTATATGCGGCGGAATGGAGAACTATATGGACAGATTGGAATATACAACTATACTTGCACCCGATAAGCTGCCGGAAACAACCCAAACCGATACCGATGCCGTAATCGATGAAATAATTAAAATGGTTAAGGGCTACAGCCCCAAAGCAAATACCGATATGATTTATATTGCATATCGTTTTGCAAAGGCAGCACATAAAAATCAATACAGAAAATCAGGAGAGCCGTATATTGACCATCCTGTTCAGACAGCATATATTGCAGCCGAACTGTCCCTGGATACCGTTGCCATTTCGTCCGCACTGCTGCATGACGTTATAGAGGATACGTCCTATACCTTTGAGCATATTGAGGCATTATTCGGGAAAAATGTTGCCGAGATTGTGGACGGAGTAACAAAGCTGACAAAGCTGCAGTATACCTCCCACGAGGAGCAACAGGTTGAAAATTTAAGAAAAATGTTTCTTGCAATGTCAAAGGACATCAGGGTTGTTATAATAAAGCTGTTGGACAGACTGCATAATATGCGAACTCTCAATTATCAAACTCCGGCAAAGCAGCTTGAAAAGGCAAAGGAAACCCTTGAAATTTATTCCCCTCTGGCTCACCGTTTGGGTATGTCAAAGATAAAATCCGAGCTGGAGGATTTGTCGTTAAAATATCTTGACCCTATTGCCTATGAGGAGATAAGAACCAATATAAAGCAGAAAAAGGACGAGAGAGAGCAATATGTTGCCGATATAATCAAAACCCTTGAGGCAAAGCTTGCAGAGCTTAATATAAAGGCACAGATAACAGGCAGGGCAAAGCATTTTTACAGTATATTCAGAAAAATGTTTGCCCAGAACAAGAGCATTGACGAAATATATGACCTCTTTGCCGTACGAATTATAGTCGATACCGTTGCGGACTGCTATGCGGTTCTGGGAATGGTGCATGAAATGTATACACCGATTCCTATGAGATTTAAGGATTATATAGCAATGCCTAAGCCGAATATGTATCAGTCGCTGCATACAACGGTGGTAGGGCCTAAGGGAACACCCTTTGAAATCCAGATACGTACCTGGGATATGCATAAGGTTGCGGAGGAGGGTATTGCCGCTCATTGGAAATACAAGGAGGGAATATCGGGGCAGACCGATATGGATTCCAAGCTGGAATGGGTAAGGCAGCTTCTGGAAAATCAGAAGGATATAATGGATACCGACGAATTTCTGAACAATATCAAGCTGGATTTGTTCAATGAGGAGGTTTTTGCAATCACGCCCAACGGCAAGGTTATTTCTCTTGCAAACGGCAGCACCGTTATTGACTTTGCTTTTGCAATTCATACTCAGGTGGGCTGTAAAATGTGCGGAGCAAAGGTAAACGGAAAGATTGTTCCTCATGATTATAAGCTGAAAAACGGAGATATTGTTGAAATTCTTACCTCGCCCACCGTCAGAGGACCAAGCAGAGATTGGCTCAAAATTGTTAAAACCTCACAGGCAAGAACGAAAATAAATCAATGGCTTAAAAAGGAATGCCGTGATGAAAATATAGTTCAGGGTAAGGAATATATTGAAAAGGAATGTAGGAGAATAAATGTTCCTGTTTCCGAATTGTTCAGGGAGGAATGGCTAAGACTTATTTATAAAAAGTATAACTTCAATTCAATTGATGACCTTTATGCCAGCGTGGGCTACGGAGGCCTTACGGCACAGAAGGTTGTTATGAGGCTTAACGAGGAATATCAGCGGCTGAAAAAGGAAAACGGTGAAGAAAAGGAGCCGGTTACACGTTTGCCCGAAAGAAAAAGAAAGACTAACAGCTCCGGAGTTGAGGTTAAAGGAATAGATAATTGTCTTGTTCGTCTGGCAGGCTGCTGCAACCCTGTTCCGGGTGATGATATTGTCGGCTTTATTACAAAGGGAAGAGGCGTTTCGGTGCACAGAGCCGACTGCGCAAATATGCAGCCCTCCGCCCTCAGTGCCGATGACAAGCTGAGATTTATTCCTGTGGAATGGTCGGATAACAAAAAAGCGGTTTATGTTGCAACGCTTACGATTGAAACCGAGGATAAGCCGGGAATGATGATGGCTGTAACCGCAGTGCTAACCGAAATGAAAATTAACTGCGTATCAATAGAGGCGAGAGTAACCAAGAACAGAGTCGGTATAATGAATATCGGTCTTGAAATAAGCGACAGCGCCGATGTCAAAAAGGCAGCGAATAAAATACGGCAGATTCCCGGTGTTATAAGCGTTTCAAGAACAAAGAACTGATAATAAGGGGATTATGGATAATAACTGCGGAAGGAGGGATAAAATGCAGTTTGATTTAACATCGGCAGCAGAGGCGGTTTTAAACAGGCTTGAAAATGCGGGCTTTGCGGCATATATAGCAGGGGGTACGGTCAGGGAGCTGATAATGAAGGAGCTGCCCGTTTCGTATGTAGTAGTAACCGATGCGCCGAGGGAGAGGATTAAGCAGTTGTTCAGAAAAAGCATAGAGGACTACAATAAAAAAGGCTGTATTACCGTTATCGAGAACAAAACGGCATTTGACATTTTTTATCCCTGTGAAATATCTGCGGACAATGTAATTGACGGGATGCTGGGCAAATTTGATTTTACAATCAATTCTGCGGCATATAATCCCGGAACAGGACTGTACGACCCCTTCTCGGGGGTTCGGGATATCGAACAAAATATAATTCGGTTTACCGACCCGTCGCAGGGTATGATAGCGGAAAAGCCTATAAGAATGCTGAGGGCGGTAAGATACAGCGCTCAGCTTGGTTTTGACATCGAGCCGGAAACCGCTCATATTATAAAAAAGTGTTCTATGCTTATTAAAAGAGCGACAAGCGGCAGAGTAAGAGAGGAGCTTGACAAGATACTTATGTCGGAAAATCCGGGAGTGTTTGGCGGTATGCATGAGCTTGGGCTTTTGCGCTACATACTTCCGGAGCTTGATGCCTGTTTCTATGTTCCTCAAAAAAATAAATATCATATTTATAACGTTGGCGAGCATATTGTAAATGCCGTTATCAATGCACCCAATGACCCGGTGGTAAGATGGTCGGCGTTGCTGCATGATATAGGCAAGCCGGAATGTAAGAGTATTGACGCTAACGGAACGATTCACTTTTACGGGCATCACAGAGAGAGTGTACGGCTTGCGTCGGAAATAATGCGGAGACTGAAAACAGACGCTCAGCTTGCCGGGGATATTCTTATTTTGATAGAAAACCATGATGTAAGAATTGACGCAACTCCTTTGAGCGTTAAAAGAATGATGTCAAGAACGGGAGCGGAGCTGTTTGAAAAGCTGCTTGAGCTTCAGGAAGCGGACAACAGGGCTAAAAATCCGAGGTATCTTCCCGATAAGCTGAATAAGCTGAATGATGTGAGAAAGATATACCAAAAGGTTATTGCCGAGCGTCATCCTTACAAAATAAACGACCTCGCAGTAAACGGACGTGATTTGAATAAGCTGGGCTTCCGACCGGGGCATGAGATTGGAGATACGTTACAGTCCCTGCTTGAAGAGGTGTTTATTGACCCGGCACTGAATACAAGGGAATATCTGATTATGAGAGCAAAGCAAAGCCGTAAACGCAAAAGCTGATGGGGAGAATGGGACAATGTTTTATGTATATATGCTCAGATGCGATGATAATTCCGTTTATACGGGCTTTACAACAGATATAAAGCGCCGGTTTAAGGAGCATACCGAAAAAAACAAGCCTTACGGAAAATATACCCGCGCCCATACGGCTTTGAGGATTGAGGCGGTATGGAGCAGCGAAAGCAAGAAAGAAGCCTGCCGGCTTGAATATTATATAAAAAGACTGAAAAAGGAAAACAAGGAATTGTTGATTAAGGAACCGCACAGATTGCAGGAGATGTTTGACGGCAAGCTTGACTGCTCTGCCTTTTTGCAGGTTGATTGTGCCGATAAAACTATGTATTTAAAGTAAGTAAGCGAAAAGCCTTAAGCTGACCGGCATAGGGCTTTTCGCTTTTTATAAATATCCGGCAAAGGATTGTCAACGCTTTGATTTTTTTGGAAGAATAAAGGTAAAGGTACTTCCTTTGCCAAGCTCGCTTTCTACTGAAACACTGCCGCCGTGACATTCGGCTATCCACTTTACCATTGAAAGTCCAAGCCCCATGCTGCCGTTTTCGTTGGCTGTACGGGAGGGGTCCGCCTGGAAAAAGCGTTCCCAGATTTTTTCTTTGTTTTCCTCTGAAATACCTATGCCGTCATCGGTAACGGAAAAGACTGCATTATCTCCACTTTCCGACAGACGTACATTGATTGTTCCGTTTTCCCTGCCGTATTGATAGGCATTTGAGATAAGATTTATAAACAGCCTTGTCAGAAGAAATCTGTCCGCATCTGCGGTAATACCGGTGGGTATTTCACGCAAGAGGCTGATGCCTTCACCGTGAATTTCTGCCTGTTCATCACATACAAAATTAAGCAGCTCGCTGATATCAACCTCCTCAAAGCTGACCTGAAGAGTGTTTTTATCCATTCGTGAAATCATCAGAAGCTCTGAAATAAGCTTAGACATTTTATCCGCCTGTTTTTTTACTGCCTCGGCAGATTCCTTTAAATCGCCTACCGTATCGGCACAGTCGGTCATATATTCACATTCGGACAGAATTACCGCAACGGGAGTTCTCAGCTCATGGGAGGCATCCTGAGTAAACTGCTTTTCACGTTCAATGGTTTGCTCGATTTTTTCAAGCATATTGTCAAAGGTATTGGCAAGCTCATGTATTTCGTCCTTGCCCTTGCCTATTTCTATTCGCTGCGAAAGGTCGCTGCTTTTAATTATTTCCTCTGCGGTTTTTCGTATTTTGTTGACAGGCGCAAAGGCGCGGCTTATTATAAAATATCCGCCTCCTGCGGCAATAATAATCAGTAAAAGCGTAAGAATAAGGTTTGTTTTTGCAACCGAACGCAGAGTGTATATTTCATCCGCAACCGAGGCTATGCCCTTAAGCTACATTGAGCTATCGTCTTTTCTTTTTATTTCCTTGTCATTGCTCTTATTCTTGCAAGCAGCTACTCAAATGCAAAGGGCTTAATCAAATAGTCCTCTGCGCCTGCGTCAAGTCCCGTTACTCTGTCCCGGACGGTGTCCTTTGCCGTTAACAAAAGCACAGGAGTGTTGTTTTTATTTGATCGGATTTGCCGTAGAACATCAAGCCCCGACAGCTTAGGCATCATAATATCCATTATAATTGCGTCAAATTCACCGACAGCAATATAATCAAGTGCCTCCTCACCGTCAAAGCAGCGGTCAACACTGTAGCCCTCAGCCTCAAGACGCTTTGCAATAACCTTGTTTAATGCTTTTTCATCTTCTACAATAAGTAAACGCATAGCTTGTATCCTAGTCCTCTTATAAAAATTATCTAAATATCAGAGCATATAAATTTTAGCTTTCGCTTTATGTTGTTGACAATATCGATTTTATGATGACGGGAGAGGTCAAATAATCCTTTCCGAAGCAGGGCGTTCCCGAGCATATTGTATATAGATCGCCTGCAAGAATGTCATATTCAAAGGACTTGTTAAAGCCCTTAAAATCCGCAGCTTTTGTTATAATGGGCAGGGAGGAGAGGCGCTTTATTGAGGAAAGAAGCTCTGCACCTCTGCTGTTCATTCCCAGAACACGTATATAGCCGGGAGCTGCCTTTGGTGTTTCCTTGTCTATGTCAAGCAGGAGCGAAAGCAGAATTCTTTTTATTCTTGTGAGGGTATAACGCTTTGTTTTTATATATTCCGAAAGCTCCGCAAATCCGCCGCAAACCGATAGTGCGGCTTTTATCCGATTTTCAAGCCCTTCGCCCACATCGTTTACTGCCGCAATATTTTCGGGTGTCTTTGTCCTTATTGCATATAAAAGAGCAGAGTCAAGCTCTGACAGCCTTGCGGCAGATAGACCTTTGTATAATTCAAAAGCGCTGTTGGGAACATAATCCGAGCAGGAGCAGCCTTTTTTTATACTTGTACGCACAAAGGAAGCCGAGGCAATGTCACCGCTGGGAGCGTTATCATGATGCTCTGCCATGTGACGCTTTATTGTAACCGGCTGAATTTTACTCTCAAGGCGGATAAGTGCCTTTATATATTCAACCGCAAGAATGTTGTTGGGTTCGGTAAGAATTTCTTTGTCAATCAGCCCCTCAAAGGCGGCGGCCTTTGCGCTTGGGTAGCTGATGCCGTTCTTTAAAAGTGTCTTTAGCCTTGCGGATACCTCCGGCGGTTCGTCCGAAAGCAGACGTGCGGCAGCGGTAAGTGCCCGAATATCACCGCACTCCGAGCCGAAATAAAGACGGTCAACAATTCCGAGATCGGCACAAAGCCGTACGCCCCCTGTGGCAAACAGCTCCGCAGAGCTTAAGCTGAAGCATACGGGCAGCATAATTACAAGGTCGGCACCTGACAAAAGTGCCGCCCTTGCACGTATAAATTTGTCAAATACAGCGGCGTCCCCCCGCTGAACAAAATCTCCGCTCATAATACAAATAACAGAATCATTTTCTCTTTTCATACAATCAAGCTGATATTTATGCCCGTTATGAAACGGATTATATTCGCAAATAACCGCAGATACCATAATTTTATCCTTTAAATCATCATTTATTTTTACTTAGTATAAAAACGGTGGAAAGAATTAAAGCGAAGCCGAGTATGTCTGCCGGCGCAAAGCGTGTTTTAAGCCAGAAAAAGGAAAACAGCGCCGCCGATACCGGCTCTACGCAGGCAAGCATTGATGCCTTAACGCTTCCTATATCATTGAC
>Ga0256406_1003884_pt1 | contig 17837 bp, 14 predicted proteins | sample RumenRJG_03DNA_FD_185986 | JGI IMG/M metagenome (GOLD analysis project Ga0256406, IMG submission 185986) | Bovine rumen microbial communities from Lethbridge, Alberta, Canada - RJG_03 | ecosystem: Host-associated > Mammals > Digestive system > Stomach > Rumen | place: Canada: Alberta | collected...
TCATCCTGAATCTCCTTGTGTGTTATGTTCAGCGCATTTACATTACAAGAATCAGGATGGCTTTTTCAATTTTTGACATCTCTAAAATGATGCTGGTTTACCCACAATCATGCCTGAAGCCTCAAAAGAATCTGCTGTCTTTGATTTTTGCGGCAGGCATGTTATGCAGTTTCATGCCTGTTCATGCATCAGAGGAAAGTGTGGCTGTCTACCGGCTGTACAACCGCAATACGGGTGAACACCTGTATACTTCTTCCGGTGCTGAAAAGGATCATCTTGTTTCGGTAGGCTGGAGTGATGAGGGCATCGGCTGGTATGGTGCTGTTTCCGGTGATCCGGTGTATCGTGTCTATAATCCTAATGCAAAGGGAGGCGATCATTACTACACGGTCAGTAAAGCAGAAGCGGACGGTCTGGTTGCCCGGGGATGGAAGATGGATAATAACGGTCAGGCTGCTTTCTATTCTGCCGGGAGTGTGAATCTCTATGTTGCCTATAATCCGAATGCGCGTTCCGGGGCACATAATTACACAACCAGTACAGCAGAGCAGAACAGTCTTTTGTCGATCGGCTGGAAGTATGGTGCGGTTGCCTGGAAGGTTGTGGAGCCGGGTAAGACAAAAGCTGCTTCCAGTACGGATACATCCGGTGCTACGGCAAGTCAGAAACAGGCATTGGCAAAAGCAAAAGACTATCTTTCCTGGACCTCATTCTCCTACCAGGGTCTGATTGATCAGCTGTCTTCACCATATGGTGAAGGATTCTCGGTGGCTGACGCAACCTATGCGGCTGATCACTGCGGTGCGGACTGGTATGCGCAGGCAGTCAAATCAGCCAAATCATATCTTGAGTCAGGAAGCTTTTCCTATCAGGGACTGATCGATCAGCTTTCTTCTGAATATGGGGAAGAGTTTACGATGGAACAGGCAAAGTATGGTGTGGATCACAGCGGCGGCGACTGGAACGCGGAAGCAGTGGAAGCTGCCCAGTCCTATCTGAAGTATGACAGTTATTCCAGAAGCAGTCTGATTGAACAGCTGACTTCAGAGTATGGCGATAAATTCACCCAGGCGCAGGCTGAATATGCGGCTGATATGGTTGGATTGAAATAAGCAGACACTGGAATGACAGGGCATGTTTCACAGGGGTGAACATGTCCTGTCATTCTTTTTTATGCGTTATAATAGGGCATGTTGTATCAACAGGGGGAATGAAGAATATGAAGAAACTGCTGAAAGCAATGCTGGCAGTATTGATTTCTGTTTCTTCAGTGCTGTTTGGAACAGGCAGTACTGTTTCTGTAAAAGCTGATGAGACAGAAGGCGCCGGGGCAGGTACCGGAGGATATACGACAGCAGGAGAATTGATTTATTACTATCGTGAAGGGGATATTCAGTTTGATGAGCAGCGTGTACTGCAGAAGATTCAGAAGTATTCACAGCGTGATCATGATAACTGGGTAAAGATACTGGATGAATGGCGCTATATTGACAACCAGATGAACGTGTCTGATGAAGTGCCGGAAAATATAGGCAATGAAAGCACACATGCCTTTGTTTTATTAGGCGGCGGGGTAGATGCCAGCGGCAGCATTCCGGATGGCGGTGCCGGGGCAGGAAGATGTGATCTGGCCTATGAATGTGCTATGAAGTATCCTAAGTCAAGAATCGTCATTACCGGCGGCAGAACAACGTCTGTACTTCGTAAGGAAAAGAAGTCTGAAGCACAGGCAATGAAGGATTATCTTGTCAATGAGAAGCATCTGGATCCCAACCGTATTCTTCTTGAAGAAGCATCAACTTCAACCATTGCCAATGCGATCAATACGATGAAGATGCTTTATGAAGATACGGATATCAGATCCATTTCAGTGATTACGAGCGACTATCATGTCAGAAGAGGAACACTGCTGTTCTATGCGCAGTCTCTGTTTGACAGCGAGGAAATGGGAAAGCCCATGATTGATGTCTATGATGGTGCCGGCAGTGTGGATGATCCTTCTAAAGAAGGCATCTATGCCGAGGCATATGCAATTGCGTCATTGACCGGCAACAGAATTCCTTCTTCCATGCCGGTTTCCTATCTGAAGTCACTGAAGCTGGAAGGAGACAATATCGTTCCGCTTGGCAGTACGGTTCCCTATGTGAAAACATATGCCGTATACAGTGTTGAGAATTATACTGTGGACGTTACCGGCAAAGCGACGGTAAACAATATTGATCCGACTAAGCTTGGCAAACAGACCATTACCGTCGAATACAGTGATGATCTTGGCTCTGCCGAAGCTTCAATGGATGTACAGGTTGTGAATCCATCCGTCATGCAGTATGTCATGTACAGAGTGTACAACCCTAACAGCGGTGAACATTTCTTCACAAACCGTGCAGCCGAAAAGGATTATCTTGTCAGCCTCGGCTGGCGCAATGAAGGATTGGCATGGTTCCGTTCCGCATCTGATGCACGTCCGGTATACCGCCTGTACAATAAGAACGGCGGCGAGCATCACTATACGCTGTCAGCAGGAGAAAGAGACAGCCTGGCTGCGAAAGGCTGGCGTGATGAAGGCATCGGCTGGTATTCAGAAGCTGAAACGGGTGTACCGGTCTATCGTGTCTATAATCCGAACAATTTTGCCAACAACCATCATTACACGACCAGCTATGCTGAAGCCCAGTATCTGATCAGCATCGGCTGGAGAGATGAGGGCATAGGCTGGTATGGCCAGGATATGAACCTGTCCTGACATAAGCTTTAAATGGACTGTAACAGTCATGCATGAAGACATGCACTCCCGTCTTTGAATGCTGCGCTTGGCAATGGCGAAAATATTGCCGGTGCGTACTGATCTTTCTTCATGCTAAGATAAAGGTATGAAAATACTGACGGAAATCATTCTGTACAACCCGGATCTGAACAGACTGAGGGAAAACATCGAAGCAGTCAGAAAACAGTGTGACAATATCCTTCTGATTGATAATGCTTCGATAAATAAAACAGAAGTAAAGAAGATGCTGGATGAATGTCCTGTTACAGATGTGATCTGGAATCAGACAAACAGAGGTGTCAGTGCTGCTTTGAAGCAGGCGATGCATTATGGCATGGAACATGGTTATGACTGGGTGCTGACCCTGGATCAGGATTCGGTCTGCCGGAATGGACTTGTCAAAGCGTATCAGAAGTTTGCCGGTCTGGATCATGCCGGCATTCTGACATGTATCGTTGATGATCGAAACTATCAGAAGACAGATCAGTTTGCCGGACCGTATCGGGAAGTGGAAAGCTGTATTACTTCCGGTTCTTTCATGAATGTAGAAGCGTATCGACATACGGACGGCTTTGATGAAAAGATGGTCATAGACCTGGTAGATTATGATATCTGCTTCAATATGCATGCACATGGCTATAAAGTCTATCAGATCAATTATCATGGCCTGCTGCATGAACTGGGACGGGGGAAACCATTTACTTTCTTAGGAAAGAAGTACACGGTACTGAACGAGTCAGCACAGAGACACTATTACATTGCCCGCAACCAGGTATATCTGATGCATAAGTATCCTGACTATGTGAGCTGGAAAAGATGTCTTGTCAAAGAAGCCAAGTATGAAGTGAAGATTCTGTTTCTGGAAACAGACAAATGGAATAAGCTGATATCCCGCTGGAAAGGCATGAAGGATGGAGTAAAGATGGCAGCGTGATGTGCTCTGCCATTTTATTTATGGGTAAATTATGTGAAATAGTGATTCTCCTTGAACCTTACGTTACGTCAACTGCTACATTACATGTGCTGTGACATGGAGGTGTCATTCATGAAAGGTATTATTCTTGCCGGAGGTTCCGGTACCAGACTTTATCCTTTAACACGTGTAACAAGTAAACAGTTATTGCCGGTTTATGATAAACCGATGATTTTCTATCCGATTTCAACTTTAATGCTGGCAGGCATCAGAGATATTCTGATTATCTCCACCCCGCATGATCTGCCTAACTTTGAGCAGCTGCTGGGAGATGGTTCTGCCATGGGCGTTCACTTCAGCTATAAGGTACAGGAAGTGCCGAATGGACTGGCCCAGGCATTTGTGCTTGGCGAAGAGTTTATTGGAGATGACAATGTTGCCCTGGTATTAGGCGATAACATCTTCTATGGCAACCACTTCGGCAGACTTTTAAGAGGTGCTGTCAGAAACGCGGAAGAAAACCGAAGAGCAACGGTATTCGGCAAGTATGTCGATGATCCGGAACGTTTCGGTATCGCCGAATTTGATGAGAATGGACATGTCATTTCGCTGGAAGAAAAGCCGGTTCATCCCAAATCCAACTACGCTGTAGTAGGTCTTTACTTCTATGACAACAGAGTAGTTCAGTATGCCAAAGAGCTGAAGCCTTCTGCAAGAGGTGAATATGAAATCACGGATCTGAACAAGGTTTATCTCGAGCACAATGAACTGGATCTGGAAGTACTGGGAAGAGGTTTCTCCTGGGTGGATACAGGTACAGTGGAATCCATGGCAGAAGCGACCAACTATGTCCGTTCCATTGAACATATTCAGGGCATCCGTATTTCCGTACCGGAAGAGATTGCTTTCTACAACCACTGGATTGATACAGATCAGCTGATGAAGACAGCAGATCTGTATGGCAAGAGCCCGTATGGTTCTTATCTGAGAAATCTTGTGAAGAACAGTATCCAGGGTCCGATTGATAAAGTAGAAAAGAAGGAGAGTAAATAACTTATGAATATTATCGTTACTGGCGGTGCCGGTTTTATCGGCTCCAACTTTGTCTTCTATGAAATGAAGAAACATCCGGAAGACAGAATCATCGTCATTGATAAGCTGACATATGCCGGCAATCTGAAGACATTGAAGTCTGTCATGGACAAGCCTAACTTCAAGTTCTATAAGGCAGACATCTGTGACAAGGATGCGATGGACAAGATCTTCGATACCGAAAGGCCTGACATTGTTGTCAACTTCGCAGCTGAGTCTCATGTGGACCGTTCCATTGAGAATCCGCAGATCTTCCTGGAAACAAACATCATCGGTACTTCCGTACTGATGGACGCTGCCCGCAAGTACAATGTCAAAAGATACCATCAGGTATCCACGGATGAAGTCTATGGCGATCTGCCGCTGGATCAGCCGGATCTCTTCTTCACAGAAGAAACACCGATCCATACTTCTTCACCGTATTCTTCTTCCAAGGCCGGTGCTGATCTGTTAGTCAACGCTTACCACAGAACATATGGTCTGCCGACTACGATTTCCAGATGCTCAAATAACTACGGTCCTTACCAGTTCCCGGAGAAGCTGATTCCGCTGATGATTGCCAATGCCTTAGCTGATAAGAAGCTGCCGGTCTATGGTGATGGCAAAAACGTCAGAGACTGGCTGTATGTGGAAGACCACTGCAAGGCCATTGATCTGATCATGAGAAACGGTACAGTCGGTGAAGTCTACAACATCGGCGGTCATAACGAAATGGCCAACATTGACATCGTCAAGATCATCCTCAGGGAACTCGGCAAGCCGGAAAGCCTGATTGAACACGTCACGGATAGAAAAGGCCATGACAGAAGATATGCCATTGATCCGACCAAGATTCATAATGAACTTGGCTGGCTGCCGGAGACCATGTTCAAGGACGGCATCAAGCTGACCATTGACTGGTATCTCAACAACAAGGAATGGTGGGAAGACATCATTTCCGGCGACTACCAGAACTACTATGCCGAGATGTATGGCAAGAAAGAGGTAATTGACTGATGAAGTACTTCGTCACAGGTGTCAGCGGCCAGCTGGGCCATGATGTGATGAATGAGCTGGCAAAGAGAGGCTATGAAGGTGTGGGCAGTGATATTGCCCCTGCCTACGGCGGTGTACAGGATGGTACTGCGGTAACGACAATGCCTTATGTGTCACTTGACATTACCGATAAAGCAGCAGTGGAAAAGGTGATCACGGATATCAATCCGGATGTGATTGTACACTGTGCCGCCTGGACTGCTGTGGATATGGCTGAGGATGATGATAAGGTAGCTAAAGTAAGAGCGGTCAATGCCGGCGGCACACAGAACATCGCAGATGCAGCCAAGAAGCTCAACTGCAAGATGATTTACATCTCTACGGACTATGTTTTCAATGGCCAGGGCACGGAGCCCTGGCAGCCTGACTGCAAAGACTATGCTCCGCTGAATGTCTACGGTCAGACCAAGCTGGAAGGTGAACTGGCTGTTGCCAACACCCTGGAAAAGTACTTCATCGTACGCATTGCCTGGGTATTCGGCAAAAACGGCAGGAACTTCATCAAGACCATGCTGAAAGTAGGCAAGACACACGATGAAGTACGTGTGGTCAATGATCAGATCGGTACACCTACGTATACATTTGATCTTGCCAGATTATTAGTAGATATGAGTGAAACAGAGAAGTATGGCTACTATCACGCAACTAATGAAGGCGGCTATATTTCCTGGTATGACTTCACCAAGGAAATTTACAAGGACGCCGGCTATACCACAAAGGTAATACCGGTTACAACAGAGGAATATGGACTCAGCAAGGCTGCCCGTCCGTTCAACAGCAGACTGGATAAATCAAAGCTGGTTGAAAATGGCTTCAGGCCTCTGCCAACATGGCAGGATGCGGTAGCACGCTATATCAAAGAGCTGGATATCGATAATTTATAATTGAAAAGGGAGATAGATTATGGGTCAGATTAAAGTCGAAAAGAATGTCGGAGGCATTGAAGGCCTCTGTGTTATCACACCTGCTGTACATGGTGATAACCGCGGCTACTTCATGGAAACATATAATGAGAATGACATGAAGGAAGCAGGGTTTGATATCAACTTTGTACAGGATAATCAGAGTATGAGTACAAAGGGTGTATTAAGAGGACTGCACTTTCAGAAACACTATCCGCAGTGCAAGCTGGTCAGAGCAGTAAGGGGATCTGTCTTTGACGTAGCGGTTGATCTCAGAAGCAATTCCAGGACATACGGCAAGTGGTATGGTGTGGAACTGACGGCTGACAATAAGAAGCAGTTTCTGATTCCGGAAGGATTTGCCCATGGCTTCTTAGTCTTGAGTGATGAGGCTGAGTTCTGCTATAAGGTCAATGACTTCTGGCATCCTAATGATGAAGGCGGTATGGCCTGGAATGATCCGGAGATCGGCATCACATGGCCGCATCTTGTGGGTGAGTACAAAGGTACAGCATCCGCTGAAGGCTATGCGCTGGATGACGGCACACCGCTGAACCTTTCTGATAAGGATCAGAAGTGGCTGGGACTCAAGGATACATTCAAGTTCTGAGTGACTGAACCGAAGCGGGTTGCTTCGGTTTTTTTATATATTGGTATGCATGTTGTTAAGTCAATTACCCCGACCCTGAAGGGTCGTGGCTTCCACCGACTAAAAGATTTTTGTGAAGTGTGTTTACAATCCTGACAGCGGCGAACATTTCTATACAAAGAATAAAGCAGAGAAAGATCATCTAGTGAGTGTCGGCTGGCAGGATGAAGGAATTGCCTGGTATGTCAGTGTGGATCTGGCTCCGGGTTTAGAGGAAATGGTTCCGTAAGCAATAGAATTCAGAGAATCAGACATCAGGGACATGAAGATATGTCATGATGTCTGATTTTTTATGCTCTTGTAGAAAGTGAAGCAGAAAGAATCCGCAGCAGGACTTTTGTCAGAAAGTATTAACTTTTTGTATGCTCTGAACTGGCTTATAATGAGACGTACTGGACGGGAGGATACTGTTAGTGAAATACTCTGAATTGATCGATCAGTATCGTGATGTGATACCGTATGCTGTATTCGGTGTGCTGACGACACTTGTTAATATTGTCTCATACTGGCTGTTTTCACATATATTCCATGCCGGTGTCATGGGCAGTACGGTCATTGCATGGATTCTTTCGGTTCTGTTTGCCTATGTGACAAACAGAAAGTGGGTATTCCACAGTGAAGCAGTCGGCACAAGAGCTGTTGTAAAAGAAATGATATCTTTTTTTACCTGCCGGCTGGCGACGGGAGTGATTGACTGGCTGTGCATGTTTGTGTTTGTGGATCTGCTGCATCTGAATGATATGGTGATCAAGATCGCAGCGAATGTGATCGTGATTGTATTGAATTATATTGCCAGTAAACTTGTCATATTCAGGCATTCTGATCAGAAGGAGAGGCTATGAAGCTTTCCATTGTTGTGCCATGTTTCAATGAAGAAGAGGCACTGCCTGTCTTCTATCGGGAAACAGAAAAGTATACAGAGAAGATAGATGCTGAAATTGAGTACTGCTTTGTGGATGATGGGAGCCGGGATCATACGCTGCAGGAAATGAGAAGTCTTTCGGAGCGGGATGAAAGAGTGCATTATGTTTCTTTCTCACGCAATTTCGGCAAAGAGGCAGCACTGCTGGCCGGACTGGAAATGGCTGGTGGGGATTATGTAGTGACAATGGATGTGGATCTGCAGGATCCGCCGTCTCTTCTGCCGGAAATGTTTCATGCCCTGCATGAAGATGGATATGACTGCTGTGCAGCAAGAAGAAGTACACGCAAGGGAGAACCGCCGGTACGTTCCTGGTTTGCCCGCCGTTTTTATCATCTGATCAGTCATATCTCGGATATTGATATTGTGGATGGCGCCCGTGATTTCCGTATGATGAAGCGGTCCATGGTAAATGCGGTGATCGAGGACAGGGAGTACAACCGTTTTTCCAAAGGACTGTACAGCTGGGTTGGCTTTCAGACAAAGTGGCTTGCCTATGAAAATGTGGAAAGAAGTGCCGGAAAGACGAAGTGGAGTTTTACTAAGCTTTTCCGCTATGCGGTCACAGGGATACTGGCGTATTCTACGGCACCGTTAATCTGGATTGCCTGGGGCGGTACGCTGCTGTTTGTGATCGGGTTTGTCTGGCTGCTTGCGGCGCTGATCCGCTCGGCCTTATATGGTATTGCTGTGTCTTCATCTGCACTGATCGTGCTGATCGGCGGACTGATTTTACTTGCGGTAGGGATCTGTGCGCTGTATATCAGTAAAATGCATCTGGAAGTGAAGCACAGGCCTGTCTATATCGTGAGGGAAAGAAGATGAAAAGAGCGGTAAAGAAAGAAGAGAAATTATACCGGATCGGTATGATTATCGGCGGGATTGTTCTTTTTGTCATGGTTCTCTATTTCAGCCTTCATCTTGATACAAATGAAGCGCCGGATGAGGAAATGCGCATGATGGTGGTGAAATTCATATATGAACATCATCGTCTGCCGCTTGGTTCAGAAGCGGAAATACGGCATGAGGTGTGGGGCTTTTCCTATGGCTATACACCATATCTGCCCTGTCTGCTCGGGGCTTTCAATATGCGGATTGTCAGTCTTTTTACGACAAGTGAAACAGCTTTATGGAATGCCGCAAGATTTGAGAATGTCTGTGCGATTTTGATGATGTGGTTTCTGGTGGGAAAGATCGGGCGCCGTGTAATGAAGAACAGAAGCAGTGCGCTGCTTCTGGCAGTGATGGTATGTTTTCTGCCGCAGATTGTTTTTATTGCCTCCTATCTGAACAATGACATGATCAGTCTGATGTGTACGAGCTGGATTGCGCTTGGATGGCTGCGGGGAGACCAGGACGGATGGAATGCAAAGAATGCTGTTTTCCTGGGGATCGGCATCGGGATTCTGGCATTGACGTATTACAACGATTATGCCTGGATTCTGTGCAGTATTATCTTCTTCTTTGCCAGTGCGGCAAAACAGAAGCTGGAAGGGAAGAAAATACTGCAGTATGCATTGATTGTGTTCTTTACGGCTTTTATGATTGCAGGATGGTTCTTTATCCGCAATTACATCATTCATGATGGAGATTTCCTGGGTATGAATACCATGTACGCCCAGGGAGAAAAGTATGCCCAGGATCCATACAAACCGACAAAGCGGGCAACGCCTCTGCATCAGGGACTGTCGTTCTATGATACTTATATTGCCTCTGATTGGTTCGGTTTGTCATGGAAGAGTTTCATTGCGGTATTTGGGTATATGAATATCATGATGAAACAATGGTTCTATGTGCTCTATACCGTGATGTATGTCGTTCTGATTGGATTGACGGTGATGGAAATGATCAGAAGAAAGGATGTACCGGCAAGATGGAATATATGTCTTCTGATCTGTATGGCAGTGCCGGTTGTTCTTTCTATGTATTATTCCTATAGCATCGATTATCAGGCACAGGGGCGCTATATCATTTCCATGGCACTGCCATTGATGTTTTTCTGTACGTATGGGACAGATTCTATTGTCTTCCGAATAAAGAAAAAAGGTGTGAGGGCAGGCAGTGTATTCAATCTTTTTCTGACAGCTTTCTGGCTCGTTCTGTCGTTTTACAGCCTGTTTTCTACCTTTGTTCCCAATAGTATGATCTGAGGTATGCCGGATAAGCATACCTTTTTAACATTTTCAATACATTTTTTTTAAAACTCTTTACAATCTTAAGATTCTTAAGTAAAATCTTCGCGTTATGAGCTGGAAAGACTCCTTTTCGTTTAAGAGTAAACATATTCTGACGGCAGTAAAATACGGGCTGGCAGCAGCCATTGCCATCATTGCTTTTGTCCATACACAGGCACCGGCATATCTGATTGGAAGCCTGTTTGAACTCAGTATTATTTTTTTTCTGTCCGATATGCTCATCAGAAAATGGCCCCGCATCGGTTATGTAATCAATTCTCTTGCTTTTCTGCTTTTCAATGTGCAGCAGCTGGTTCTGAACTTCGGCTCGACTTATCTGACCATGATCATGCTGACAAATCTGGATTCTGTACAGGATCTTGGCGGCAGAGCAGCGGAATATATCATAGCAGGCATTACGTTTCTGCTGCTTTCCTTTCTGCCGATCAGACCGGTGAATATCAGACATGTCAGTCCGCATAACGGACTGATTGCTGTGCTGATTGCAGATCTGCTTTTCTGTATGACGTTTGCCGGGGCTTATTCCCCTTTATACGATTACATTGATGTGGCTGCGCAGGCAAAACAGCAGGCAGACCGGGAAGCTTATATTGCTTCTCAGCCGAATATGACGGATAAGTTCTATCAGCCAGAAATCAACATGGGAACGGCAAAGCCTGAGAGTCTTCCGGAAAATTCCAATATCATTCTGATCATGACGGAAGGACTGTCACAGTCCATTGTGGAAGATGAACGTGAGATCATGCCGAATGTACAGAAGTATGAAAACAGATCGCTCAACTTTACCAATTACTTCAACCATACTGCAGCTACTTACCGGGGGATTATCGGCCAGCTGTATTCCGGCTATCAGAACAATAATCTGGATTCCAACAATCTGATCTCAATAGAGGAAATACTGAAAGAAAGAGGATATTACACATCCTTTGTAAATACGGAGGAAAACAACCTTCAGTTCACCGAGTATCTGCGCTCACTTGGCTTTGATGATGTGCTGGGCAAAGACCCGGATAACTGGCTGACGGATAAGAAGGCATATGAGTTTCTGTGGGATACGGTAGAGAAACAGGGCGATAGCGATCAGCCTTTCTTTACCTGTATCTATACGTTCAATACACATCTGACTTATGACTCGACAGATGAGAAGTTCGGGGATGGAACCAATGCAGAACTGAACAAGTTCTATAACTGTGATTACCAGTTTGGCAAGTTCATGCGCAGATTCCGTACCAGTGATCTGGCGGATAATACGATTATTGTCTTTACTGCGGATCACTGTACGTACGTGGATGATGCATTTACCGCAACATTCCCGGATGCGCCAAGAACATACAGTTTCTGTGACCGTATTCCCTTCTTCATCTATTACAGAGGAATCACACCGCAGGAAGTTGATGCGGATGGAAGAAATTCATTGTGTCTTGCCCCTACCATTCTGGATTACATTGATGCTTCCGCACCGAATTATTTCCTTGGTACTTCCCTGTTTCTAAGCATCAATAACGATGCGTCGCCTTATGACACGGTATATACGGAAGATAACAGCCTGCGTATTTCCACGTCAGGCGCGGCAATACAGGGACTGGATCCTGCGCTGGACACGGAAATGGAAAGCAATATCAACGACTATTTCGCGGCTGCGCAGCAGGAGAGAAAGTAGTTTAGGAAGAAAAAGTAATCACGCCGGACAGACAATGGCATTAAGTTAAACCCTGTAGTTGGAGCTTGATGCCGTCGGATGAATCGGCTGATGAACCGCACTGATGATTTATACATCATCGGTGCGGCTTTTTTGCCAAAAGTCGCATAATAATGCGATTTTTGGCACTTTTTTGTAAGTAATGTAAGAATCATGATATTGGATCAGCCAAATAAAAAAACGCTCGCCATTTTCATAACGAACGTCTCAAAGGCCTGCAGCCAATGCCATATCTTAACTTACTGACATTGAACTGATCTCTACTGTTTATAATTATGTGAATGTAATGTGATCTTGAGGAGGTTTTACTTATTACCCCTTTTTAGGATAATATTAGAAAGGTTTTCTGCGGAAAAGGAGGCACAATGGATAACACTTTAAAGAGCAGGAGAAAAGCGAGGTTCCGGAAGCAGATGAAAAATCTGCTGATTGTGCTTCTGGCATTTACCATCCTGAGTGCGGCCGCATTGTTATGGAATCTATATCGTATCACTAGCGGTGACAGCGGCAGCGGCAGTACATTGAGCGCAGATAATGCCGGCAGTGAATATACAAATGCGTATTATTCCATTGGCAATAATCCGACGGATATAGATAAGACGTATTTCAAAGAACTGAACAAGGCAGTCAAAGCAGAGGACAAGGCTGCGATTTCAGAAGCACTGGTGAAATGCTTTGTCAGTGAATATTACACATGGACCAATAAAGACGGTACGTATGATGTCGGCGGAATTCAGTATATCTATACGGATCGGCAGAGCGACTTTGAGAGCTATACAAGAAATGAAGTGTATACGGACATGGATCTGTACCTGTCTGAATACGGCAGAGACAGACTGATGCAGGTAAAAGAAGTTACTACACAGTCAGCGGTCAGTGCGGGACAGGTTACAGTGAAGACGTCGGCAGCTGTAGCTGAGGCAACCGCCGGTCCTTATGCAGCGGCAGAGCCGACCGCGGATCCATCCGCTGATGAAGCGACATACGATGCCTATACCGTACAGGCAGACTGGACGTATGAAACGGATACGGATATGGATCTTTCCAGCGCAAAGAAAAGCGGTACTTTTACCGTGATTGATCACAACGGACGTATGGAAATAGCGGCCATGGAGTAAAACAGGAGGAAATATGAGCGATAAAGACGATAACTTTACATCACGGATTCCTTCTGATGATGATTTGACAGCCAGCAGAACCATTGTCATTCCCGGTCGCCGTCATGATGATGACAGCAGGGAAGATCCTGAAAAGCCGAAGAAGAAACATCATAAAATCAGTGTCAGAAAGATGCTTACGCGTTCCAGATGGATGGCTGCACTTGCGGTGCTTGCCAATGTGCTTCTTGTCTATGATGCTTTGCTGCTGACAAAGTATTCATCTTTGAAGCAGAGTATGTTCGTGAAGATTGATCTGGCTGTACTGGCAGTTCTTGTTGTACTGGATCTTTTTGCCATGGCATCTCTGTTCTATAAGAAAAAGAACTGGGTGATTATTGCCCTGGTAATATCCATCATATTAAGTGCAGGCGGTTCCTATGCTGCCTATGCTCTGGTCAGAATCAACAGTTCGGTCAATGATCTGACTTCTACCACCTATACAAAGAGTGTCAGTGCTGCGCTTGTTATCTATAGTGGAAATTCCGATCCGATCAGCAGTGTCAGTGATCTGGATGGCAAGACGGTCGGCTTTGCCAGGGGCACTGACACAGCTGAGATCGGAAAGAGTTATCTGGAAAAGAAGAAAGTCAGTGCGGAATATAAAGAGTATAACAGCTATACTGAACTGTTCAGCGGCCTCATCAATGGCGATATTGCCAGTGCGGTGATGCCGGTCCAGTATGAAAGTATTATTGACAGTGATTCAGCGCTGGATTCCTATTTTGCGGATACTTCTATCCTTGCTTCATTTGATTCTAATGTGACCGCAACAACAGAAGCCGGAGCAGATAAGGATCTGACTACAGAACCTTTTACCGTACTGATTTCCGGTGAGAATGAAGGACTGGCGGATACGATTATTCTTGTATCAGTCAATCCGATCAGTATGAATGTAACGATGACCAGTATCGCCCGAGACTCCTATGTACCGATCACATGCAATGGCAATGTGAAGTCCAAGATCAACAGTGCCCATGCGGTATCTGAATCCTGTCTTGTGGATACGGTGGAACAGCTGACGGGTGTGAAAATTGATTATACGGTAGAGTTTACATTTGCTTCAGTTATTGAAATTGTCGATGCGGTAGGCGGTGTGGATGTAGCTAATGACAGATATTTTGTCGGTCAGTCATGGAATATCGCAACAGACTCTCTGAAGAATCTGGATATTCCCTATGATGAGTCAGGCGGCTTAGTCCATATGAATGGGGAAGAAGCACTTGCCTTCGTCCGTGAAAGACATGCTTTTGATGACGGCGACTTTGCCAGACAGCGTCATCAGCAGGCTGTCATTGAAGATATTATTGCCAAGGTAATGGCTACAAAGGATCCTAATACCTATCTGAATATTCTTCAGGCTGCCGGCAATAACATCAAGACTAACATGTCAGCCGATCAGGTGCTGAACTTTGTCAGCTATGCCATGCAGAAAGCAGCAAGATACTATAACCCGTCTGATCTTGCCGGTGTATTCAACTTCATTACCGGACGTATTACCGGTTATGACAGTTCGATCTACAGTCCGGAATACGGTTCCAACCTGTATACATATGAACTGTATAATGGCGCTATTGAAGATGCCCGCAAGGCAATTGAAAGAAACATCAGTACAACGGATACACCTTCAGCATTTACCGGTGCTTCCTGGAATGCCGATGCAGTGTATACAGCGCCAAAGATGATTCAGGATACATATGATGAAGCTGTATCATCTGATAACAGCAGTGATTACTCTGACAGCAGCAGTGATTATTCCTACAGTAATGATTCACAGTATTACTACCAGGATGATGCGCCTGCCAATAACGATACCCAGACAGATAGCACAACTCAGGATGTGCCGCAGGACGATACACAGATCAATAATGATCAGTCCGGTTCTGATCCAACCGTAACAGGTGGCGGTACTGACAGTAATTCTATTGATACGACCGATCAGAATACCGGCACATCTGATCAGGTGCCGGTAAATTAAGATGATGTATTCTGTTTCCGCTGCCTTAGGCGCTTATAACGGCATGAAGTACATCCAGGAACAGATCCTTTCTATACTGCCTCAGCTGAAGGACAGGGATGAGCTTGTTGTATCAGTAAATCCTTCCAAGGATGGTACGGAAGAATATCTGAAAGCATTAGCTGAGAAAGATCAGAGGGTAAAAGTGTTTTTCTGTGCAGAGAAAGGCATCATTGCCAACTTTGAAAATGCGATCCGCCATTGTTCCAATGACATCATCTATCTCTGTGATCAGGATGATGTATGGAGAAGTGATAAGGTAGAGAAAGTGAATGCCTGTTTTACAGATGGTGTGGTTCTGGTTGAACATGACTGTCTGTATACAGATGAGAGCCTTCATGAAACAGGACAGACCCTGTTCCATAAGCTTCATCCCTGTAAGGGGTTCTTACGCAACTATGTCCAGAACACTTACCAGGGCAGCTGTATGGCATTTAAAAGAGAACTGGTAAGGGATATTGTTCCCATTCCAAGAGACATTGCCATGCATGATCAGTGGATCGGACTGATCGCAGAAAAGAAGGGTAAAGTCGTGTTTCTGGATGAGCCGTTAATGCTTTACAGAAGGCATAGCGGTACAGGTTCAGCCGATGACCATATTCCATTTATGAAGAAAATTGATTACATGAGACGGTTATTAAAGCCGTATCATGATAGAGTATCGAGGATACATGAGCAGTAAGAAGAAAAAAAGAAGTATGAATGCAAGAATTCTCTGGCTGGGTCTGATTGTTCTTGCGGTTATTTTCTATCTCATTTTTATGCGGATGCCGATGTTTCCATCTCTCTGGAAGATGGTTGCTTTGGCAGTTCTGCTTGTCATCATTGCTTTGACAGGCATTCTTTCCATACGTTTTTATAAAAACTTCTTTGTGAAGTTTCTGGATGTGCTGCTCTGCTTAGTCTTAGCGGCAGCCAGTGTATTTCTGCCATATGCAGAGAAGAAGGTGACAGCACTATTCAGCGATCTGACTACAACCCAGTCCACTGTTTCGCTGTATACACTCAACAGTGATTACCGGGCAGCACATCCAGAACTTGGATTGATTACAGACGTATCCACAGACCTTTCCCATTACAATAACGCTGTCTTCATCACCTGTTATAACAACGATGAAGAAAACATGAGCTATGCCATGAACCAGGTCAACAGTGTCTGCGGCAATGTCGACACGTTGGATTGTGAATCCGTAATATCAGAAGCAGCCCAGCTGTATAACGGGGCGGGGCATGTCATGTTATTATCCGGCACCATGATTTCCATGGTCACGGATGCGTATCCGGATTTCCTTAATGACACAACAGTTATTACGACCTTCTCAAGAGATGTGAAGAATGAAGTGACGGGAGACAGTGATCTGACTTCCCAGCCATTCACGATCTTCTTCGGCGGCAATGATGAAGAAGGGGATCTTTCCACGGCAGGCAGAACGGATGTGGATATGTTAGTGACGGTCAATCCGAAGACATACCAGATTTCCATTGTTTCTCTGCCGAGAGACTCCTATATCCCGAATCCTGCCTGTGACAGTCAGTATGATAAGCTGACGCATTTAGGACTGTATGGTATTGATAACACGTTATCAGGGTTAAGCAGCTGGTTCGGAATGGATTCGAATGTATTCAAGAACTATGTGATCGTCAACTTTACAACATTCCGCAACATCATTGATGCCTTGGGCGGTGTGGATGTAGACAATGATATTGAATTTACTGCTCTGAACCAGATGGAATATCCTAAGGGAACAATTCATCTGGAAGGGGAATATGCCCTGATGTATGTCAGAGAAAGAAAAGCATTCGAGAATGGCGATTTTGAAAGAAACTACCATCAGCAGTTAGTCATGAGTGCCATTATCGATAAACTGACTAGTCCCGCCATCATTACGCGATTCAGTGCATTGATGGATGGACTGAAAGGTAAGTTCCTGACAAACATATCTTCGGATGCTTTATATGATCTCTGTGCTTATCAGCTGGCTAACAGCATCAAATGGAATGTTGTGAAGTATCAGATACTGGGTGATGTCGGAGAAGCTGAATGTGCTTCCGCACCTGGCTATAATCTCTCCGTTGTCTATCCATATGAGAATCAGAGAGACTTTGCGGCCAATGTCATTACCAGTGTAATAAATGGTGAAACCGTAACCCAGGAAACGATGCCGGATGGTGTCAGTTCAGATACGTCACAGTATGACTCTTCCTATTCGGATGGCTCCTACAGTCAGGATGGAACATATGATAACAGTTCTGATTACTACAGTGATGACAGCAGTACTTACTACGACAGCGGTACAGATGATTACGGGTATCAGTAAGAAGAATAAAAAAATTGAACCGGCTGCTTCAGTCAGTTCAATTTTTCTTATGGTGTGTCGGGCATGGCACACATCTAGCCTGTAGTAGAGACAGGCCGCGGGTATTTGTCGCCAAGCGAAGTGAACCACAAGCCGCAGGCGGTGACGCCGAGGGTGAAGGAAGTGGCTAGCATA
>Ga0256406_1003885_pt1 | contig 17837 bp, 13 predicted proteins | sample RumenRJG_03DNA_FD_185986 | JGI IMG/M metagenome (GOLD analysis project Ga0256406, IMG submission 185986) | Bovine rumen microbial communities from Lethbridge, Alberta, Canada - RJG_03 | ecosystem: Host-associated > Mammals > Digestive system > Stomach > Rumen | place: Canada: Alberta | collected...
TGGCCCCCCCCTCAGCTCACTCGTGCGTGGCGAAGCGGCGCTCAGCCAACTGCTCGTATTTGGTGCCCGGACGGCCGTAGTTGGCGTAGGGGTAGATGCTGATGCCGCCACGGGGTGTGAAGAAGCCCGTCACTTCGATGTATTTCGGATCCATCAGGCGGATGAGGTCCTTCATGATGATGTTGACGCAGTCCTCGTGGAAGTCGCCGTGGTTGCGGAAGCTGAACAGATAGAGCTTCAGGCTCTTGCTCTCCACCATCTTGACGTCGGGAATATAGCTGATGCGAATCTCGGCGAAGTCGGGCTGTCCGGTGATGGGGCACAGCGAGGTGAACTCCGGGCAGTTGAACCGCACCCAATAATCGTTGCCCTGATGTTTGTTGACAAAGGTCTCGAGCACTTCCGGTGCATAGTCCATCTTGTACTTCGTCTTGCTGCCGAGGGCCTTCAATCCCTCATCTTTTCTGTTGTCTGCCATTATCGTAGCGTGTTTTATTTATCCAATGTTGAATATCTTCAGTACATTATAGCTGATGCCGTCGTCGTAGACGTCCTCCCCCTCATGGCGTTTGAGATAGTTCACCACGCGAATGGTCACGGGCAGGGCGACGACCTCGTAGAGCGTCTTCAGCACCACCTGCCACAGCATGAGCTTCGGCAATTCCTCCAGGGGCACGACGCCGCCGAGGGCCAGTGGGAAGAAGATGATGGAGTCGCAGCTCTCTCCGGCCACGGTGCTGAGGATGGCGCGGGCAGAGAAGTGGCGGCCTTGGTCGTGAATCTTCATGCGGCTCATGACGTAGGCATTCATGAAGCTGCCGACGAGAAACGCCACAAACGATGCGGCGGCAATGCGCGGAGCCAGTCCGAAGATGGCGTGGAACCCGGCGTCGTTGTGCCAATAGGGTGCACCAGGTATCACATCACACAGCGCACCCATCGCCACGAAGAAGAAGTTCATGGCAAAGCCAGTCCAGATGAGCAGGCGGGCCTTGCGGTAGCCCCACACCTCACAGACGCAGTCGTTGATGATATAGGAGACAGGAAAGACAATCAAGCCGCCCGTCAAGTTGATGGGTCCAACGGCGATTTGCTTGGTTTCCAACAGGTTTGCCAGTATCAGACAAACGCAGAACAGTACACTGACGAGCATGTAGGTCATGCTCACCGACGGGCGTGTGGCGCCCGTCTGAAGGTTATTCTTATTCATTCTTGTTTTGTTAAAGGGGGTTGAGCAAGTACCCCTGTTGTTTATGCTTATTTGAGCAGCCACCCCATGTAGGCGGCGAAGATGATGATGAGCACGATGCCTTCCCACCGCTCGATGCGGTATTTGGTGAAGGAGAAGAGCCACAGCAGGGCCATGGAGACGACCATCATCGAGAGGTCGACCATGGTGATGCCGCTGATGGTCATCGGTGTGATAAGGCCGGTGACACCCAAGATCATGAGGATGTTAAAGACGTTGGAACCCAGTACGTTGCCGATGGCGATGCCGCTGTTGCCCTTGCGGGCTGCGACGACGCTTGTGGCCAGTTCGGGCAGTGAGGTGCCGCCAGCCACGATGGTCAGACCGATGACTGCATCGCTGACGCCCAGTCCGTGGGCGATGGCTGAGGCATTGTCAACAAAGACGTTGGACCCCAGTACGAGGCAGACCAGTCCCACGACAACCAGCAAGAGCGCTTTGGCCATTGGCATCGGCGCTTTCGTCGTTGCTTCATGGTTGGCCTGCATGTCTTTCCTGGCTCCGCGCAGCGTAATCCAAATGAAAGCGATGAAGCAGATGAAGAGAATGGCGGCGTCGAGGCGTGAGATATGCTGGTCGAGCGTCATGCCCATGAGCATCAGCGAGGCGAACATGGCGATGGGGATGTCCTTGCGCACGGTGGTCTTGAGGATGGCGATGGGCGCAACGGCAGCCGCAGTGCCCACGATGAGCAGGGCGTTGAAGATGTTGCTGCCCACGATGTTGCCCACGGCCAAATCAGGCGTGCCATTGATGGCTGATATCAAACTGACGAAGAACTCCGGCATTGACGTACCGATGGCGACGATGGTCAGACCGATGACGATCTGAGGTACGCCGATGCGCTCGGCCATGCCCACGGCACCGGCGGTGAGCCAGTCGGCTCCCTTCAATACCACGACGATGCCAATGATGAGCAGAATGACCTGCAACCATACTGCGGCAGGCGCAAAGGAGAAAAGCAGTGTGTCAACCATTTTGTTTGAATGAGGATGCAAAGTTACGAAAAAAACCTCGGATATTCACATACCCGAGGTTCAAAAACTAACAATCACACAATTATAAATCAAAACTTATGTAGCTAATAACTCTTTTTTCGATGCGCGTTATCCAATCTGGATGCTGCGGCTGACCTGCGCCTCATCCTTGCCCACCTTGGGCAGCTCGATGGTAAGCACGCCGTCGGCGACATGCGCCTTGATGTTGTCTTTGTCGACATCGTCGGGCAGACTGTAGGTCTGTTCGCATTTGGTGAACGACCATTCGCGGCGCACGTAGTGGCTGTTCTGCTCCTTGTCGTCGGTCTGCTTGTCCATCTTCACGGTCAGGTTGCCGTCTTCGTTGAGGCTCACGTGGAAGTCGTCCTTGGTCAAACCGGGGCCGGCTACCTTCATGGTGTAACCCTTATCGCTTTCGATGACGTTGATGGCCGGTGTGGTGGTGTTGGCCGAACGCATGGGAAGGTTCATATCGAAGAAGTCGTTAAAGACTTCGGGAAGCCAGTTGTAACGTGTATTCATCATTTTAATCTCCTTATTCTAAATGTTTTATTAATGTTTACGCCCATCTATCTGCAACCCTTGTGCCGAAGCCATTCAGCCGACATTCTGTCACAATGCTGTGACAAATTGTCCGCCGTTGCGCTTAGTTTGGCGTTATATAATAAGGTGTAATGGCTGTTGAATAAACCCGATGTTAATTTCAATGTAATGCTTGTTGCATCGGAATTAATTCACTACCTTTGCATCTTCAAATTTTTATCCTATTATTTTATAATTACACAATGAGCAACGCATGGCGCAATTTCAAAGGTAATCTTTGGAAAGACGAGATCAACGTCAGAGACTTTATTCAGCGTAATTACACTCCATACGATGGGGACGAGCGGTTCTTAACGGGCCCCACCGAAGCTACCAACACTTTATGGCATGAGCTGCAGCAGTTGCAGAAAGAAGAGCGCGCCAAGGGCGGTGTGCTCGACATGGAGACTGAGGTGGTGAGCAGCCTCACGGCTTACGGACCGGGCTACATCAATGAGCAGACCAAGGACCTGGAGAAGGTCGTGGGCCTGCAGACCGACAAACCCCTGAAGCGTGCTTTCATGCCTTACGGCGGCATCAAGATGGCTGAGCAGGCCTGCACCACCTACGGCTACCAGCCTTCAGAGAAGTTGCATGAGATTTTCACGAAATACGTCAAGACCCACAACGACGGCGTGTTCGATGTCTATACCCCCGAGATGCGCAGCGTGCGTCATAACCATATCCTCACCGGCCTGCCCGACACCTACGGCCGCGGTCGCATCGTGGGCGACTACCGCCGTGTGGCGCTCTATGGCATTGACCGGCTTATTGAGGAGAAGCGCAAAGACCTCAGCAACATGGGCGACCGCGAGATGATTGACGAGGTGGTGCGCCTGCGCGAGGAGGTGTCGATGCAGATCAAAGCCCTGAAGGGCCTCAAGGAGATGGCTGCCATCTATGGCTTCGACATCTCTCAGCCTGCCAGCAACGCCCGCGAGGCCGTGCAGTGGCTCTACTTCGGCTACCTCGGCGCAGTGAAGACCCAGAACGGCGCCGCAATGTCGGTGGGCCGCGTCAGCACCTTCCTCGACATCTATCTCAGCCGCGATATGGCCGAGGGCACGCTCACCGAGCAGGATGCCCAGGAGCTCATCGACCACCTGGTGATGAAGTTCCGCATGGTGAAGTTCGCCCGCATTCCGTCTTACAACGAGCTGTTCTCCGGCGACCCCGTATGGGCTACGCTCGAGGTGGCCGGCATTGGTCAGGACGGCCGCCACATGGTAACGCGCAACGACTTCCGTTTCCTCCATACGCTGGAGAATATGGGTCCGTCGCCCGAACCCAACCTCACCGTGCTCTACAGCAGCCGTCTGCCCGAGGGTTTCAAGCGCTATGCCGCCCTCATCTCGGTCAAGACGAGCAGCATACAGTATGAGAACGACGACGTGATGCGCCCTGTCTGGGGCGACGACTACAGCATCTGCTGTTGCGTCAGCGCCACACAGACGGGCAAGGAGATGCAGTTCTTCGGTGCCCGCGCCAACCTCGCCAAGTGCCTCACCTACGCCATCAGCGGTGGCGTCGACAGTAAGACGCGTCAGCAGGTGGGTCCCGCTTACCGGCCCATCGAAGGCGATGTGCTCACCTACGACGAGTTTATGCCCCGCTTCATGGATATGATGGAATGGCTTGCCGCCACCTACGTGAAGACGCTCAACGCCATCCACTACATGCACGACAAGTATTTCTATGAGGCTGAGGAGATGGCCCTCATCGACACCGATGTGCGCCGCACGTTTGCCACCGGTATCGCCGGCTTCTCTCATGTGGTCGACTCCATCTCCGCCATCAAATATGCCAAGGTCAACATCATCCGCGATGAGACCGGCTTCCCCCTCGAGTTCAAGACCGAGGGCGACTTCCCCCGCTATGGCAACGACGATGACCGCGCCGACGACATTGCCGTGTGGTTGCTCAAGACCTTCGTCACGATGATCAAGAAGCACCACACCTACCGCAACTCCGAGGCTACGACGTCCATACTCACCATCACGTCGAATGTGGTCTACGGCAAATACACCAGCAACATGCCCGACGGCCGTAAGGCCGGTACGCCGCTGGCGCCCGGTGCCAATCCGTCGTATGGCGCTGAGAAGAACGGCCTGCTGGCTTCGCTCAACTCATTGGCGAAGTTGCCTTACCACTATGCCCTCGACGGCATCTCCAACACGCAGACCATTGCTCCCGAGGCACTCGGTCACGACGACAGTCAGCGCGCCGACACGCTCGTCAACGTGATGGATGGCTATTTCGATAAGGGTGCCCACCACCTCAACGTCAATGTCTTTGGCGTGGACAAACTGAAGGACGCCATGGAGCATCCTGAGAAGCCCGAGTATGCCAACTTCACCATCCGCGTGAGTGGCTATGCGGTGAAGTTCATCGACCTCACGCGCGAGCAGCAGCTCGATGTCATCGCCCGTCAGGCTCATGAGCGGCTCTAAGCGACAATGGTGAAAGGATTTATCCATTCCATAGAGACTTTCGGCTCGGTTGACGGACCGGGGGTGCGTTTCATCATCTTCCTGCGCGGTTGCCGCATGCGTTGCCGCTATTGCCACAATCCCGATACATGGCGCTTGGGTAAGGATGGCGACGAGGCGCTGACCGCCGACGAACTGCTCGACCGCGCCGAGCGCTACCGCAGCTACTGGGGTAAGCAGGGCGGCATCACGGTGAGCGGTGGCGAGGCCCTGTTGCAGATGGATTTTCTCATCGACCTGTTTGAGAAAGCCCACAAGCGGGGCATCAACACCTGCCTCGACACCGCAGCGCAGCCGTTCACGCGCAAGGAGCCTTTCTTCAGTCAGTTCGCCCGCCTGATGGCGGTCACCGACACCGTGCTGCTCGACATCAAGCATATCGACGACGAAGCCCACCGCCAGCTCACGGGCTGGAGCAATGCCAACATCCTCGACTGCGCCCGGTATCTCAGTGAGATAGGTAAGCCGGTATGGATCCGTCATGTTCTTGTGCCTGGCCTCACCGACGATGAGGGGCAGTTGCACCGGTTGCGCGCCTTCATCGATACGCTCTACAATGTGCAGCGCGTCGAGGTGCTGCCCTACCATCGCCTTGGCGTCTATAAATACGCGGAGCTCGGCCTCCCTTATTCCCTCGACGATGTCGACCCGCCAACGCCCGAGCAGGTGAAGGCCGCCGAACAGATTCTTATCGGTTAGTCGCACTTCGTTCGGTTAGAATGCCGGCTCTCCTACGCACGCTGTAGGAGGGTCGGCATTCTTGCAATGCTACAAACTTAAGGAAGTTTCAATTTTTCTGTCTTTTCCACCTATAGATATTTCAAAATGCTTCGTCACTATTAATAAAACGAGCTCAACCCAAAACAAAGACAATGAATGAACAAATGAAGGAGCTGCTCCTCATAGAGCAGGGCAATGAACAGGCCTTCGATAACTTCATGACCCGTCATTCGCAACGACTGTACAACTACGCCTACAGCATCTTGTGCAGCAAGGAGCTGACTGAAGAGGTCATCAGTGACGTCTTTCTCGAGGTGTGGAACCGCCGCAAGAAGTTGGCGGAAATCGAGAAGATTGACCACTGGTTGACGACGGTCACTTACCATAAGGCTGTATCAGCCCTGCGCAAGGAGATGAAGCATAAGGACGACGTCTCTATCGACAATGCGCTCGGATTTGACTTCCCCCAGATGGTATCGCCCATCGACAGTCTGATCTCTAAAGAGGATTTGAGCCGTCTCAACCATGCCATCAGCGAATTGCCCAAGAAGTGCAAGCATGTGTTCTATCTGGCCAAGATTGAGCAGATGCCTTATGCTGAGATTGCAAAGATGCTGCAGATATCCATCCCGACGGTCAACTACCACGTTGGCTTCGCCATGGAGAGTTTGAAAAAGGCATTAAAGAAATAAGGAGAACATTCATATGACAGATAACATCAATAAATACTCAGACGGCGACAAGCTTGTTGACGACAAGCTGAAAGCCTTCCTTCTAAACAGTAAACCCATGGATAGAGCTATGGATTTGGATGCCATCAGGCAGCGAACCTATCAGAAACGCCATCTCAAGGAGGTGCGCCGCGCCAAGATGATTCGCTTGAGCGTCTTCTCGGCCATCGCCGCAGGACTGGCGCTGCTCTTCATATTCTCACCGGTGTCAAAGGTGCTGCAGAGCGTGTCGAGGTCGCAGCAGATTGTGGCTGAGGCCCAACAACTACAGACCCTCAAGGTGCCTGTGGGCGATAAGCTCACCGTCGTACTGAGCGACGGCACCCGTGTTACCGCCAATTCCAACACCACGCTGACCTATCCCCGTCAGTTCGTCGGTTCGAAGCGTGAGGTGACAATCAAGGGTGAGGCTTACTTCGAGGTAGCCCACGACGCCAGCCATCCGTTTATCGTTCATGCCAACGGATTGAGCGTGAAGGTGTTGGGTACGAAGTTCAATGTCTGCAGCTACGACAAGTCGACCACCGACGTGGTGCTGGCGCAAGGGTCGGTGGAAGTGACGATGGGCAAGCAGGGTATGGTCCGTATGAAGCCGAACCAGAAGGTCACCGTGACCAATGGTGAGCTGACTGGCTTCGGCGAGGTCAATGCGGCTGAATATACCAGTTGGATGGACGACGTGCTTTATCTCCACGGCGAGTCGCTCAATCAGATTGCCGAGCGCCTCAACAACTACTACGGTCCGTCAATCCGCATTGCCGCCGGCGGCAACCATCGTCTCTACGGTAAACTCGCCTTGCAGCCCGACCTCGCTACGGTGCTCGACTGCATCAATGCCATTGCCGGTACACGCACCGTGAAGCAGAACAATATATTCATCATCGAGAAATGAAATCCATCCGATTGTTCATCCTTTCCGCCGCAGTGACGTTTACCTTAACGGCTAATGCCGGCAGCCGGCAGCGCTCGGTCAGCTTTACCGCCGACACCGTTCGCGTGCTGCGCAATCCGCTCACCGGTTGGGTGATGTATCTCGGCCGCAACTGGGACGACCAGACCTACACCCGCATGCATTACGACTGCATGCCGACGAGCGAGGGTGGCACCGCCAATGTAGCCGACTACGCCACCACTTGCTACCTGCGTACGTCGTGGGCTTCGATGGAGCCGGAAGAGGGCCGCTACTTCTGGAATGACCCGCAGTCGCGCCTCTACAAGCTGCTGCAGTCGATGCGTGCCCGCAGGCTGCGCCTCGCTTTCCGCATCGTCGTCGATGCCCGTGACCAGGGGCAGAACACGCCGCTCTATGTCAGGAATGCCGGCGCCAAGGGTTTCTGCGATCCCCACAACCCGAAGATATGGTCGCCTTATCCCGACGATGCCGTCTTTCAGGCGAAGTACGCCAAGTTCCTGAAGGCTTTTGCCCAGAAGTTCAATGACATCAATATCGTGAGCTTCATCGATGCCTATGGCTTGGGCAAGTGGGGTGAGGCCCACGGCGTGAAATACGCCGACTACGCCAATAAACATAAGGTGTTCGACTGGATTACCTCACTCTATCAGCACACCTTCACCAATGTGCCTTTGATCATCAACTACCACCGCCTCGTGGGCGACACCATCAGTTGGGCCGCCCCCGCAGCCGACAGCGACTCGCTGCTGTGCTCCGCCATCGCCAAGGGCTACAGCCTGCGGCACGATGCCTTCGGCATGACCGACTACTATCAGCAGTGGGAGCGCGACTTCGCCGCCCGTTTCCGCTTCCGCCGCCCCATCATCATGGAGGGCGGTTGGATTACCGGCGGTCATCACCGTTATTGGCGCGACTCCAGCGGCCGTTACCGCGAGGGTCATTCCGAAGACGTCAGGGCAGGGGAGATGGCTGATGCGCACGAGGCTCATGCCAACATGATGGACTTCCGCATTGGCGACGAGACCGTATCGTGGTTCGGCAAGGCTTTCAGTCTCGTGAAGCAGTTCAATGCGCATGGCGGCTACCGCCTCTATCCGTCATCCATCAGCTTCGACAGTAAGGTGAAGGCCGGTGAGCCGCTCCATGTTGTCAGCGTGTGGAACAATATCGGGTGGGGCTATTGCCCGACCAATATCCCGCAGTGGCATCAGAAATATAAGATTGGCTACGCCCTGCGCGACGGTCAGGGCCGCATCGTGAAGCGGTGGACCGACAACCGCAGCGACCTCTCCACATGGCTGCAGGGTAAGCCGGTCAGCAATGCCGCTGCCCTCCCGACGCAGGGACTTGCCAAAGGCCGCTATCGTCTGCTGACGGCGCTCATCGATGTGAGCAACGGCGACCCGGCCCTCGAGATGGCCGTGAGCAAGCAACTGCTCAACAACGGATGGCTGGAAGTAGGCCAGCTGACGCTAACCAAATAAACACTCATAACGAACAACATACAGATTAATAATAAAACTAAAAGACTTATGAAAAAATCCCCGTATTATCATTCATGCAGGTGGGCATTTGCTTCATTCGCCGTAATGGGGCTCTTGTCCTTGCCATTGTGCGGGCAGGCTGCGACGGTTACGTTGACCAATACCGACGGCATCTATCTGTTGCAGGCTCAGGAAACTACGGTTAAGGCCGTATTCGACTATGTGGAGCAGCATAGCAAATATGTCTTCGTCTACGGTCCCGCCGTGCAGAAGCGGCTCAGCGACCGCGTATCGGTCAATTTGAAAGGCTCCAACATGCTGGCTCTTGTCAAGGAACTGTGCGACCAGACGGGACTTGGCTACCGCGTCAACGGTCGTCAGGTATCTATCGTCGGCTCATCGGAGTCGTCTTCGGCCAAGCCCCAGCAGCGGATGCAGCAGCGGGGTGGCAAAAGCCGCACCAAAACGATTAGCGGTAACATCGTCGACGCCAGTGGTGAGCCGCTCATCGGTGCTACCGTCAAGGTGAAGGGTACGACGATTGCCGCCGTGACCGACATCGACGGCAACTACACGCTCGAGGTGCCTGAGGGCGCAACGATGGAAGTGTCGTATGTTGGGTTTAACAACTCAGAGTTTAAGGTGGGCGCCAAGCAGAACTACAACGTCGAGATGTCGGAAGACAACAACACACTCGACGAACTGGTAGTCATCGGTTACGGTACCGTAAAGAAGAAGGACCTGACCGGCGCCGTGGCAGCCGTCAAGGGCGACGAGCTGGTCAACCGCCGCACCACCATGCTGAGCAATGCCCTACAGGGCTCCCTGTCGGGTGTGCAGGTGACGCGTAACAGCTCTGCCCCTGGATCGGGCGCCAGCGCCATCCGCGTGAGAGGTGTGACGACCATCGGTGAGTCAAGCCCTTTAGTCATCGTTGACGGCGTCGAGAGCTCGCTCGACTACGTCAATGCCAACGATGTGGAGAGCATCTCCGTGTTGAAGGATGCTGCCGCAGCCAGTATCTACGGTTCGAAGGCTGCCGCCGGTGTCATCCTCGTGACGACCAAGCGTGGCAATGAGACCGGAAAGATTGACTTGAAATACAATGCCGAGTTCGGTTGGGAAATCCCTACCAAGCAGCCTTCCATGGTCGGCGTGACCCGCTACCTTGAGATGTGCAACGAGCTGCAATACAACGACAACCCGTCGGGTGGCTTCTTCCAAGTCTATACGGCTGACCAGACCAAGAACTGGATGACCTACAACCAGACCGACCCCAACAACTACCCTGTGACCGACTGGAAGGGGCTCATCATGAAGGACAGCGCCCCGCGTATGACCCACACGCTGACCCTTTCGGGCGGCAACAAGGTCGTCAGGTCAATCGCATCGATTACCTACGACGATGTCGACGGACTCTACGACGGCCGCAAGTTCCAGCGCTATATGTTGCGCTCCAACAACGACTTCAATATCAACAGCAAGCTGTCGGCCTCACTCGATATCAACATCCGCCACGCCAAGAGCCAGAACAAGATTTACGACCCTTGGAACGACATGCGTAAGATGCCGGCCATCTATCCTGCCATGTGGTCTGACGGCCGCATCGCCTCGGGTAAGAGTGGCGCCAACCCTTACGGTCTGCTCGTCGAGGGCGGCTCATCGGTGGCCCACAGCACGCAGATTGGCGGTAAGGGCTCGCTCACTTTCAAGCCTATCAAGGACCTGAGTATCCAGGCCATCATCTCGCCGTTTATCAACTTCTCCAAGCAGAAAGCCTTCCAGTTGGAGTCGACCTATACCTTAGCCGACGACCCCAATACCATCGGCGGTTATCTGGATGCCGGTTCACTGTACTCCACCAACAAGCTCTCTGAGACGCGCAACGATAACTGGCACGTCACCTCACAGCTCCTTGCCAACTACATGCACTCCTTTGGCAAGCACGATGTCACCGTGATGGGCGGCTTCGAGAACTATTACCTGAAGAACGAGAGCCTCGGCGCCTCGCGCGACCACTATGAGCTGACCAACTATCCTTACCTCAACATCGGATCGGAAGATTATCAGTACAACAACGGCACGGGTTCGGAATACACGTCCAACTCATTCTTCGGCCGTCTGCTTTATTCCTACGACAACCGCTACCTCTTCCAGGCCAACGTGCGTCATGATGGTTCATCGCGTTTCAACAGCAAATACCGCTGGGGTACCTTCCCTTCCTTCTCCGCTGGTTGGGTCATCTCCGAGGAGCCGTTCATGCAGAAAGCCAAACTGCCTTGGCTCTCCTTCCTCAAGCTGCGTGCCAGCTGGGGTAAGTTGGGTAACGAGCGCATCGGCAGCAACTACTTCCCCTATATCGCACTGATGTCGTTTGGCGACGCCCTGTTCTACATGGCCGACGGCTCTGTGGTTTCCAACAAGACCGCACGTCCGTCAGTACTTGCCGTACAGGATATCACTTGGGAAACGACCACAAGTGCCGACCTTGGCTTCGACGCGAACTTCTTCAAGAACCGGCTCCATCTTAACTTCGACTACTATTGGAAGAAGACCACCGACATGCTGCTGGCTATCGAGATTCCTTACACCATGGGTTACAACAACCCCAGCACCAACGCCGGTAAGATGTCGACCCACGGCTATGATATCGACCTGAGCTGGCAAGACCACATCGGTGACTTCTCTTACAGCGTATCGGCCAACTTCTCCGACTATCTCTCGAAGATTGACTTCCTCAATAATGCCGACATCATCAGCGGCGGTAAGATCAAGCGCGCCGGCTACTATTTCAATGAATACTACGGCTACGTCTGCGAGGGCATCTACCAGACGCAGGAGGAAGTGAACAACTCCGCCGTCCTGAACTCTTCGGTAACGGTGGGTGACCTGAAATATAAGGACATCAGCGGTCCCGACGGCGTGCCTGACGGTAAGATTTCACCGGAATACGACCGTGTACCGCTCGGCAACTCACTGCCCCGCTATCAGTATGGTGGTCAGATCAACGCCTCATGGCGCGGCATCGACCTCAGCATGGCCTTCCAGGGCGTAGGCAAGCAGAACGCCTACCTGTCGACGGCAATGGTGCAGCCGCTGCGCGACAACTACGGCAACATCCCCGCCATCATCGAGGGCAAATACTGGAGTCCGTTCAATACCGATGCGCAGAACCTCAAGGCCATCTACCCGAGACTCTCCAACGTATCCAAGAACAACAACTACGCCACTTCTGATTTCTGGATCTTCAATGGCGGCTACTTCCGTCTGAAGAACGTCACCCTTGGCTACACCCTTCCGAAGGCTTGGACGCAAAAGATTGGCATCGACCGCACCCGCTTCTATGTGAGTGGCTCCGACCTCTTCTGCATCAGCAACTATCCCGAGGGTTGGGATCCTGAGATGGGTACCTCCGCTTATCCTATTACGACATCGCTCGTGCTGGGCGTTCAAGTTAACTTTTAAACAGTCAGTGAAACAATGAAAGCAAAAACTATAATCATCGCCCTGTGCGCAGCCCTTACCTCCTGTGAGAGTATGGACCTTGTTCCGAAGTCGCAGGGAAACACGGAGTCGTGGTACACTTCCGAAACGGAGTTGAACCTGGCTTCCAACGATTTCTATATCCTGGGCTATTGGCAGGAGCCGCTCAGCTCTTCTGAGCAGTGGACCGACAACACCACCTACCGCTCCATCAACCGTAATCCGGGCAGTAACGGCACCGTGCTCGACGGTACGCTCAACGGCCAGCAGTATGAGGTGTATGCCCTCTGGCAGCAGAGCTATAAGCTCATCGCCCGCTGCAACACGATGCTCGAGAACATCCATAAGGCCGATGGCAAGGTACGCGAGAGCGTCATCAAGCGTTATGAGGGTGAGGCCCGTTTCTGCCGCGCCTGCAAGTATGCCGACCTCGTGTTCTTCTATGGTGATGTGCCTTACTTAGAGAAGACCGAGACCATCGAGGAGGCTGAGACGCAGGGCCGCAAGCCGAAGTCGGAGCTCATTCCGCTCATCTATGCCGACTTCGACTCCGCCATCGTCAACCTGCCCACCTCGTATGGCGCCAGTGAGGCTATTCATGCCACCAAGGGTGCCGCACTCGCCATGAAAGCTCGCTTTGCCCTCTATATGGGCGACTACGCCGTTGCCGAGAAGGCTGCCAAGCAGTGCATCGACCTGGGTATCTATTCACTTGAGCCTGACTATGCCAAGCTCTTCAAGCAGTCGACCAAGGTCAATCCTGAGAAGGTGTTCGTACTGCCGCGCTCCATCGAGAACGAGGTGCTGCTCGACGCCTGGATTGTGAAGAACGGACTGCCGCGTAATGCCGGTGGCTACGGTTCCTACAATCCTTCGTGGGACCTGTTGGCTTCCTATCTCTGTACCGACGGTCTGCCCATCGACGAGTCGCCGCTGTTTGACCCACGCAAACCTTTCAAGAACCGTGACCCGCGCTGCGCCATGACCATCGTCGAGTTCAATACCGAGCATTGCGGTTATGAGTACGACCCCAGTCCGGCCGCAAAGACTGTGATGAACTACACCACACAGAAGATGCAGTCGAACCAGGACTCGCGCATCGTCAACCAGTATGCTTCCTACGACGGCTTGCTCTGGAAGAAGGGCATCGACGCCTCTTGGACTGAGAACGGTCAGAAGGTGGAGCAGGACTACATCATCATGCGCTACGCCGATGTGCTGCTCATCTATGCCGAGGCACTCATCGAGCAGAACAAGAACCTCGATGAGGCTGCTGCTTACATCAATCAAGTACGTGCCCGCGCCTACGCTGTCGATCCCTCTGAGACCAGCTCTTATCCCGCTGTCAAGGCCGAGAGTCAGGAGCAGATGCGCAAGGCACTCCGCATTGAGCGCCGCATGGAGTTCGCTATGGAGAATACGCGTTTGCAGGATCTCATGCGCTGGAAGCTCGCTGCCAAGGCACTCAATGGCTACAACTACATCATGCTGCAGCCCACCGACCTGCTCAACAATGTCGTCAACAAGGGCCTCTGGTTCTGGGGCATGACGCCGCAGATCGACGAGGACGGACTGGCCGACTTCTCGGCACTGTTCAATGCCGGCTATTGCACGACAGGCGCAAAGCGTATCTTCCCCGACCGCGAGTACCTCTGGCCTATCCCCACGCACGACATGGAGCTCAATCCTAATCTGACCAACAACCCCGGATATTAGTCCTTCAAACAAAATAAATCGTAAACAATGAAAACCATTCAATCAAGATATATGATGGCCGTTGTCGGCTCGTTGCTCTTGGCTGCCGGACTTACGTCGTGCCAGGACGACCCTGACAATTATTATTCTAAGAACAAATCGGAAATAGGCCTCACCGTATCGTCCGACTATCTCATCCTTAACGAGAGTGCGCCCAACGACACCGCGCTCACGCTCGACTGGACCAAAGCCTACAACTTCGGCAACGACTACATCACGACTTATCAGTATGAGATGCAGCTCATCGGCAGTTCGGCCAACGAAGTGAAGGAGTATGAGGACGATGCCCACTTCCATCGTGCTTACACCAACGCCGAGTTGCAGGACCTGCTCGTCAACCACTTCGGTCAGAAGACCAGCACCATCGGCAACCTGCTGCTCACGGTGACCGCTTCGTTTGAGGGTCCGACGCTCGTCGTGCCCGACATCGCCACAAAGACCATCCGCATCAAGACCTACGGTCCGAAGCAGTTCATGGCCGACCGCCTGTTCATGGCCGGAACGGCAGTGGGCAACAGCGATGTGGAGCTGACGCGCTCTGAGGCCGACTCGATGATCTATACCTATTCGGGCAAGCTCAGCGCCGGAACCATCAACTTCCCCGTACTCTATGCTGACGATGAGAACGCCATCGGTCCGTCTGACGACAACACCGCTGTCACCCTTGGCGACATGCCGGCCGTCATCACCTCACGCTCTGAGGCGAAGTCGTGGACTATCCCCGCTGAGGACACCTACCGCATCACGGTCAACCTGACCAACCATACGGTGAAGATTGTCGCCGTGGGTGCTGTGGTTGAGGCCGACCAGCTGTTCCTCGACGGTAGCGCCGTACCCGGTGGCACACAGCTGCAGCTCACGCAGACGCTCGAGAACAGCAGCCTCTATGCTTGGCGCGGACAGCTCAATGCCGGTAACCTCTACATTCCGCTGACCTTCAACGGTGAGCAGCAGATGGCCATCGTACCTATCGCCGCCGACAGCCACGACATCAACGACGGACAGTCGCAGTCGTTCACGCAGGCCACCGTCACCGCTGCCGCTGCATCGCGCTACTGGACCATTCCTTCGGCCGGCACCTACCGCATCGTCGTCAACACCGAGGAGAAGACCATCACCATCTATTCGCCGACCACCGACCTGAAGTCGAAGGTAGTGACATGGAACAACACGACGCTGAAGATCAATCCTTACACCACCGTCGTTGATACGCTATACATGTATGGTACGTTCAACGGCTTTGCCCACGACACCGGCGTCTTCACCGGCTATCAGGACAAGTACATCCTCAAGCAGAGTGTGGCCAATCCTTACGTCTTCGTCTATAGCGGCGACGCATTGCCACGCGGCACAGCCAACGATGAGCGCGCCAACAGCGTTACCGGTTCGGTGAAGTTCACCGTCGACAACACCAACAACAATGTCTATGCCTACGGTTCCACGGCCAGCGCCAAGCGCAATGACCATAATGGCTACATCTCGCCTGCATTGGGAGAGACCTCATCGCTCGTGGCCGGCCAAAGCGACAACCGCTATGCTTACTTCATCATTCCTGAGGGATGTAACTACGTGGTCGTCGATATTGACAAACTGACGGTCGTTTTCGGAAAGAAATAATCCATTAACAGCAACAAACAATGAAAAAGACATATTCTATTCGTTATGCATTGCTCTCCATGCTGGCCCTGGCCGCTATGCTTTTCACCGGTTCGGCCTGCTCCGACGATGATACCGACAGCGTGAACACCACCAACTGGGACATCTCAGGCAATGCGCTGGTCAATATCAAGCCGGAGCGCTATAAGCTCCTCCGCAACCCTATGACGGGGTGGGTCATCTACGCTGGCATCGGTGACGGCATGATTGATGACTTCTGGGAGCAGTACGACAACTTCGAGTCGTCGGAGGGCAACGTGAAGGTCTCCGACTACGGCAACACGCTTTACGTGCGTGGTGCATGGAGCGACTTCAATCCCCGCGAGGGCGTCTATATCTGGCAGGATGACTGCGACACCATCACGGCCAAGCGCTTCCGTATGCTTGTCAACGGCGCCAGGGAGCGTGGCTTGAAAATTGCCTTCACCTTCGTGGTCGACTCACGCGACAAGCACTACAACTTCACGCCTGCCTACGTGCGGGCTGCAGGTTGCAGGGGCTATGAGACAACCACCGGCAGCGTCAAGGTGTGGTCGCCTTATCCCGACGACCCCATCTTCCAGGAGAAGTACGCCAAGTTCCTCACCGACTTCGCCGCCAAGTATAACGACCCGAGCATCACGCAGTTCGTGAGCGGCTTCGGTCTTGGCAAATGGGGTGAGACGCATTCGCTGATTTACTCCACGGGTGACGAGACGCCTAAAGAGCAGGTGTTTGAGTGGATTACCGACCTGATGTCGAAGCTCTTCACCAAGGTGCCAATCGTCATCAACTACCACCGTTGTCTGCTTTCCACCAAGGAGTTCTCGGGCGCCAACACCACCGAGGCTGCTGACCTCATCGACCGCGCCGTGAACAAGGGCTTCTCACTGCGCCACGATGCCTTCGGCATGAAGACTTACTACACCACCTGGGAGCGCAGCATCGCCGCCAAATACAAATATATCTGCCCGATTATTGAAGAGGGCGGCTGGGTAGAGTCGTCTCACGGCAGCTCCATCAAGGGCGACGGTTATGCCAACTATGCTGAGGTGCGTAAGGGCGAGTTCGACGAGGGCAAGGGTGCCTGCGTCAACATGATGGACCTGCGCTACAACAATAATGTCAAGTCCGGCGAGACCCATTCGTGGTTCAATGCCGCTTTCGACCTGGTGAAGGAGTTCGTTGCCGAGGGTGGCTACCGCCTCTATCCCGACCGCATCTCCGTCCCCGCTACGGCAAGCGCTGGCGGTCAGGTGACGTTCGTTCATCGTTGGTCTAACCTCGGATGGGGCTATTGCCCGACCAACCTTCCGCAGTGGAACCAGAAATATAAGGTGTGCTTCGCCCTGCTCGACAAGACGACGTTGAAGCCCGTCTATAAGCACGTCGTTACTGAGCCCTGCCTCAACGAGTGGGTGAAGGGCTCGCCGAAGACCTACACCTCGACGTTCACGCTCGACGGTGTGCAGGCCGGCAACTATATCTGGGCCGTGGGCCTCGTCGATACGACTGAGGACAATGAGATTGGTCTGCAGATCTCCGCGCGCTCGGAATACCTTACCGATGACGGTTGGGTGAAACTCTCTGAAGTCACCGTCAAGTAATTCGTTCGTATAGTGGCCGTGCCCAGTGCACGGCCATTATACATTATCGTGGGGCCTCTAATTTTGGCGCAGCGGATAAAGTCCGTGGAGGTATGCAACCTTGGTAGCAGTGTAGTGGCCGGCCTGGTGCCGGCCACCAACCCTTGGTATGGCATTTTTCCCACACATCAGCGCGATTAGCGTAAGCGCAG
>Ga0256406_1003887_pt1 | contig 17827 bp, 19 predicted proteins | sample RumenRJG_03DNA_FD_185986 | JGI IMG/M metagenome (GOLD analysis project Ga0256406, IMG submission 185986) | Bovine rumen microbial communities from Lethbridge, Alberta, Canada - RJG_03 | ecosystem: Host-associated > Mammals > Digestive system > Stomach > Rumen | place: Canada: Alberta | collected...
CCACATGAACAGCGTCGTCCGTCAGCTTTTGGAGCAGAATACCGATGTGGTCATGGTCGACACCGGTGACAGTTACGAGGGGATATGCCGCTATTTCAAAGGCACTTACATCACCTACTCGAAGGAGAAGCCCATCTCTATGAACCCGTTCAAGATTACGGATACCGAGTACGCGCAGAACTTTGGTGAGAAGAAGAACTTCCTAAAGTCGCTCATCTTCCTCATCTTCAAGGGCAGCGAGGCTCCCACGAAGATTGAGGACATGATTGTCAACCAGACTATCGTGGAGTATTATGAAACCTTTTTCAAGCCATTCAGTCACTTCACAGATATTGAGCGCGACCAGCTCCGTAAGCGTCTGCTCTTAGAAGATAAGAAGAACGGCACCTACGAGAAGCACAGCAAGGAATTGGAAGAGAAATATAAGCAAACCGAATATGAAACAGATATCCCTACCTCCGAAACACCCGAAGATCCATCTGCCTTTGGCGGACAGGATTCTGAATACAATTCTCTCCATACTGCTGATGGCAGTCGTGTGGCCGGTGACGGTCCTTTACATACTGCTGAGGAGAAGGAAGCCTACGCACGAATCCAACGGAAGGTGAACAAACTCCATGACCTTATCAACGACAAGGCCGCCACCGACGGCGAGAAGGTCGCCGCCAACCGCCAGCTCATGCGCCTTATGCCGCAGCTCATCGAGGGCAACTACCTCGTCACCATTGAGCAGCGCATCGACCGCATGGAGCAGCAACGTCAGAAAATGAATGTCAGTGAACTGAACTTCAACAGCTACTATGAGTTCGCCATCGAGCGCATCCCTCAGATCATGCGAGAGAAGAGCATTACGTTTGACATCGACAACTTTGCCGCCATTCTGGAGCAGTTCTATAAGGGTGGAGAGCTCGAGCATACGCTGAACAACGACGTGGATGCCAGCCTCTTTGACGAGAAGTTCATCGTCTTCGAGATTGACAAGATCAAGGACGACCCCGTGCTGTTCCCCATCGTCGTGCTCATCATCATGGACGTGTTCCTGCAGAAGATGCGCATTAAGAAGGGCCGCAAGGCACTCATCATAGAGGAGGCATGGAAGGCAATATCTTCACCGACTATGGCGGAATATATAAAATACCTCTATAAGACAGTGAGAAAGTTCCACGGCATAGCAGGAGTTGTAACGCAGGAGTTGAATGACGTGATAGACTCACCCATTGTCAAGGAAGCCATCATCAACAACTCTGACGTGAAAATTCTCCTCGACCAGTCTAAGTTCAAGGACAGATATGACGACATCAGTGCCATCCTCGGACTGACGCAGGTGCAGAAGCAGCAGATCTTCACCGTCAATGCCCTGAACAACCACGAGGGCAGGAACTACTTCAAAGAGGTCTGGATATGCCGCGGCCAGTACTCCGATGTCTATGGCGTTGAGGAACCGCCCGAATGCTATTGGGCCTATACCACAGAACGGGCCGAGAAGGAAGCCCTGAAAGTCTATGAGCGACACTACGGAGACATCCAGACCGCCATCACGAAGATAGAGGAAGACCGCCAGCGGCTCGGGTTCAAGCGTTACCTTGACTTCGCCGTGAAAGTCAATCAACAACAAAGAGTTATGGACAACCATACAAGTAATACAGAGAGCACCTAAACGCAATGTTCAACCATTAACCGATGCAAGCCATGAAGAAGAAAATAGCGAGGGGCATCGTCCTCATCCTTGCCTCATTTACTTTTTCCCTCCCAGTGTCTGCCTACTGGAAGATGGTCGCCGATCCGTGGACGACAGCTCAGGTGACTGCCAATACCACAGCCCAGTCACTCATTGAGAACAAGCATAACGAGCGCATCGACACCATTTCAGCCAAGAAAAAGAAAACGCTCCAGTACACTGCTGTCATGGAGGGCATCAAGGAACTCTACCAGCTGTCCATGACCAATGTCAAGGGCTTTGGGGAGGAGACCGTCTATTACAAGGAGATATTCCTGCTCAGTGCCGACATTCTTTCGGGCATACCCACGGTAACAAAGTTCATCGCCTCTCACCCCGTGAAGAACTCCATCCTCTGCTACAACGAGCTTGCCGACGTGCTCATCGAGACCGAGGGGCTCATCCATGACTTCATTGACATCGTAAACAACGGCAAGATAAAATTGCCCGACAATCCCATCATCCGTCAGAAGATACCCAATGGCGGCGGACGCTACAACATGGGCCAGGGCGACGGCTACAACTTCATGGACCGCTACACCCGCCTGACGCTGGCCAACAAAATCTACTCCCGTCTGCTGGAGATGAAGTACAAGATGGACGTGATGGTGATGATGTGCGAGTACGGCTCGTGGAACGATGCTTTCTATACCCTTGACCCTGTAACTTGGGCAACCGTCTTCGAGACCAAATACATTGTAGATGGACTCATACATGACTGGAATGCTCTATAACTTCCGAAAAGAGGAGGAGTAATCACAATCACGAACCGACAGAACTATGAAGTACCATACCATTATAATATGTGTCTTGGCCGTCGCCATTCTCTGCCCGTCTAAAGCCCTCGCCTTCGACTACCCCAACGACCAGCCGACCATCGAGGCTCTTATCAGTCTCCACAAGCTTCTCAAGAAGGAGGAAGAAAAAGCTTTGGCACAGGTAACGGCCAGCTATGGCGAGCAATCGCTCATCACGAAAGGCGCGGAGGGTTTCAACAACGTGCGGACAACGCTTGACACGAAGCTCAGCAATGCCCATAGTTACCTCATCCTCGGTGCAGCCATCGCCACGACGGGCACCGACCTCTACAAGCTCATCCGTGACTATGCCGACTTCACAAAGAATACGGGTAAACATGCCCTCAAGAAACCCATGGTAGCGTGGTATTATACCGAGGCAAACCTTGCCTGTGCCCGTGAGATCAAGAACATCAAACGGATGTACACTACACTGGTGGCCAGCGGCATGAATGTGATGAAGGCAAGCATGGACGAGAAACTCAACCTTGTCAACGAGCTCCACGGCTATATCACCAACATGTGCGGCATCATCGACCAGGCCAACCTGTGGTGCAGCATCGTGGTCATGGGCGGCTTCCATTATGATTACATCTGGGATATTCTGAACTCTGAGGTTACGGATGAGATTGCCAGACAAGTCATCGCCAACTGGAACAGTGCATAGTAAAACGACAAACATCAATGTCAAACTAATACGAAGACCCAATGAGAAAGACCCTTTGCCTTATACTCCTGACCATAGCCCTTGCTTTCCCCATCGGAGACGGCAGCAGTGCCTATGCACAGAAGATTGTCCACGACAAGCAGAAGGAAAAACAGTGGCGTAGCATCGAGACCGGTCCGTGGGACTTTGCCCCCGACTGGTACTACTACTTCCTGCACAAGAAATACTCCGGTGCCGAGACCTATTGGAAATGGTCGGGCTTTAAGTCTGGCTACCGTGTCCGTTTCAAGGAACACAAGTCCAATGTCAAGACCGTCATGCCCCGCCGTGTCGCAGCTGAGGAGGTGGAACGGGAGAAAATCAAGAAAGCCGAAGAAGAGCGTTCCAAGATCAAAGAGTTGCATGACGAGGAGGTTGTCCGTGCCGCCGACCGCAATGTTGACATTGTCTATTCCACGTTCAAGGATGACTTCGCCCGTATGCAAGGTTCTATCACGGAAGGCTTGTCCTTCTGTCTGACAAAGAGCAAGGGCAAGATGTTTCCGCAGGTCGATGAGCTCCGCCGGCAGAATGACATCGTTTGCCGCAACATCTCCTACATCCATAAGCAGGGTATCGGCAATGAACTGGAGAATGCCAAACGTGAGAAGGCCTATATCGAGTACAAACGGCAGATGGAAGAGCTCGTCTCCCGTGTCGCACACCTTGTAGGCATGGCACAGCAATACTACTGAGGCCTTACCCCTGAAGAACTGTTTAGATTGTGAATAAGAAAAATTCTATAATTCTCAAATTCTTGAAAACAACAACATCATGACAGACTTACAACTATCCTCACTGTTCATCAACCAGCTGCTGACGATGGGGCTCCCTGCCGTCGACCAAAGTCTGATGAAGCTGTTGGAGGCGATGGAGACCTTTCCCAAGTCTGCTATCCTCTTCAACGCCGTAAGCATCGCCAAGACACTGGGGCTGTTGCTCGCCCTGTGCATGGGCAGCTATGAGTGCTGGATGATGATGCTAGGTCGGCGCGGCATGGACGTGATGAAGCTCCTGCGCATTGCCGCCCTCTCCATCTGTATCACCACGAGCAGCTATATCTGTTCGGCCTTGAAAGCTCCCGGCAAGGGACTGGAGACAACAGCCATGATGATGGCACAGGCCAAGAACCGTGAGGTCGCTGCGCTGGAGTTGAAAGTCGCCGAGAAACAAGCAGGCTACCTCAAACGCTTGCGAGAGGTGCAGGATAGCATCGAGACCGCCAAGCAGGTGCAGGCCATTGGCGAGGACGCACACTGGTGGGATCGTCTCATTTATAACATGGAAAATTTAGGTTCCACTATCAACAACTATGCCCAGCGTGCCGCCGTTGCCGCCGAGACCAAGGTCAGCGAGTGGATCAACGACGTGATACGGTTCATCGGCGAGCTCATCTTCCAGATGTCCTACTACGGCATGCTCGTCGCCCAACGTATCTTCTTGACCATCATGGCCACCTTCGCGCCCATCATGTTCGCGCTCAGTATCGTTCCGCCATGGAGCAACGCTTGGTCGCAGTGGATCAGCAAATACCTATCCTTGTCGCTATGGGGCTTCGTGGTGTATATGTGTCTCTACTACATTGACTTCATCCTGATGTACAACCTCCGGGCGGACATCAAAGCCTATGAATCACTCTTACAGGGTACGGTAAACTCGTGGGATCAGATTGGTGCGTTGGGCTTGCAGGGCATCGGCTCGAACTGCATGTACGCCATGGGCATGCTCGTGGGTGCCTACGTCCTCCGCTTCGTGCCCGAAGTCGCTTCTTGGCTCATTCCCGGTGGAATTAGCTCCAGTGCTGGAACGGCTGCCGGTTCTACGGCAACGACCATCGTACAGGGTGGAGTCAGCCACGGCATTAGTGCGACGACAGCAACAATAGGTACAGCCGCCGCAGTTGCTACAGGCGGTGCAAGCCTTGCTGCATCTGTGGCAGGTGCGGCACAGCAGTCCCGCAGTGATGGCGGCAGCAAACTTGCACAGGCCTCCCGTACCATCATGTCTCAGACTGGCCTTGGATCCTCCTACATCCGTGGTGCGGATTCAGCCCGTAGTATGAATAATGTGGGCAAGTCCGACTCCAACTATAAACCGGGGGGAGCGGATGGAAAATAATTAGGAGTGAGAAGTGAGGAATTAGGAGTTGTCGAGCCAACGCGAGGCAGCTCCCAATCTCCAAACTCACAGGTAGGAAAATCTGATCCTGTTACAATAACTCCTCACTACTATTTCCTCACTCCTAATTAAAGATAACTCCTACTTCCTAACTTCTAACTCTTATAAAGTTATGCTGATTCAATCCTTAGAACAAAAGACCCGGCTGGCACTGATGACCGTGCTGCTGACCGTCATCGGCAGCGTGGTTGTCTGTGGCCTGACCGTCTTCTACTGCACCCGTCTTGTTGCACAGGAGCGCAGTCAGATATACATTCTCGACGGTGACATTCCCTTCCTTGCCGAGCGCAGCCTGCAGGAAGCCAACTTCGTAATGGAAGCCAAGGCGCATATCCAGCTCTTTCACCAGTACTTCTTCAACCTGCCACCCGACGATGACTATATTAAATGGACACTCGGCAAGGCTCTCTATATGGCGGACGGCACGGCCATGAAGCAGAAACAGGCTATGGAAGAGAACGGTTTTTATTCCGACATCATATCCAGCAGTGCTGTTTGTACCATCAAATGTGACTCCATCCAGTTTGATGAGCACGAGAAGAAGTTCAAGTACTTCGGCACACAGCTCATCAAGCGACGCAGCCGTGATTTGAAACGCTCCATCATCACTGTGGGTGAGATAGAGAACGTGCCCCGTACACAAAACAATCCTCATGGACTGCTCATCACGAACTGGCGCACACTTGAAAATAAAGACCTAGATTATTGACAAAAAATATGAAGATACTCAAAAGAACCAAGGCCATGAAGGATGCCCACATTGCCCATGGCATCCGCAGCTTCCTGACTCATTTCAAGATTAGGGAGCGCATTGACCGAATGAACCAGTGGGCGGAGAAGCATAAGAAGCGTACAGTCGTCATCACCATCGGCATCCTAACCCTATCGCTCATTCTTGGCAGCTGGCTGACATTCAGCTCTGACAGCAAGGAGCCTGATCTCTTTGGCGGCATGACAGATGTAAGACCCGACTTTGAGGGCATGAGACGCATACAACGGCTGAAGAGCCTGCAGGTGGAACAGACCACCGACCTGACCAACCGGGGGCAGCGGCTCAAGCACGACCTTGACTCCCTCATCGCTCTTCCCGTAAAGAGCCATAAGGATTCCGTGGACATCATGGTCAAGTACCGCCAACTGGAGATCGTGGTGGACTACCTCGACAACAAGCATCCGAACAAGAACAACTAAAACACAAGACTATGAACCTAAATCTGAAGAAACTCAAGAAGGTGAACTTCCGGAAGCCCAAGTACATCTTTCCCCCTGTAATCATACTGCCTCTGCTCGGAGTCATCTACTATCTCATGGCAATGTTTGATGGCAAGGGAAAGACCGAAGCTGGAGGCGCGGTCACCGATTCCATAAACATGAGTCTTCCCGATGCCCGCGGCGCTCAGATGGAGGGCAAGATGGCTGCCATGAACAAACGGTTCAGCGAGGGCGGTGCCTTCACTGCCATCGGTGCTTTGGGCGACGAGGTGGAAGAGAAGGACACCACGACCAGCGGCTATAACGCAAGCGAATGGAGTAAGATAGAAGCTGAGAACGCAGCCCGTGAGCGAGAGCGCAAGGCACAGGAAGAACTGCTCAAGAGCCAGCAGGAGAACATGCGCCGCATCAACGGCTACACCGGCTATGGCGGACGATCCCAGCAGGATGACCTCAATGACTATGCCCGTGAGTTGGAACGTATACAGAACCAAAGCATGGAGCGGCAGCGTAAGTACATGGCCGAGCAGGAACGCCGTGACAAGGCTGAGGAAGCCGAGGAGAGGCAGCGCCAGCAGGAGATGATTGATGCGCTCACTGGCAATACCCACAGGAAATCGAACAAGAAGGAAGAAAAGGCCGAGGTCGTGGAGAAAGTCAAGGAGGACAACTCTGAGCGGTTCAACACCGTGGCCACATCTGAGACTGTCGATGCTCCACTTATCCGTGCGATGATAGACCGAACCACCAAGGCACGCGAGGGCACCCGGCTCCGTTTCAAACTCCTCGATGACGTGACCGTGAAGGGCATCCGCCTGAAGAAAGGCTCCTATCTCTATGGTGTGGTGAGCGGCTTCGGCCAGCAGCGCGTGAAAGCCAATATCACGAGCATCCTGGTCGGTGGCAAGTTTATCAAGGTCGGCCTCAGTATTTTCGACAACGACGGCATGGAGGGCTTCTACGTTCCCGAGTCCACCTTCCGTGAGATGGTGAGGGATGCGGGCAGTGCCGTGGCTAGCCAGCAGTTGCAGTTCGACACTGGCTCTTCGTCGGGCATCTCCCCGGAAATCATCGCCCTGCAAGCCTTACAGAACATGTATCAGAGTGCCAGCTCCGCCGTGTCGAACAACATCCGCAAGAACAAGGCGCGCATCAAGTACAACACTATTGTTTATCTCGTCAACACACAGCAAGAGTAAAAGCCCCCCCCCGGCCCCTCTCCCGTAGAGAGGGAAGCTAAATGTTTCAAGAAGTCAACAACCCTAAATGTACAACTAACATGAAGAAGAAACTTATCCTTTTCGCTCTGTCTGTCTTTTCCCTCTTGTCCGTCCATGCGGAGAGCAGCACGGGAGGCATCCAAGAAGCCAATGCCAAGGGCGACACAGTCCGCATCCGTTACATCCACAAGTTCACGTCTGATGATGAGCGCATCTTCGAGAGCAATCTCGGCAAGCCCACCGTTTTCGTCAATGACCAGGTGACCACGCACATCATCATGCCGGAGAACATCAAGCTCGTGGACATCTCCACCGACAAGCTCGTCGGCAATCAGTGCGCCGACAACATCGTGCGTCTCAAGCCGAAGTCCGTGCTGATGGACGGAGAACTCGGTGGCACTGTGACTATCATCGGCGAGAGGCACATTGCCCAGCTGAATGTTATCTACACCAAGGGACCGAAGAAAGCCAACTCCGTCTATACCGTCACCCGGAACGACATGCGCGACTACACCCATCCAGAGGTGAGTATGACGCAAGGGGACATGGCACGCCTCTGCTGGTCCATCTACACAAGCCGCCGGAAGTTCTACAACCTCCATTCCAAGCAGTACGGCATCCGTGCGCAGGTGAACAACATCTATACGGTCGGCGATTACTTCTTCATCGACTTTTCCTTGGAGAACAAAAGCAACATCAAGTACGATATTGCCGAGATCCGCGTCAAGCTGACGGACAAGAAAGAACTGAAGGCCACGAATTCACAGACCATCGAGCTCACGCCGGTGTATATGGTCAACCATGCCGACCACTTCACCAAATCCTACCGTAACGTCATCGTCCTCAAGAAGCTCACTTTCCCCGAAGAGAAGAAGCTGCGCCTTGAAATCACAGAGGACCAAATAAGCGGTCGTGTCAGTTATCTCGACATCAACTACCGTGACATCCTCAATGCAGATGGCTTCGCGCCTGAGCTGTTGAGCAATCTACACTGAGACTTCTTACAAAAAGGTATGTATGATTGAACGAACTCTCATAGTCTGTGAGAATCACTATAAGATGTCCTTTGCACCAGAACGACCATGCCGTGCCTCAAGAAGCGTCTGACATCAGTCCGTGCACAGACCATGAGATAGGCACCGCCGAAGGTAGCAAAGACGGGAAAGAGACTCACATCTCCCGGAATGGCAAATGGCAACAGACTGGTGGCTGCCAAAGGAGGCATGATGACATGAGTGACACGCATCACAGAGAAAGCAAGTGCCCATGTCAGCGGCATGACAATAGCCAGGGGCAGAGCCATGCTATCCATAAGTACCATCCGCCCCACGATGCCACAGCAGGATACAAGAAACAAGGTGGCGAGGACACGGCGCGGATGCCGATGTTTTTTGTCGCCAGGCTGGCAGAGGGTGATGAAGATAACAAGCAACGGGGGTGCGATAAGGGCTCCTTGATGTAGAAACTCGGCAAACAGCATCAGTGGCAGAATGGCTGCGCCTATCAGCGTCCACTGACGTACCTGTACGGAAGTGATACCTCCAAGTCTTGGAATTTGTGGGGATGCCATGTCCTGGCACGAACTCCGGCTGATTCCTGCCGAGAGCAACACAATGAATGAAGACATCAGCAGGACACTCACCGGATAGGTCCACGACGTGATATGCAACACCACTGGCAGCAGACATGTAGCCAAGGTCGGAAAGAGAGTGGCATGGGCAAAGAGAAGGAGCATGGCGGTGAGAAGGAATCCGATTGTGAATGCGATGACGGGGTAACCTGCCAACCATATGGCGAGACCTGTTCCCGTTAAGGCTGCTACAGTCAGGAATCCCGGTATCTGCCACGCGACTACCTTCCATGGCCGACGGTCCATGACCAACAGGCCTGTGGCCAAAGCTGCTGCAGGAGGATAAATGGCCGACCTGTCGTGCAGAAAATGGACCAACACGCCCATCAGTGCGAGGGTGGTCAGTACCAACAAACATCTTACAGCATACATACCATTCCTTGTAATGACGCCACAAATTGATTTCATTTGCCTTGATTTCCTTTTCTTGTGCAAAGTTACTCAAAATGAATGAATAACGTTAACTGTCGCCCTCAAAGATTGCCAGCCTTCTAATATCCAATACCAGAATTCTCATTTACTAACACTTAACCAATAATATCATCGTGGAAGAAACCCGTGAACAGCAACAGATGTACAACTTCTTCCGTTCGTGCATCTACCTTATTCTGATTGTTGAGATAGTGATGAACCTTCCCATCACGTCTGACAACCGTATGACCGCCTTTGTCCTTGAGCTCTTCCACCGCTTCAAGGTCTTCGACAGCGTACTCTCCTGCAAGGTCATGGAGCTGATCTGCGTCGGTGTGACCTGCATCGGCACCAAGGCACGTAAGAGCCTGAAGTGGAACATGAAGACGATGGTCGTCTATCCGATGGTGGCCGGATGTACGATGACGCTGCTCTGCTTCGTCTTTCATAAAGGAGCATGGGACATCTATTTCTCCGGCTTTCCGTTGAACCGCTGCCTCTACGCTCTCTGCTCTGTCATCGGCATCATGCTTATCCACCAGAGCCTCGACGCTATTGCCAAATACTTCAACACAAAGATTGGTGATGATAAATGGAACTTCGAAAACGAGTCGTTCGAGCAGAGCCGTAACAAGGAAGAGAACGAGTACAGTGTCAACATCCCGATGGTCTATTACTACAAGAAGAAGCTGAACCACGGTTGGATCAACATCATCAATCCCTTCCGTGCCACCATCGTCTTGGGTACGCCAGGCTCGGGTAAGTCCTTCGGCATTATCGATCCGTTCATCCGTCAGCACAGTGCCAAGGGCTTTGCCATGATGGTCTATGACTATAAGTTCCCGGCACTGGCCCGCAACCTTTTCTACCAGTATTGCAAGAACCGCAAGCAGGGCACACTGCCCATGAACTGCGGCTTCCGCATCGTCAACTTCACCGACGTGGAGTACAGCAACCGTGTGAACCCTATCCAACGGAAGTACATCCCCGATTTGGCCGCAGCCTCCGAGACAGCAGCCACGCTTCTGTCCTCCCTCAACAAAGGCGGTGGCGAGAAGAAAGGCGGCTCAGAGGCTTTCTTCCAGAACTCAGCTGAGAACTTCCTTGCTGCCATCATCTACTTCTTCGTCAACTTCCACCCGACAGGGTACAAGAATGGCAAAAAGTTGACCCGCTATGTGCTGTGGAATAAGAGAAAGCTCCGTCTCGTCATCCATAACTGGAGAGACTATAAGGCATTGGACGAGCAGGGCAATGTCGTCCTCGACTTCATCGACTGCAACAGCAATAATGTCTCCACCGACAGCGACGACATGTTCGTTGACTTGAACGGTTTTACTTATCTCAACGGCAACAAACAGGAAATCCGAATAGAGCGCAGCTGGTACGAGGACGAGGATGGCAATGAGGTAGAACCCGACACTATTACGGGCGAGTACAGCGACATGCCCCATGTGCTGAGTTTCTTAGGCCGCAGCTACAGCGAAGTATTCGACATACTCATGCAGGACCCGAAGATCATGTCCCTGATGGCACCGTTCCAGTCTGCCTACAAGAACAAGGCCAACGACCAGCTTGAGGGTATGGTGGGAACGCTCCGTGTCAATGCCGCCCGTCTTGTTTCCCCAGAGGCCTATTGGGTGTTCACCGGTGACGACTTCGACTTGAAGATTTCCGACAGGAATAGTCCCAGCTACCTTGTCATAGCCAACGACCCGGAGAAAGAACAGGTCATCGGCTCGCTCAATGCCCTTATCCTCAACCGTCTTGTCACGCGTATCAACAGCAAGGGAAACCTGCCCGTGAGCATCATCGTCGATGAGCTGCCAACGCTTTACTTCCACAAGATAGACCGCCTTATCGGTACGGCACGAAGCAACAAGGTGGCCGTCACCCTTGGCTTCCAGGAACTTCCCCAGTTGGAGGCCGACTACGGCAAGAACGGTATGCAGAAGATCATCACCACCTGCGGCAACATCTTCATGGGTGCAGCTCGCAATAAGGAAACTTTGGAATGGGCACAGAATGATGTCTTCGGCAAGGCCAAGCAGACATCTAAGTCCATCACCATCAACGACTCTAAGGTCAGCACTTCCATCAGTGAGAAGATGGACAACCTCGTCCCTGCCGCCAAGATCGCAGACATGGCCACCGGCTGGCTTGCCGGACAGGCTGCCCGCGACTTCACGCCCACGGAGAAGAAGTCCTTTGCAAACATCAACCTTGAGGATAGCCCAGAGTTCAAGACCACGAAGTATTTCTGCAAGACTAATTTCGATATGGGCAAGATACGCCGTGAGGAATCCCGCTATGTGGAATTGCCGAAGATTTACGCCTTCAAGAGCCAGCGTGACAAAGAAATTATGCTGAACCGTAACTTCAAGAAAGTCAATGACGAGATTGAGAGCATGATACGGGATTTGTTAGGCAAATCAGAAGAGAAAAAGTAAACCAACGATAAACCAACCTACAACACAATGAAAAGAATTGAACTTGACAGAATCTGCTCAACTTGGGGGCTAATCCGGGAGTTGGGCTTGCGTCCGAGTGTAGAGAGAAAGGTAATAAATGATGTCATTCACTATGATATCAACACCGTCCGTGAATTATGTATGAAGAATGAGGATGAACTTCTTCGAATTCCCTCATTCAACGACGTGATGATTTCAAGTCTTGGTGATGCCCTTGCCGAGTACGGGTTGCACTTTGGTATGAGTGAGGCTGAACTTGACGATTACATTGACAGAGAGTACGTTAAGACTCATGGTAAGCCGATATCTTTCAATGGTTCCAAGTCAGTAGAGAAAGTAATATTGACAAATGCCGCACCGCCAAAAATCGAAAAGCAGACTGGTAATGATTCATTTGATGAGTCCGTTCCACATCGTCCATCGGTAGAAGTGAAGGAAGATTCCTTCATCAAGGCATTCTATTTCGTCGTGAGCTTCTTGGGCGCGATGACGGGATGTATGCTAACGATGATTGCAAAGCTGCTCTTTACGCTCATAACCGACATCTTCTAAGTAACGCAAAAGGCAACCGGCGGTTTGTTGCAGGTTGCCTTTTGTGTGCTTCGTCCGTGCTGAGACAACATCGAATAATGAATATCCCTTTTAGTTGTTCTACCAACTAAAATGTCAGCTGCCTACATTCTCAACATCTCTCGTTCAATCTTTTGAAGTTTCTCACCATTCCATGTATCTTTCTGGCAACTGTTGGGCTAATCATCATCTTCATCCTCATTCTCTTCTGCGGCTTCTATTGCTTTCCAGTCAAGCAGATTGTCATCGAGAACGTCATTAATCAAAGACTCCGGCCAGATGACCGTATAGTCATCCAGTGAGACGTTGTCCATTACCATCATCTCCTCTTCTGAATATACAGTGTTAAGTCTTGAACATATAATATCCAAAAGAATTTCTGCATTATCAAGGTATAAGTCTTCATTGAACTCATACAATTCATCAAAGAGCGCATCACTTCCATATTCCTCAAAGAACTGTCTCAACAAGTACATCTCCTCAAGAGTAAACCGAATTGGCTCATTGGTTCCTTGCGGAAGCTTATGGGCTGCCTTACCTATTTCATAATTCATCCTCGGCTCAAACTCGAAGTAATAGTCCTTCTCAAATATGTCTGCTATGTTCATTGTTGTAAGCTGATGTGGTTTGTGCACAAAGATACGAATAAAGTTTGATACTCAGCTACGATAGCCTATATTTCTTTCAATGGCGTGTCTTTTGTATCAAACAGCGGACTGATGAGCTTCGCAATTTTCTCCAGCCATTCCTTGTCAATGTCATCGAAAGCACTATAGCCTTTGCTGTCAACGTCAATGACGGCAATCATGTCTTCACCCTTGAACACTGGCACCACTATCTCAGACCGAGATTTCGAAGAGCAAGCAATATGTCCGGGGAACTGAAGTACATTAGGAACAACGACTGTCTGCTTGTCCTCCCATGCCTTGCCGCACACACCACGTCCCTTCTTAATGGTGTAGCAAGCAACCTCGCCTTGGAATGGGCCAAGTTCCAGCACATCACCCTTGACGATATAGAACCCGCACCAAAAATAATGCAGGAATGACGAGTGCAGTAGTGCCGACACATTGGCCAGCGCTCCCACATGATTGTCAACGTCCTTAATCAGAGATGCTATTTGTGGAACGAGTTGCTCATAGGTTTGGGCTTTCTCCATCTTGAGCACCTGCATCTTTGTCAACTTCTCTTCTTGTATCTGACGCTGGCAGTCCTTGCAGATATGCTGGCTACGGCCTTTGCCACTGAACTTCTCGTTTGACTTGAACTGTCCGCAGACCTTGCAGTACCATCCATGTTTGATTTTCTTCTTCATAGCCGTCGTTTCAGTCAGAGAGTTGCGGGTACTTCTCCAAGAGCTTGTTCATCAGTACATCGAGATTGTCGCCCAAGTCACGGGAGTAGTCAACAGGCACAAATACCTCATGTGCCGGCATTTTCACTCCCAACATGTTCACTGCCTCGTGATAGACAACAGGGATATGAATGTCACCGAAGGCGAAGGCAAATTTGCCGCCGCGAGCAGTATAATTACTTATTTCTTGTTTGAACGTAGTCTTGTCCATTGTCTGTTCCTCATTTTTGGATTACAAAAGTACGATAGTTTTTCCGATAATCCAATAATTTGTGTACTTTTGTACTCACTAAGGCTAACATCAATTCTACGAGTCTAATTTCATGACGGAACTCCAAATAAGAATGACCAAAAGCTATGTCAGAACGAAAGGACCTTATACGTAAGAGCAAGCACTTAGCTTTCCTGCTCAGACATGACACCAGCTATGCTTTTGATGAGCACGGCTGGCGTGAAGTTCGTGACTTGGTGCGTAATCATGGTTACACTAAGGAGGAACTTGAGGAGATAGTTGCCACTAACGACAAGCAGCGCTATGAGTTCAACGCTCAGCACACGAAGATACGCGCCCGTCAAGGGCATTCCATAAACGTAGATGTGGAACTCAAGGAATGCACACCGCCAGATGTCCTCTACCATGGAACGGCAACCCGCTTTCTTGAATCCATCTATAAGGAGGGTATCAAGAGCGAGTCAAGGCTTTACGTCCATCTCTCCCCTACTGTAGAAATTGCCACGAAAGTAGGTTCCCGCCATGGAACACCCTATGTACTTGGTATAGACTGCAAAGCAATGGTGGCAGATGGTCTAAAGTTCTATCTGTCGAATAATGGTGTGTGGCTAACGACGTATGTAGCACCTAAATACCTGATGCAAGTCTGACATGTGGAATTGAAATTGAGTCATTATCTTAGATTACTATTCTGGAATGGCAAAATTTTTCATCCACTTACCATTGTAGAAGTTTATCAGTCTTTTTCCAGAAATGGCAAGTGTCTTTAGAGATTCCTTCTTAATCGTTTTCTTCTCTATTGCAAAGTTCTCTAACAATTCAATATCCATATTGAGTTGACTTATCATCTGTTCTGACCTGCCATTGGTAATGGAAGGTATGTTTGCTATAAATTCTATATTATCGCGAAATTCTCTATTTCTTAGATCCTTATGGCGAGTCATAATATAATACCTTCTTTCGAAAGGTATGCTTTTAGCTTTATATATTCTATCCCATCCATCTATATGACGTACCAATGGTATGTCAGCTATTTCGTCGTCATTAAATGGATATAAGTCCGATAAACTAAGTTCATACTCTTCAATTGGCATAGAAAACAATTTGTTTACTAAGTCAAAAGTTTCCTTGATTATTTCTTCATCAGTGAGTTTGTGGAATCCTAAGTCTTCATAGAATAATTCCATTTTGTGTTTTCGGCTACCATACAGTTGTTTTGATCTTAATGCATATTCTTTTAATGTGTCAGTATAAGAAAGATACCCCCTACGACCAATTATAAAATGGTCGTACATATTTGTAACAAATACAGCTTGCAACGTGTCATGGTTGACAAAAGCATCTAAAGCCTTCAATTCAGATGCGTATTTTTGATTGACCAAGTCTGCGTAATAAACAGGACGACTACCCTTTTGTAATTTGACTATAAGAAAATCGAGTTTTGAATGATACTCATTTTGTTTATTCATTAGAAAATCATGGAATTCTTTGTTAAACGAAGACGGGAAATTTACTTTTCGTAGAAGTTTCTGTAATTTTCTGGCCGCAACGAGAACTTTGGAATCATCTTTGGATATAATTCCTTCCTCATCCATTAAGCGATCGTTTATTTCGCTTAATGACATATCAGTCAAGCTCTCGATTTTTTCAATGCAGAACCTCTTGATAAAGTAACTGCATTTGATATTTTTTCGTGTCTTGTTAGTCATGATAATAGCATCAAAAAACGAACTGGCGTTTTATGCACCCAAGTTATTTTGGCAACAAATTTAAGCATTTTAATTGATTCGAGCAAATTTTTGACGTAGCTTTGCGGCATCGAAAACAAAATCAAGCATATGAAAACAAAAAGTACTCTTCTTACGGCCATCATGATGGCAATGTCAACAGTTTCATTCTCTCAGAATATTACAGTTCCTGAGCCGGAGTTCGCTAACAGCTACTATGTGCTGACCAGTGATTCCACCTATAAGGAACTGCCCAAGGAGAACGGCACACTGGTCAAGCATACCAGCCTAGTCTCGCGTATCGGCAAGATTGCCGGACATGCAGCCGATGTCGTTGGGGCTGCAGGAGCTATAGGAGCAGTCGCCTCCAATTCTGTTAGTGGTATGGTCGACGGAGTACGTGTCATGAGCACTGCAGCCAATGTCAGTGATGCTGCCAACTCCATATCAGGTTTGGCCTTCGCCGAGGGACAGGATATCGTTTTCGAGGGAGCCCATTCTCCTTATGTTGCGATATGTGGCAGCAATGGTGTCAGTCTCATAGCCAACAGTGGGAACAACAATATTGCCCCGCGTGACTTGTTTCGCATCGTACGCTTCAAGGAAAAGAAGAAAAACCGTCAGATACGTTGGCAGACAATCACTCCATCGTTGTTTGGTACTACAGAGGCGGAAAAAATAGGCTATGCCAACTTTACCGGACACCGATACGGTGCTAATTCTTATATCATCACAATACCTTCTGCTGAAGCCATCCCTGGCGAGTACGGTATCTTCTATATGTCACTGGCCTCTGCAACAGAAATTCCTGTGGCTACATTCAGTATCCAGTAAGTATAAACGTATGAATATTCCATCAGATGACTATCCCTCTGAAGAGCAACTCGTAGAACTGTTCCAACAGCACAAAATAAATTGGGTTCTGTATGTTGAGCTTCACTCCAAAGAGATGAAAGACGACTATAGAGAGTACTGCCTTGTTAATGGTATAGACTGCAAAAGTGAGCGGTCGGCAAGACAGTACCTCGAACATATCGATAACTTATTATAAACTTCATCTAAAAATCAATTATTATGGATCCATTAGTAGTAGGAGGACTTATCCTCGCAGCATGTGCCCTCAAGGGCGGAAACAAGAACGGCGGCAAGCATGGTGGTCATCATTCTTCAAGTAAAGACGACCCACTTGCGTGGCAACACGATCATAGTGACCTTGGAATTTAGTTCACGAGTTTTCAATATCGACGCAGTACATTAGGTGCATTTTAAACACTGTATTAATTATAGCTTAAGATAGGGTAAATTCTCTAATGATAACTCCATCGCGCAAGTTCAAGATAGAACTGCAATTTTCGGTGTCAGATATAGACCTTAATAATCTATACTTGAAAACACCGAGGGGTTAGGGGGCGAGCAGCCCTCATGCAACGTAAAAATTCAGATAGCAATACAAAAAACAAGAAAGGGAGACCGCAGTCTCCCAAAGATTACTTACTTTTGTATTGCAATATGTACAAGCAAATAACCTCGGAGCAAAGGTACACAATTTCTATCTTACTCCAACAAGGAATGAAGAAAAAAGACATAGCAACTGCTATAAAG